>ENA-UZWU01009665-UZWU01009665.1-metagenome-genome-assembly--contig:-Day-4--1m-contig-9665_pt2 | contig 10983 bp, 9 predicted proteins | sample MGYA00260345_ERZ794905 | MGnify/ENA metagenome assembly ERZ794905
CGGCGCAGCCATTTAACCCAAGAAACGCCCTGCACGCCCGGCACCACTAACCGCAACGGGTAGCCATTTTCGGGTCGCAACATTTCGCCATTTTGCCCATAAGCCACGATGGCATCATCCAGCGCAGCATCTAGGTTAATGGTTCTCGTCATTCCAGAACCGTCGGCACCCTCAGCGAGCAGAAATCGTGCGCGCTGACGATCGTAGCCCGCACGCTCTAGCAACAGCGATACCGGGACCCCCGTGAATTCAGAGGCTGACAACATACCGTGGGTGTACTGCACAGTCGGTACCGCAACATTGCCCCACTCAAGGCCCGTGTTAGCGCCACACTCCAGAAAATGGATGCGAGAGACACTGGGCAGTCGAAGTAAATCGGCCATGGTAAAAACCGAAGGCGAGTCGACCAGACCATTGATCATCAAACGATGGCGCGTTGGATCGATATCAACCCACCCCTGGTGGTGCCGCTCGAAGTGCAGCCCACTGGGCGTGATCATGCCGAACAAGCTCTGCAGTGGCGTAAACGCAACGCTTGCCTGATTGGTTTGGGTCAGGCCGGGGCTTTGTCGCTTAATCACCTGAGCCTCAAAAGGGGATGGCTGGCCATAGGGGGTTGTCACCACAGGCTTGCCTAGGGTTCGAGACCAACTCGGCAGGGCCAGTATGTCGGGGTCATCAGCAGCGTGACTGGGCGCAATAGCAGTNNGGCCAAAGCCCCCTTCAATAGTTTTCTGCGAGCCGCATTCACCCCACCTAGGTGGATTTCATCAACCAAGTCCGCGTCTAAAAATGACTCGGGAGCCGGTGCTAAGCGTCCGCTTTCTTGATTGTCTCGGCTTGTCACGCTGCCTCCCCCACCAATCGGGCATCCTCTGATCGGAATAGTGATTGGATTGCACTGCGATGCGATATTCTTTTTAAGAATAACACTATGCTAATGTGTCACCGTTGCGCTAGCAACCGGCCTGACACCAACTCAACCAACACGCTATCGAGCCGCCTGGTTGATGACTACACTGGTTGTCGATTGCCCGGTCTATGGATCCCGGTACCGCATAAAAACAATCGCTTAAGGTGTTTCACCTCAATACCGATAAGCCATTCAGCTAGGAGCAAGCCATGTCTCGTTCTGTCTTAACGCCACTCACATTATTACTTTTGTTGCTCGCACCTTGGTCATCGCATGGCAGCGACGCCGATCGCTATGGCGTCGTATTTCATGTGGATTCCGACACCAAGATAAATCACATGCTGAGACAGGTTGGACGACACCACGCCGCCAATCATGCCATGCCGACCCGAGTCATCCTCATCGCAGAGGGCGTCAAAGCCGCACTCGACAACGCCACTGATTCGAGCGGAGGCGCTTACAGCGCGCAAATGGAGCAACTCATCGCGGCCGGCATCCGTATCTTTGCCTGCGAAACGACGTTGACCAGCTATGGCCTCAGCGCAGACGATTTGGCATTCGGGGTAGAGACAATCCCTTCAGGTGTCGCGGAGCTAGCGCGCCTTCAAGTCCGCCATCAATGGGCGTACATCAAACTATGATCCATCGCTATCGCCCGGGCATGACAGGTCTCAAAAAGTGCCTGGTCGCTGTCGGCCTCTCAATCTGGGCACCCGTCAGTTTGAGCGCCTACCCCGAACAAACCGTTTTAGTCTATGTCCATAGCCCAACCTGCGGCGCCTGTGCTCAGTTCGATCGCGAAGTGGGCGCGATCTACCATAAGACCGAGGAGTCAGCCTTATTACCGCTGCAACGGATATCTCTAGAAGCGTGGCAAGACGGCCAACACGACCATTCGGACTGCGTGGCGATGCCCGTTAGTAGCACCCCTACCTTCGTTCAAATTCAAGATTGCCAAGAGATAGATCGTGTGACCGGCTATTCCGATGAAGCCCTCTTTTGGTTAGCGCTCAGACGAATGGTGAATCGACTGGCGCCAGCGTCTCGAAACAAAGGCCCAGCGCTATGAGTCACGCCGGTAAGCGTGCTCCTTGACTGCCGCATCACTTGATTCGTCGTGCTCCCGGCGCTGGCGGCTCTGACGCTACCCCAGCAAAACACTGCGCATGGTGCATCCAGTCTTCAGCAATCGCCCCCTCATATTCCAACTGAGTATCCTGAATGTTGCGAGTTTGCGTCACCACCTGAGCAAATTCATGCGCCTGTCCGCTAATGCGCTGATCGCTATCGGGCGACCCAAACTCCCAGCGTTCGCCAGAGGGAGACAGTAATGACACAAAGGGCTGTGCCTCCGGCACCGCTTCACCGCGAACGGTAAAAGACCACCCAAAGGTATTCACGCCCAAAATGACAATGTTGTGAATCCGATCGGCTTCCTCGCGTTGCACGCTCAGCTCATCGGCAATCGCCTGCCCGTGCGCCCAGGTCTCCATTTGTCTCGCGGTAATGGCAGAACGAGCACTCATGCTGGGACCGACCCAGGCAACTCGCTGAGAAACATCTGCCTGTTGATACGCCGTCGCGACTGACTGATACCCCGAGCGCCACAGTGCTACCAGGGGCAGCCCAGTCTCAGAGAAATGTTCAAGCTCGATCTCTGGCAACGTACTGCCTGCCATCATCGAGTCCACCGCCGGCTTCAGAGCCTGCTGAAACTCGTCAGGGGCTGTCAGCGCTAGATCCGCCATTCGATTCCAAAAATGGAGATGCCGAAGAATCGCCTCGAAAGTCCAGGATTTAAAGCCCGTCACTTGGGTCAACTCAGCCTCAGTAAGTGGCCCTATCAGCGCATCGAGCGCTTGTGACTCCAACAAAAAATCATCTGCCTGTTTCATCTCGACTCCTTACAGAACTGACTCGTTACCCGCATTATGGCGACCATCACGACGACGATGGATCATCTCCGTCATCCAACGTCAATATGACATCTCCCGCGGCCATTTGCTGGCCTACTTGAGCACGGATATCGGTGACGATGCCAGCAACAGGCGCCAAAATCTCATGCTGCATTTTCATGGCTTCGAAGACCGCCAAACGTTGATCAACCTCTACCTGCTCCCCATCCTCCACCAACAATGACAACATCTGTCCATGCATCGGCGCAGTCACACTTCCCCCCTGTGCCGCGTCCTGGCTTTCGGGCGGAATGAGATCTAAGTTACTCACTATGAAATCGATACGCTGACTGGCTATCTCAATGGCCGCTGGTGACGGCGCGTAAAATTGCAATACTTCTGGCACACCGTCGACCACCATCGTCGCACAGGCCTCCGCCATCTGCTGACAGATCACTTCGTGCCGATCTTCGCCGATCGTAATCTCATAATGCTGCGCACTGTGGGTTGCGACAACTGCCCGGAATTCGTTATCGCCCACACCATAACGATAAGTGACCTCTGCTGCACCGGTGGACACCCATCCGCGTAATTCTGCACTCACAGACAACGCGCTCGCAAAGTGCCTCTCAGCAGCCAGTGACTGCTGTAAGGCAATAGCCGCCGCCATCTCGCGGGTGCTGGGAAGTTTACGCTGGTAGCCGTCGGCAAAATGCTGGTCAACCCAATCAGTGGTAGCCAATCCTTCCACAAAGGTAGGATGACTCAGCAACGTCATTAAGAACTCGCGATTATGCGTCACGCCCATGAGCGCAGTACCTTCTAGTGCCGCGCGCAAGCGGATGCGTGCAGCGTCGCGTGTTGGTCCCCGGGCAATAATCTTCGCCACCATCGAATCATAAAAAGGCGAGACGGCATCTCCCGTTTCGACGCCAGTGTCCACTCTAACGCCCTCAACGGTAGGCACTTTAAACAGTGAGACGGGTCCCGAGCTGGGCAAAAAGGCTGACGCGGGATCCTCGGCACACAGCCTGACTTCGATGGCATGTCCGACTAGGTCGACTTCCTCTTGGGGCACCGGCAACTGCTCACCTTGCGCGACGCGAATCTGCCACTGCACCAAGTCAAAACCGGTAACCGCCTCGGTGACCGGGTGCTCAACCTGCAAACGTGTATTCATCTCAAGGAAAAAGAAATCCCCCGAGGCATCCAATAAAAACTCGACCGTCCCGGCACCGACGTATGCCACCGCCCTCGCTGCTTCTACCGCCGCAGCCCCCATCGCACGCCTTAACTCGGGTGTCATGACGGGGCAAGGTGATTCCTCAATGATCTTTTGGTGACGACGTTGTAAAGAGCAATCCCGCTCTCCCAAATGAATCACATTGCCGTGAGCATCAGCAAAAATCTGTATCTCGACATGACGAGCCGCCTGCAAAGCGCGTTCCAAAATCAAGTCATCATTGCCAAAGGCGCGCTGCGCTTCTGAGCGAGCCAGCTCAATCGCTTGAGACAACAAGCTCAGGTCTTCGACCCGCCGCATGCCTCGCCCACCACCGCCGGCGGCCGCTTTGATCATTACCGGCGTTCCTATTTTTTCTGCCTCTTTGATGAGCGTCTCAATAGACTGATCGTCGCCCTGATAACCCGGGATACAGGGCACACCAGCTTCCAGCATTGCTCGCTTCGACAAGGCCTTATCGCCCATGATTTCCACTGCGGTCGCCGGTGGGCCGATGAATCGAACGCCTGCTTCGGCACAAGCGGCAGCGAACGCCGTGTTTTCAGACAAGAAACCATAGCCAGGATGAACGGCATCGGCGCCCGCCTTCTGCGCCGCCTCAAGAATGGCGGCCGCATTAAGGTAGGACTCACTCGCGGCGAGCCCTCCTAGCGGGATGGCCATATCGGCTTGCCGCACGTGAAGTGCCGCAGCGTCTGCGTCGGAATAGACCGCAACCGTCTTTAACCCCAGCGCCTTGGCTGTGCGCATCACGCGCACTGCAATCTCACCCCGATTGGCGACTAGGACCGTCTCAATTGCACTCATTTTCAATTCTCCTGCTGCCAGTTAGGCGCGCGCTTCTCAAGGAAAGACGCAACACCTTCCACCCCTTCGTCACCCTTTAGACAAGCGGTGAAATTCTCTGCCGCAACCCGCATTTTTTGCTCGTCGGGGATGGTGGCAAGCTGCCTAAGCAGTGTCTTTGTCGCCGCCACGGCGCCAGGCGCACACGCCAATACGTCGCTGCGGATCTGTTGCTCTGCCTCTGTTAATGCATCCTCATTTGCCACGACCACATCTAAGACGCCAAGCTGAGCCGCTTCAGTTCCCTGAAATTTTGCTGCGCTGAGCATCAACCGACGCCCGGTTGACGCACCACATTTTTGCATCACGTAACGTGCAATCTGTGCGGGTGAAATACCAATACGCGTCTCTGAAAAGGCAAAACGAGCCTCTGCAGTACCGATTGTCACATCGCAGCAACAGGCCAAGCCCAAACCACCCGCCATTGCGGCGCCCTCAATTAACGCCACCGTCACCATGGGCAACCGATCAAACTGGTAGAGCAGCCGACCAATCGTCTCGCTCATTCCAATCACGTCATCGTGAGTGGCATTCGCCATTGATTGAAACCCTTTGAGATCACCTCCGGCGCAGAAAAAACCGCCTCGCCCTCTCAGGGTAAGACCGCGAACAGATCGATCGTGTTCGATCGCCTCGCAAATACGCTGCAAATCAGCGACAACCGCATCGGTCAGTGGATTGCGGCGTTCAGGCTGATTGAACCAAACCGTCAACCATCCCTGCTCCCATTCACACTCGACAGAATCCGTTTTAGGTAAGTTGATCATGGTTACATCCTTGCCACAGCAAAACTGTTCGGTGTAAGCACTCGCTGTCGCCCCTCCAATATCGTCTCGAGACAGAAAGCGAGCACCTTGCGGGTATCCCGCGGATCAATCACACCGTGATCAAGCACCCGACCTGAGGAAGAATAGGCATCCTCTTGCGCGTCAAAATGGGCGCGGATAACGGCCTCCTGCTCGGCCAGTGTTTCAGCGGGAATCTCGATCCCCTTTCGCGCCGCGCCCGCCTTGGCAACTTCGCTCATCGTTGTTGCCGCACTTTGACCCGCCATCACGCCTGTGCGCGCGCTAGGCCAGGCAAACAAGAAATCGGGCTCATAAGCCCACCCGCACATCCCGTAGTTACCCGCGCCGAAGCTAGCACCAATGTATAGGCTAATTTTAGGGACACGCGTCGTGCTCACTGCCTGAATCATTTTTGAGCCATGCTTGATCATGCCCGCCTGCTCGTACTCTGTGCCGACCATATATCCGGTGGTGTTCTGGAGAAAAATAATGGGTAGATCTGCTTGGTCACACAGCTGGATAAACTGCGCAGCTTTGGTCGCGCCATTGGGGTCAATGGGTCCGTTGTTGCCAATGACCGCGCACGCAATACCCGTGATGCTGGTGTAGGCACACAGCGTCGATGCGCCATAACGCGGCTTAAACTCCTCAATATCAGAACCATCCACCACTCGAGCCAGTACCTCGCGGCAGTCGTAGGGTACCTTTGGGTCAGTCGGAACCGCTCCGGCGAGCTCCTCGACATCGTACAGCGGTGCCCGATACGAACGCCGCGGCACCGGCACTGCGCGGCGATTCCAGTCGAGACGGTCAAAGACCTCGCGCGCCTTCAGTAATCCGTGCGCATCGTCCTCCACCAAATATTCCACAACACCTGTGACGCTCGCATGCATCTCGGTACCCCCCAAATCCCGATCGTTTGCAATCTCGCCCGTGGCCGCGCGCACCAATGCCGCACCCCCCAAAGCCGCCATCCCATTCTCTTTGACGCCAATCACGTAGTCGGACATCCCTGGCATGTAAGCGCCCCCTGCAGTGGAGCCACCATGCAGGACGACCAAGGTCGGCAAACCCATTGCCGACATTTGTGCCAAATTGCGAAAAATCGCGCCGAATGTGGACCACAATTCAGTTTGGTACTGCAACAGATTGGCACCTGCACTCTCCACCAAGTGGATCAGGGGTAATTTCTGGCGTTTGCAGATCGTCTGTAAAGAAAGCGCCACCTCACCGGTCTTACCGGTCATCGCACCAGCGGAAATACCCGAATCATCCACCCAAATCATGCAGCGCGCGCCACCAACAAAACCAATACCTACCAACACCGAAGCACCGGGAATACTGGTTTCCTGATCAGGATTATCCACACCAAAATTGGCCAGGGTATGCAACCTTAAAAAAGGCATACCAGGATCTAACAGACGGTTTAAGCGATCGCTCGGTATCAGCTGACCACGTTTTTCGAAGGTGGCTTGGCGCTTCGAGGAGGCCTTTTGTGCGCGTGTCTCAAGTGCTCGAAGCCGTTCTACAAACGTCATCATACTGGCGCGATTCGCAGCAAACTGCTCCGAGCTCGAATCTATCTGGGATGCCACAGCGACCATATCAGTCTCCTAGTAATGCTTCCGGTATCGCTACCGGCGTATCCAATAAAATCTGTGCGTAGCCCTTTGCTTGGGGATCATTGCGTAAACTGGCGACACCGCCGCCGCCCAAAGCATGGTGCAGTAAGAAATTCAGCGCCGGTAATCCCGGCAAGAAAAATCGATCGATCTCGGGACTCGCCATAAAGTGCACAAAACGCGACGCCACGTACTCCTCGGTCAGAACGGCGGCAATCCAAGGAAGAAAATCGGGATGACGTGCCATCACGCCAATGTTCGCCTTGTCACCTTTGTCTCCCGATCGCGCCCAAGCCAGACGCTCCAAGGGGACCTCAATCATTGTTGTATCACCCGCCGCTTGAGCGGCGGTAGAGGGCACATCAGCCTGCTCGGCTTGGCGCACCGCTGCAGGAGCCGGTGATGGCGTTGCACTGGGCAACACTTGATCTGCCGTATGAATTTTGACCTCGGCCAAGCTGCGGTCAACCAACGCGGAGAATAATCGAATGACCGGTGAGGACTTAGGGCGGGTGCCCGCAAACGCACAAAATCCCGGGGGAGCGCCGAGCCCGACGCCGGAAAGCTCTCGCATTAACAGGTCGGCCGCGCGGCGGTCGCTGTGGCGACATCCCACCTTGACTGCCACCTCGCGACTTCTCACATAGCGCGCTGAATCACCCCAATGGCTCTCGTCTCCTACGACTTCGACGGCCACATCAACATAGTCAGGCGCTCCCATCACAGAGAGCTTGCGTCGCGCTCGCTTAATCGCCTCGTCGGCAAAGATGCGAGCTTTTTCTGCCGCTCTAGCGCCGACATAAAAACCAATCATGCCCACCCGCCAACCGTCGGCCCAAGTAATCGAGGCTTTGTAACACTCAGGTACACCGAGACCGCGAGCGCCAGAAACCGCAACACGATCGGTTTCGATTTGCTGCACTTGCACCGCCGTAAAATCGCAGATGACATCGGGTAACTCATAGTGAGTCGGGTCGCCAATCTCGTAAAGCAACTGCTCTCCTACCGTTCCCCTTGTGACACACCCACCGGTTCCCCCGGGCTTTGTGATAACCATCGACCCATCCGCCGCTATCTCGGCAATGGGATAACCAACCTCATGCAGCGTCTCATGCACCTCGTGCCAGTCAGTGTAATTGCCGCCGGTCACCTGTGGGCCGCATTCAATGAGATGTCCCGCTAGCGAGCCGGCGGCTAATAAATCGAGATCTTCTTGCTGCCAGCCAAATTGATGGATGCAGGCCCCCAGCGTGACGGCACTGTCAACGCACCGCCCTGTCACGACAATATCGGCCCCTAGATTGAGGGCTTCCGCAATGGGGAATGCGCCTAGATAAGCATTGGCACTCGCGATCGATTCGCGAGGTGGCGGTGTTTCACCACTGAACATCTCACTGGGGTCCAAGTTGAGGAGCTTGTCGAGTTGCGGCATCAGATCGTCGCCGGTCACGACCGCAACCGTGAGAGACAACCCTGCAGCGTCGATCAGTTCCCGAATGGCCTGACCACAAGCCTCCGGGTTGACGCCGCCGGCATTACTGATCAATTTAACACCCGACTGGGCGATTGCGGTTAAGTGTGGCGCTACCACGCCCGTTACAAAGTCAGTGGCATAGCCTTTTTCTGGATCCCCGGCCTTGGCTCGCGCCAATATCGACATCGTGATTTCAGCCAGGTAGTCGAACACAATAAAGTCGAGGTCGCCCTCTGCCATAAACTGCGGCAGCGCCATATCGGCTTCACCCCAGTACCCTGTGGCACCACCAATGCGAATCATTCAGTCAACCCCCCGCCGCCACCAATGCATCATCACCGGACTCAACGGCTTGCAAGTGATTACAATTCATTTAAACTGAGTTGCACTCATTATACGGGCGATTCACTTTGTCAGCAAGCCAATCAGACCTACCTAATACGTCAAGACAGCGCCTCGAGGCGAGGGAATCCAGCATTCTCGATGCTGCTGAGCTGGTGTTTACCCGCGCTGGGTTTGATGGCGCTAAAATTGCCACCATCGCGCAGACTGCAGCAGTCGCAGAGGGGACCGTGTACCTCTATTACCGCAATAAGCAGGATTTACTCGCCGGCGTCGTCGGCCGCTTTTGGGCACGCCTGACACTCGGGGCAGAGGAAGCCATCACCCCAGAGGCCAGCGCTGTGACGCAACTAGAGCAGTTGGCGCGCTATCACCTGCACTCTATCCTCGAACAATTTGAGGTGGTATCACTGACCTACCGTGCAAGACCACAGCAAGAGCGGGACCTGGATCAGGTGCGAGATTACGTCAGGATTTTTGATCGCATCATGCTCCGTGGTATTGACCGAAAAGAGCTACCCGATGGCGTGCCAATCTCGCAGTTACGCGATGTTTTTTTTGGCACTTTGGAGTTCTCAGCGCGCACCCTGAAGTTGCGCAATCAATCCTATGATCACTCTATTGTCACCAATCTATTGGCGTTAGTGGGCCAATCAGTGGCCTTCGACGAGCGAGCTCCGGTAGCATCCGAGCCCAGCAATAGCGATCTCATGCGCACCCTTGAATCGATCCGGGATCAACTGAAACCCGCGGAAACAGACTGAGCGCTAACCTCCCGTAAACCAGGTCGCCTTGGCATCCAGCGCAGTACGATCCATCGATCCCACGTAACTGAGTTTTTCTCTCGCTTGGGGCAGGTGATAACGGTAGAAAAAAGTGCAGGCTGCCAATTTACCTTGGTAAAAATCAGCGTCAACGCTTGGCTCTTTCTCGATTGCACGTTGCGCAATCACTGCCTGCCACAACCACAACCAAGCGATGACGACATGACCAAAGGCGTCGAGGAACGGGGTCGCATTGGCGAGACGCGCCAGTACGTCAGCGTGATCATTCACGGCGCTCACCGTGGTCGTCACGTCTTGCCAAGCTTGCTTTAATGACGCTGCCAAGGGCTCAAGCTGCGGGATTCCACTGACCTCATCGAGCAGCGACTGGATTTCTTGCCCCAGTAAATCGAGCGCTTTACCTCCCGCCAGATTCACTTTTCTGCCCAAGAGATCCATACCTTGAATACCGTGAGTCCCCTCATGAATCGGATTGAGGCGATTGTCGCGATAGTGGCGCTCGACCGGGTATTCACGGGTGTACCCGTAACCCCCCAGTATTTGTATGGCATGCTTATTCGCCTCCAACGTGTATTCGGAGGGCCACGACTTAGCCACTGGCGTTAGCAGCTCTAATAGCAGCGTAAGGCGCTCTTTCTCGACCGCGTCCTCAGCCATCACTTGTTGGTCAACCAGCTGAGTACAGTACGACAGCAGTGCAATACTGCCCTCGACCGTGACTTTTTGCTCCATCAATAATCGCCGAATATCCGCATGCTCAATAATCGGTAGCATGGGTGAATTAGGATCCTTAATACCCGGATGCCGACCCTGAGGCCGGTTGCGAGCATAATCGAGGGAGTAGAGATACCCTGCCAGACCCGACATCGCCGCGCCCATGCCCACACCGATGCGCGCCTCATTCATCATATGAAACATGTTTTTTAGGCCTTCGTGCTCTGCCCCCACCAAATACCCAAGGCACTCACCACCCTCACCAAAATTAAGCAGGGTATTAGTGATCCCTCGCTGGCCCATTTTGTGATTTAAACCCGCTAACGCTATATGATTGAAATCGCCTATCTCACCCGTCTCA
>ENA-UZWU01013527-UZWU01013527.1-metagenome-genome-assembly--contig:-Day-4--1m-contig-13527_pt1 | contig 10976 bp, 8 predicted proteins | sample MGYA00260345_ERZ794905 | MGnify/ENA metagenome assembly ERZ794905
GGGACTTTTCAAGTTTGATGTGCTCAGTCAGCGAGGATTGGCGAAAATTCACGATTGCTTGCAAATTGTCGAGTACAATCAACCGGATAATCCAGCGCACGACATTCACGATTTGGCGCATTTCAAACAAGACGAAAAAATAAAACACATCCTTCGCAACGCACAAGCACTCGGTTGTTTCTACGTAGAATCGCCCGCTATGCGGATGTTGCTGCAGAAATTACAGGTCGATGACTACTTGACTTTGGTGGCGGCAAGTTCGATTATTCGTCCCGGCGTTTCCCATTCCGGCATGATGCGCGAGTACATTTTGCGGCATCGTTTCCCCGAAAAAAGGAAAAATGCGCATCCCGTGATGATGGAAATCATGCCTGATACCTATGGCGTAATGGTATACCAAGAAGATGTTATCAAAGTGGCGCATTACTTCGCTGGTTTGGATTTGGGCGAAGCAGACGTACTCCGAAGAGGCATGTCGGGCAAGTTTCGCTCGCGGGCAGAATTCACCAAAGTGGAAGAAATCTACTTCAAAAATTGCTTTGCGAAAGGTCACCCCGAAGAATTGGCCAAAGAGGTTTGGCGACAGATAGAAAGCTTTGCGGGTTACGCATTTTCGAAGGGTCATTCGGCTTCGTATGCGGTGGAAAGTTACCAGAGTTTGTATTTGAAAGCGCATTATCCACTGGAATACATGGTGGCGACAATCAATAATTTTGGTGGATATTACCGGACGGAAATTTACGTGCACGAAGCGCGAATGCTGGGTGCAACGATAGAATCGCCGAACATAAACGAAGGCGAATACGAATGTATAATCATCGGGAAACGGCTGATTTTAGGCTTTAACCTTGTGCAAAGTGCGGAGAGCAAAATCCTCTACAAAATCTATAACGAAAGAGATTTGAATGGCAAATACAGTTCTTTTGAAAATCTGACAAGTCGTTGCTACATTCCTCTGGAACAGCTGTTGCTCATCATTCGTGTGGATGCTTTACGCGATTTTCCTGAGGACAGAAAAAGCTTATTATGGAAGGCACACTTGTACCACAACAAAACGAAAGACAAGGAACCAGAGCCCGAACTTTTCCCTTTGGAGCGAAAGAAATGCAACTTACCGAAGTTGAATGACAGTGAATTAGAACGCGCTTTTGAACAAATGGAATTGCTGGGTTTTCCGCTTTGCAACCCATTTGATTTGCTTCCAAAAGCTTTACCAAAACACACTCTATCCATTGATATACCTAAAAAGATTGGAACACATGTGACATGCTACGGCTACCTAGTTGCTTTAAAACAATCGAAGACAGTTCGGGGCGATTATATGTATTTCGGCAATTTCATCGATATAGAAGGAAGGATTTTGGATTCTGTTCACTTCCCAGAAACTGCCAATCGTTACGGCTTTAGTGGGAAAGGAATTTATGAAATAACTGGAATCGTTTCTGAAGAATTTAGTCATTTCGTTATTGAAGTTGGCTACATGCAGAAAATCAATTTTATAGGAGATGTGCGGTACGAAGATTAGTCAATTGCAAATGGATGAATTACGAATTACGAATGTGCCAATTGATAAGAAAATTATATCTTTGAATCACAATTTCCCGCCCACGTGACGAAATTGGTAGACGTGCACGCTTGAGGGGCGTGTGCCTTCGGGTGTGCTGGTTCGAATCCAGTCGTGGGCACTTTTAACAAAGCCAAACAGTTGATAAATAACTGTTTGGCTTTGTTAATGTGCAACGGTCGTGTAATATCTTTAATAAATGAAGGGTTTTCATTAGCCTTTTGATAGTGGGTTCTATCGCATCTGTTTATTTTTTTGCTTTTCTTTATTAAAAATGGAACCAGATAAATAATTAAAGTGCTGATTTTTAATTTATTTTGCAACATTTGAGTTTTATCAGTTTAAATCACTTAAATTTGGTAGATCCGACAAACCCTGTTTGGCCTCTAAATAGGTGTCATAAGAACTGGATATATCGAAATATTCACCCCCATCTACTTTATATTTCAATACCGAATAAAAATATAATAACTCGACATTGGAGGGATCTTTTTCTATTTTTTTGGATAATTTTTTTTCTGCCTTTTTATAAGATCCCTTTTCTATTAGATTACTATAGTTCTGAGCATTAAGCTGAAAAAAAACAAGAACGAAAAAAATTAGAACATAAAACCTCATATTCTTTCTTTAAATTTTATCACTCTTGTCTTCACTTCCTCTTTATCCCTCATTAAATAGGGTCTATACAGTCCAAAATTGAACTTTAAGGTGGTACCAAATTGGATCATTGGCACGGGCGCCTCAAAATCAGTAAGTAATCTGGAATTAAACCCTAAGCTTAAGTATTTCATAGGAATAAAAAAAGATGCGCTGAATGAATAATGAGTAGGCAAAGTACTTGAGGAATAAGAAAGTATCCCAAAATCAAAACCGATACATTTTCTAATCAAAAAACTAAGCTGTGTATTTAGAAAAGGTGAAGCTCGAACTATGGAATCATTTGGCATTAATCTGTAGGTTGTATCTCGATACTCCAATTTTAATCCAACCTGAGAGTAACTGAACATAGGTTTAGAAGAATATAAATCCTTTGATTTAATTCCAATTTTCGCGTAAAGGGCAAGGCCATATATGGGATACAAATTAGAAAGTGAATTTAACTCCTTGGCGGAAACTTCTTGAGAAAAAATTCCAAATGAAGGCTCAACAGAAAGAATAGTCGATTTTAGGTTTAAAAATTCTTTTTTCTCATATCTATAAATCTTTTTATCCACATAGGTTTCCAAATTATTAATGTCTTCTTTAAATGGATAATAAGCCTTTAGAACTTTGGTTTTTTGAACAGCATCTTTGAATTTTTTGTTAAATACATCCGACCTCACTAACTTAATTTCAATTGGTAGTATATATCCGTCACATCTATTCTTTAAAAGTTCATAAGAGCTTTTATTTCCTTCTGAATATTTCTCTAATTCAATAAGTAATTCTCTCAGTTGAGCCGTATTTTTATCTCTATATTTTAAAAGTCCCTCTAATTTCTCTGCAATTTCAAAAAACGTCTCTTCCGAGTTTTGACAAATAGACAAAAATGGAATAAAGATAAAGGCTATTAAAAAGGTTGTTTTTCTCATATTAAAGAAATTGTGATGTAATATATTTATTATGTATTCTCCAACTCTATATAATTAAAAGCTAGAGATTTTTTACTAAAAATCGTGCAAAAACTAACAACTATTCCGAATATTCAAATTGATTTTTCATATGTTAATTACAAATTTAAAAGTTTTGCATTTAAGTATGCATAACGATTTGGAACTTGGCGACGCGAAGGAATCAGAAGCACAAATGTTCAATTTAACAATTTTGCACTGATTTTGCCAAACCTTTGTTGACAGCGGAACTTTCTTAATTTATTATTTTAATTCTTGATTTATGCACATATCCTTTTATGTTTGATTGAGTATTTACTACCCACCAATTATTGTCTGAACTTGGGAACACCTCATAATGTTCGCCTTCAAATAATCTATCAATTATTTTAGCATTCGTACTCATTCCATTTCTAACATTTGTATACCCGTCAGGGTCTTGAATAATTGCAATGTATTTTTTATTTGTTTGTTGTTCTACTTTGGGTTCATTACTTTTTTCAATTGTTGATTTTAAATCTTTCTCTTTTAGATTTAATTCCTGCTCTTTTAACTCTAAATCTTTCTTTTTGTCAGATAATAGAAGGTCTTCCTTTTGTTTTAATTCTTTTTCTCTCAATTCTAATTCTCTTTCTTTTAAAGAATCATTTGAGTTTTCGCAAGAAGTATAAACTAAACTTGCAATTGTTAGAATGATTATTACTTTTTTCATTTTACTAAATTAAATTTAACTTTTTTCATTCTCATTTGGTTTTCAGTATCTCCCTTTTTTTTAAAGTGAGTTCTAATCTTCACTTTTATTTTGTTTTAAGCTCTATAGGAGTTGTAAGTTGGCTTTGTCGCAACTAATTTAACTAAAATATTTATTTAGCTACATTTAGATCAAAAAAACATGTTCAAGCACCAATAGCGTCCTAAACGTTTAAAAAATAAGAGGGAATATTTCGTATCTCAAATTATCTTTTGGGTTGGATAACAAAAAAACTCCCGGTTCTGTCGCATTAATTAAAAAATCACTATTTTAAGTCTAATTCATACAAAATGAAAAACTACAAATCGTTGAAATAAGTAGAATTAACTTTTTTAACATTCAAGGAATTTGATGAAAAATGGTCGAAAAATAATTAATGTGACGGAACCACAATGAAAGAATATGCTTAAATCTGCGTTATCTGTGTCATCCGAGTTCAATCAATAGAGTCAGCTAATCCATAATCAGCCAATCAGCAATCCTTAAAAAAAGCGCACCGTACGAAAACAGTGCGCTTATATTTTAAAATCAACTTTAGCTTATGCTTCTGCTTCTTTCTTTTCTGGTTTTGGAAGCAAGATTCTTCTTGACAATTTCCATTTTTTCGTTTTCGGGTCACGAGAAACTACTTTGAATTTCACTACGTCACCTTCTTTACAAACGTCTTCCATTTTCTCTACTCTATCCCATGAGAACTCAGAGATATGAATCAAGCCGTCAACTCCAGGAAGGATCTCTACGAAACAACCATATGCTTGGATCGATTTGATTTTCCCTTCGTATTCAGCTCCTTCTTCCACTTCTGGTGGGAAAGCTATACTTCTTGCAATTTTCATTGCTGCTGCCATATCGTCCGCATTGTTCGACATGATTTGAACGCGTCCTTCACCTGTTTCCAATTCTTCAATTGTAACGGTAGTGTTCGTTTCTTTCTGAATACCTTGGATGATTTTCCCTCCAGGTCCGATGATTGCACCAATCATATCGTTAGGAACTGTAAAGGCTTCGATACGTGGAGTCTGTGGTTTCAATTGTGGATTCACCTCAGAAATCGTTTTCAACATCTCACCTAAGATATGCATACGACCTTCTTTCGCTTGCATCAAAGCTTTCGTCAATACTTCGTATGACAAACCGTCTACTTTGATATCCATTTGACAAGCTGTGATTCCTTTTGCAGTTCCACATACTTTAAAGTCCATGTCTCCCAAATGATCTTCATCACCCAAGATATCAGACAATACAGCGAATTTATCACCTTCAGCAACCAATCCCATTGCGATACCAGAAACTGGCGCTTTGATTTGGATACCTCCGTCCATCAAGGCCATTGTCCCAGAACAAACTGTCGCCATTGAAGACGAACCGTTCGATTCTAAAATCTCTGAAACCAATCGAACTGTGTATGCGTTATCATCAGGAAGCATTCCTTTCAATGCTCTCATTGCCAAGTTACCGTGACCGATCTCACGACGAGACGTTCCTCTTAGAGGACGCGCCTCACCTGTTGAGAATGGAGGAAAATTGTAGTGCAACATGAATTTCTCATAACCTTTATGGGTTACATCGTCGATCATTTGCTCATCCATTTTACCACCTAAGGTCAATGTCATCAAAGCTTGAGTTTCACCTCTGGTAAATACGGCAGAACCGTGAACCATTGGCAAATAATCAACTTCAGACCAAATTGGACGAACCTCATCGAAACGACGACCATCCAAACGAACTTGCTCGTTCAACATTACGTCACGAACCGCTTTTTTCATCGCTTCTTTAAAGTAAATTGAAATGAATCCTTTTTTCTCTTGTAATTCTTCTTCCGAATATTGAGCTAAAAATTCGTCTTTCACTGCTCCAAACAATTCAGAACGCAACGCTTTGTTCGCATTACCTTGACGAGCAACTGCTTTGCATTTATCAAAACACTCTGTCATAACTTTCGCTTTAAGCTCTAAGTCATGTGTTTCGTGATTGTACTCTCTTTTGGGGAAAGCAGAAGGAACTTCCTTCGCTAATTCCATTTGAAATTTACACTGTTCGATAATAGCTTCGTGAGCGAATTTGATGACTTCCACCATCTCTTCTTCTGAAATTTCTTTCATTTCTCCCTCAACCATGTTCACATCCTTCGCAGTGCCTGCAACGATGATATCCAAATCAGATTTTTTCAATTCTTCAACCGTTGGGTTCAAGATCAATTTTCCATCTACTCGACCTACTTTTACTTCCGACATGGGTCCGTTAAACGGGATGTCTGAAACAGCTACTGCAGATGACGCAGCGAAACCGATCAAAGTGTCTGGGTGGTGAATACCGTCATACGATAACAATTGAACCATCAATTGTACCTCTGCATGGTAATCGTCTGGAAACAATGGACGCATTGCGCGATCCACGATTCTCATCATCAAGATTTCTCCTTCAGACGGACGTGCTTCTCTTCTGAAAAATCCACCAGGGATTCTTCCTGCTGCCGCATATTTCTCACGGTAGTCTACTGTTAATGGAAGGAAATCTACTCCTTCTCTTGCTTCTTGCGCCGCAACTACTGTTGCAAGCATCATTGTGTCGCCCATTCGTAACACCACTGAACCGTCAGCTTGCTTCGCTAGCTTACCAGTCTCGATGAAAATTTCTTTTCCTCCAAGGGTGATGGACTTTTTTATTCCTATGTTCATATATATAATTTACTTGTTTGTTGGTTCGAAAAATTTTCGAACCTTTCATAAAAACTTTTCAAAAAAAAAGGACAGCCGAATACTTTCGAATGCCCCCTTTTGATTGAATATGTTGTTGCAAAAAATTAACGACGAAGTCCTAATTCTTTAACAATAGCACGATATCTTACGATATCTTTCTTCTTCAAATAGTCTAAGAAACTTCTTCTTTTACCAACTAACAATTGAAGCGCACGTTGCGTTCCATAATCTTTACGGTTCTTCTTCAAATGCTCAGTCAAATGACTAATTCTGTAAGTAAACAATGCGATTTGACCTTCTGCCGAACCGGTGTTAGTTTCTGATCCTCCGTGTTTTTTGAAGATCTCTGCTTTTTTTTCTGGAGCTAAATACATGCCAATATTATTTTAATGATTCTTATGTAGTTGCTATCACATTATGCGATTTTAACGGTGCAAAGATAAGGATTTATTTTTTACTGGCAAGCGTTTACTGCTTTATACATATTAAATGTTAATTCCAACGATTAACATCGAATAATATAGTTAGCTCCTTCTTCGAATATTCAAAAAATGAAAATCTTTAGAACACAAACGAATTGGATTTTACAAAATTTTTCGCAGCCACTTGAACCACTTGAATGGCACATACTTAAATGGCAGATCTATCCATGTTGCCGTTTGAACAATAGACCGTTGATTGCTAAACGCCAGGAAACTAGCATAACTATGATACCTTCCTATTCCGCTACCACCAACTCCACCGAAAGGAAGATGATCGTTGGCAATATGCATAATGGTATCGTTAATACAACCGCCTCCTGATGAGGAATTAGTCAATGCGTGTTTTGCTATTTTGATTTTACCGAAGAAATAAAACGCTAAAGGTTTTTCATTGGAATTGATATATTCCAACAGTTTATCAATTGATTTGAAACTAAAAACGGGTAAAATTGGACCGAAAATCTCGCCTTGCATTATTTCATCTTCGAAAGTCAATTCATCAATAATCGTTGGTGCAATAAATCGTTCTTTTTCATCTGTTTCGCCTCCAACAAGGATATTTCCCTTTTTCATTAGTCCTGTCAAACGTTGAAAAGCAGCATCGTTTATTATTCTCGGGTAAAATCGACTTTTTTGCGGATCTTCTCCATACATACTCTGGATTTGCACCTTCATCTCAGTGACTAATTTGTCTTTCACTTTTTCGTGAACGAAAAGATAATCTGGAGCTATACATGTCTGACCCGCGTTGATTAACTTTCCCCAAACGATTCTTTTAGCAGCGCGTTTGATGTTTGCAGAACCATCAACTATACATGGACTTTTCCCTCCTAATTCCAAAACAACAGGTGTCAAGTGTTCAGCGGCAGCTTTCATGACCACTTTTCCGACTTTCGTGCTTCCCGTGAAGAAAATGATGTCGAACCGCTGCTGAAGTAGAATGGTATTCGTTTCTCGCCCACCCTGAATCAATGCGATGTAGTTGGTTTCGAAACATTCGCTCACCATTTTCTCCATGATCTTTGCTGTAGCTGGGGCGTCTGGAGAAGGCTTTAAAATAGCGCAACAACCAGATGAAATGGCGCCAACTAAAGCATTCATCGTCAATTGAAAGGGGTAATTCCATGGTGTAATAATTAAGGACAAGCCCAAAGGTTCTGTGTGTATCTTGCTCGTTGCTGGCATCAAATGAATGGGTGTCTTAACCTTTTGTGGCTTTGTCCAATGCTCTATATTCTTAATATGATTTTTCAGTTCTGCAATTACAATACTAATTTCTGTGAGAAATGCTTCTTCAGGAGATTTACGTAAATCGGACCAAAGTGCTTCTTCTATATTCTTAGAATATTTTTGAACGACGGAAAGAAAAAGACGCAATTGTTTTAATCGAAACTGAACATCCTTTGTTCGGTTTGTCTTAAAAAAGAGGCTCTGCCCTTGGTAGATTTGTTGTATTTGTTCTTGGGTTGTTTCGTGCATTATAGCGAAGTTAGGTTTTTTAAATATTTCATCCCAAAAACATTCACTTTATCCTTTCAAATCCTAGTAAATTTAATTTGATTTAACGGTAAAAACCGACTTTGTCCCCTTCTTGCTTGAAATAGTTCGTTTCTTAAAGTGCAAACCACATCAAACTAATAATTATGAAACAATTTATACTTTCTGTTCTTGGCTAGCTTCGCGCAATTCACTTTAAGCAAAACAGCAGCAGGTGTAATAACCCAAACTCATGCAACAAAGATGGTATTTATAATGTAATCACAAAAGGTATATCGCTTCCTATTGCGTATACCCTTTATAATGATAATATCGACTTTTTTGTTAAACATGAAGAAATAAAGTGATGAAGAAAATTAATCCTGCCTTGCGACGGCAAGCCAATATCTCTTCTGCCGCAAGACAGGCTTAATGACCTAATGTTGGCAACCTGATTTGCTACCCATCAACATTTCTCTTTTTCCTGGAGGGCCGGATAATCTTTCCATTTTAAATCCAACACTCCCCAAATCTCTCCTCACCTGCCCTTTGGCGCAATAAGTCAAAAAAAACGCGCCTACATTTGCCGATTCAAACACCTTTTCAAAAATAGGGATTGTCCATAATTCGGGCTGCACGCGCGGACCAAATGCATCAAAATAAATGAAATCGAACGTATTGGGTATGGCCTCCCAATCTTCAAATTTGGTTTCTATTTTCGTAAGAGAAAAATTTGAATGTATTTCCACTTTCTGACTCCATCCTGAATCGTGTATCTTTTCGAAAAAATTACTCCCTTCGCTCCAAAGAGAATTGTAATTCAAAGCTTCTAATTCTTCTTTATTCACTGGAAAAGCTTCCAATCCAAAGTAATTTACATTGACATTCAATTCAGTTGCCATTTGCAAAGTAAGAAAGGTATTGAGTCCAGTGCCAAATCCCATTTCAAGAATAGAAATTTCTTTACGTTCAGCGATTCGCTCACGCACTTTTTTTATAAAAACGTGCATCGCTTCTTGATGCGCTCCATTTATCGAATGATAGTGTTCATCCCAATCCTCAATATGAATCGTTTTTGAACCATCAGCTGTTTCGATTATCTTTCTTTGCACGGGCCAAAGTTAAACTTGTTTCAACAATTGTTAATAACGATTCGTTATATCTTTTTTGAATTTTTATCTACAAAAAAATTCGATGTGGAGCTTCAATACCGTATCTTTGTTTTAATATGGAAAAGAAGGTGGAAAACAACAGAAAACCAATTAATCGATTGAAAAACGCAGGACCGATGGCGAACGAATTGGGGAAATTTCCACCACAAGCTATTGACATCGAACAAGCTGTCCTTGGGGCATTGATGCTCGAGAAAAATGCCGTTACTGATACCATCGATTTGCTTTCTCCGCAGAGTTTTTACGATCCAAAACACCAAAATATTTACACTGCTGTACGTGAATTATTCGCGACATCAACACCTGTAGATATACTTACAGTTACCAACCAATTGAAAAAGGAAGGTCTATTAGAAGCCAGTGGAGGTGCGGTTTATATTTCTCAATTGACTTCTCGTGTTGCTTCTGCAGCGCATATAGAATATCACGCTCGAATTATAAGCGAAAAGCATATTAAAAGGGAATTGATTCGTATGAGTACCGAGGTGCAAAAATTGGCCTACGAGGACACCAATGATGTTTTTGAAGTACTCAATAAAGCTGAGGAAGACTTGTTTAAAATCTCCGAGAAGAATATGGGGAAACAAGTTGCTGAAATGAAGAACGTTGTTCGTGAGGCGATAGATGAAATTGAAAAAGCGAGTCAAAACAAAGATGGATTATCGGGTATTCCAACCGGATTCATAGATCTAGATAAAATTACCGCGGGTTGGCAAAAATCAGATATGATTGTAATTGCTGCTCGTCCAGCTATGGGAAAAACGGCCTTCGTTCTTTCAATGGCACGCAATACAGCTGTGGATTATGGAATGGGAGTGGCCATTTTCTCTTTGGAGATGTCAGCCGTTCAATTGGTAAAACGTTTGATTTCGAGTGAAAGTCGCTTGCCTGCAGATAAATTGCGGAAAGGTGATTTGGCAGAGCATGAATTCCAACAATTGCATACGCGAATCTCTAAATTATCCCAAGCGCCAATTTACATTGATGATACAGCCGGAATTTCTATTTTCGATTTACGGGCGAAATGTCGTCGTTTGAAATTACAATACGACATTCAAATGGTCATCATCGATTACCTACAGTTAATGACTGCCGGTGGTGGAAAAGGTCCTGGAAATCGTGAACAAGAAATTTCCTTAATATCTCGTTCCATTAAGGAAATTGCAAAAGAATTAAACGTGCCAATGATTGCTCTGTCTCAGTTGAGTCGGTCAGTTGAACAACGCGGTGGTGATAAACGACC
>ENA-UZWU01000771-UZWU01000771.1-metagenome-genome-assembly--contig:-Day-4--1m-contig-771_pt1 | contig 10952 bp, 11 predicted proteins | sample MGYA00260345_ERZ794905 | MGnify/ENA metagenome assembly ERZ794905
AGAAACCAAAATGGTTTTTATTTTCATAGATCAATTACTCTAAAATGTTAATTTATTTCATACGAAAACAGTTTACATAAAATCACGTAAGGTCCAATTTCGAGTGTGCAAAGATACAAAATAAAATAGAAGAAATTATTGATAAGTAATTTTTGATAGGATTTAATCGACTTTATTAAGCCATAAAAGATAATTATACAAGAAATTATAAATATTACTCCAAATAATAAAAGTTGTTTTGGGTAGCTGTAAATTGATAGAGCATTGAAAGGAAGTAGAATAATGCCCAGAACATTGAGGGTGCTAATTTGCTGGAATACGTGACTAAGAGAGATGTTCTTAATTTCAAAAATAGAGCCTATTATAAATTCGATTAAAAATTTAGCAGTAACTACCAGACCCAATAAACCTGAAAGTGCAATGAAATCATTAAATTTTAAATTGAATTTATTTAGGGTAGAGTAGAAGAGAGATATTATTAGTACAGCATTTACACAAAAATTTGTAAACAATAATATGTCAAATAGGTTAAAAAATTTATGGTCTTTAATGTAAATTCTTAAATAGTTAGAGTTGTTTATTAGTTCCCGAAAACGGCTAGGGTTCAAAATTTTGGCGCTAACTATAATAATAAGACTAGCTATTATAATTGCTGTATACCAGTCGTCAAATTGAACTACTCTAAGCATGTCTCAAAGTTATGAAGAAAATTTATAAAAAGAGTCCGCTAAAAATATCTTACTTTTGCTATAAAATTACCTCCAATGCAAGATGCAATTGTCATTATACCAACTTATAATGAAATCGAGAATATCGAAGCCGTCATAGATGCTGTTTTTGACCAGTCTGATGAAGTGCATATTCTTGTAGTTGATGATAATTCTCCTGACAAAACTGCTCATAAAGTAGAGTTATATCAGTCCAAGTATTTAGGCCGACTCTTTTTGCTAAAGCGTAATGGAAAACAAGGATTAGGAACTGCTTATATTGAAGGTTTTAAATGGTGTTTAAAGCGACATTATGAGTTTGTGTTTGAAATGGACGCAGACTTTTCTCATGACCCCAAAGATTTAAAACGTCTTTATGCAGTATGTGAAGAAGATAACGTTGATTTAGCTATTGGGTCTAGATATGTTCAGGGAGTTAATGTGGTTAACTGGCCTTTGTCAAGAATGCTATTGTCTTACACTGCTTCATTATATGTTAGGTTAATTACGGGGATGAAAGTTCTAGATCCAACCGCTGGATTTGTTTGTTATAGACGAGTAGTTTTAGAAAGAATCAATTTAGATCAAATCAAATTTATTGGATATGCTTTTCAAATTGAAATGAAATATGTCACTTACAAGAATAAGTTTAAAATCAAAGAAATTCCAATTATCTTCACTGATAGGATACACGGTGCTTCAAAACTAAGTAAAGGGATTATTGGTGAAGCCATTTTTGGCGTTTTACAAATGAGATTAAAAATAATTTTAGGAAACTAATAAATGCATACAAATTCAATACTTATAAAGAATGCTCAAATTATTAATGAAGGTAACAACTTTGCTGGGGATGTTTTAATTGAAGGTCAATACATTAAAGAGATTGCGACTTCAATAAGTGTTGAAAATTCAAATGTTACGATTATTGATGCTAAAGGTAATTATTTACTTCCAGGAGTCATTGATGATCAAGTACACTTCAGAGAGCCAGGCTTAACTCATAAAGCTACAATAGAATCAGAGTCAAAAGCAGCTATTTCAGGTGGGATAACTTCTTTTATTGAGATGCCAAACACTAACCCCCAAGCAACTACTATTGACAAATTAGAAGATAAGTTTCAGATTGCCTCAAAAACTTCCTCTGCAAATTATTCATTTATGTTTGGTGGAACTAATGACAATCTTGAGGAAATTTTAAAAGTCGATTGTCGAAAGGTAGCAGGTCTCAAACTTTTTCTGGGTTCATCGACTGGCAACATGCTAGTAGATAACCCTGAGGTTTTAGAAAAAATATTCGAAAGTACAGACTTGTTAATATCAGTTCATTGTGAGGATGAAGACACGATTAAACATAATACAGCACACTATTTAAAAACATACGGAGAAAATATTCCTATTAAATATCATCCAAAAATAAGAAGTGCTGAAGCTTGTTATATTTCATCTTCAAAAGCGGTTGCTTTAGCTAAAAAAACAGGTGCTCGTTTGCATGTTTTTCATCTTACAACAGCAAAAGAAATGGAGTTATTCTCCAATAATAAACCTTTAAAGGAAAAAAAAATAACTGCTGAGGTTTGTGTACATCATTTGTGGTTTTCAGATACAGACTATGAAGCAAAAGGAACATTTATAAAATGGAATCCTGCAGTAAAATCAGCTAAAGATAGAGCAGCTCTTTGGGAGGCTTTGTTAAGTGATAAAATTGACGTCATAGCTACTGATCATGCACCACATACAATTGAAGAAAAGTCAAACAGCTATATGAAAGCCCCTTCTGGAGGCCCTTTGGTTCAGCATGCATTAGTAGCTATGATGGAAGCTTGCCATAATGGTAGAATTTCAGTTGAAAAAATGGTGGAGAAAATGTGTCATAATCCAGCTATTTTATTTCAAATTGAAAAACGAGGATATATTAAGCAAGGGTATTTTGCAGATCTTGTTTTGGTTAATCCAAATAATCCGTGGACTGTAAAGAAAGATAACATTTTGTATAAATGTGGTTGGTCTCCTTTTGAAGGAACTACATTTAATTCGCGTATTTCCCATACAATCGTTAATGGTGTAATAGTTTACGAAAACGAAAGATTTACAAATGCTAATGCTGCTATGCGATTAACGTTCAACAGATGAAAAAACTAGTTTTTTTAGTGACTATAGTGTTGTTATTTTTAACTTGCGGGAATCCGCAGCAAAAAAAACCAGCTAATTTAATTTCGGAAGATTTAATGTCTGAAATAATTTTTGATATGATTTTAATCAGCTCTGCAAAAGGAATAAATAAACAGCTACTTCAAAATAATATTGAGAACCCATTAAATTATATTTATCGTTCTTATGGAATTGACAGTCTCAAGTTTGTTGAAAGTAATAATTATTACACAAAATACCCTATTCGATATAATTTAATTTATGACAAAGTAGAAGCTAAATTGAAATCTGAAAAAATGTATTATAATGCTATTCTTGATGAACAAAAGCGAGTTAACGACTCAATTAGAAAAAGTCATCAAAACCAGATAGACACTATTAAAATTAAACACGATAAAATTAACTCAACTAAAAAACCTTCGATTCCTTCAAAAACAGGTTACCCACTTCCAAAATAGTCTGAGAAATAGGTTTGAAATTAAATTCTTTTTCAACTTTCAAAAATTTTTCAGAACTGTAGTGGTTCTTAGAATTTAGTGTTTTACACATGTTTTTAGTTAACTTTCTATTTTTACCTAAAACTTTGTGTTTGGCCCAGTCTATACGCCAAGCAAGGGACAGCATCCATCTTTTAGCAAATTTCTTGGGTGCTTTCACGCCAAGTACATTTGAGATTTTTGATATTAATTCCGAAAAAGAAAGCGTTTTACCAACAATAATATAGCGCTCATTTAAATGTTTTTTACTCATTAATAGTAGCATGCTTTTAACTACATCATTAACGTCTACGTAGCCAGTAATGCCATTGGTCTTGTACTTTAGCCCTTTGTTGATAATTTTAAATAGAAGTCCACTTCCAGAATTGAAATATCCAGGTCCCAAAATAACACCTGGATTTAATATAACACTCGGTACTCCTTCTTGTATCCCTCGCCATACTTCTTTTTCAGCAGCATATTTTGTGAGGGCATAAACATTTTTTGTTTCTTCTGGTTTCCAGGTAGTTTCTTCAGAAATTTTATTAGGATCAAACCCCATTGTTGCTACTGAACTAACATAACAGAGTTTTTGTACTGAATAGCTAATGCATAAGTTTACAATATTGGCTGTTCCTTGTGTGTTTACTTTTTTTAATTGATTATAATCGTTAGGGGCGAATGAAATTAGAGCAGCACAATGAAATACTTTCTTAATACCCTCAAAAGCATCCTCTAGTTTTGGCAGGTCATTTAAATCTGCTTGAACCCATTCAATTTTTTTAAATTGAGTTTCTGTTTTATCCGTGTAATACGAAAAAACTTTCTTAACATTTTTAATGGTTTTAGTACTTCTATATAAGGCGCGAATATTTTGATCGGTTTTGGTGAGTTCAAACAATAAGTGACTTCCTACTAAGCCTGTGCCTCCAGTTACTAATATCATACCACTAAATTACTATTTTTTCTTTTCTCATCCTTTATGAATCTGTTATCTTTGTATTAATCAAAAATATTAAAATGACCAGTAACTTTATAGAAGTCTTGCGTTGGAGAGGTTTGATACACGATATCATGCCAGGGGCAGAAGCACATTTATTAGAAAAAATGAGAAGTGCTTATGTGGGTTTTGATCCCACAGCTGACTCTTTACATATTGGAAACCTTGTACCGATTATGCTCTTAGCACATTACCAAAAATGTGGTCACAAACCATTTGCTCTGATTGGAGGTGCTACTGGAATGATTGGTGATCCCTCCGGAAAATCGACTGAACGAAATTTATTAAATGAAAAATCATTACGTCATAACCAAGAGGCGATTAAAAAACAATTAAGTCATTTTTTGAATTTTGATAATGGAGAAATAAATGCTGCAGTGCTAGTTAATAACTACGACTGGATGAAAGACTTTTCTTTTTTAGACTTTATTAGAGATATTGGTAAGCATATAACGGTCAATTATATGATGGCTAAAGACTCAGTTAAAAACAGGATTTCAGCAGTAAGTTCTGACGGTATGAGTTTTACTGAATTTACTTACCAACTTGTTCAAGGCTATGATTTTTTGCAATTGTTCAAAACACATAACTGTACAATTCAAATGGGCGGAAGTGACCAATGGGGTAATATTACTACGGGGACTGAGTTGATTAGACGCGTAGGGAATGGAAAAGGATTTGCTATTACTTGCCCTTTAATTACTAAGTCAGATGGTTCAAAATTTGGAAAAAGTGAAGGCGGAAATGTGTGGTTAGACGCCAAACGAACTTCCCCTTACAAGTTTTATCAGTATTGGTTAAACTCTAGTGATGATGATGCAGACAAATATATTAAGATATTTACATTTTTAGAGCAGCATGAGATCTTGGCCTTAATTGATTCACATAAAGAACAACCACACTTGAGGATACTTCAAAGGCGTTTAGCTCAAGAAATCACAACAATGGTTCATGGCCAAGCCGATTTTGAAAATGCTGAAAAGGCTTCCACTATTCTATATAGTAAATCTTTTAAATCAGAAATTCAGACTCTTGATGAAGTCACTTTTTTAGATATTTTTGAAGGGGTTCCAACAGCTGAGCTGTCAAAAGACCTAATAGCTTCAGGCTTAGACATGATAGCTGCACTTTCAACTGAAACAAAATTCTTAGGATCTAATGGTGAAGCACGCCGTGCTTTAAAAGAAAATTCAATTTCTGTGAATAAAGAAAAAGTAGGGGAGGATTACAAAATTTCAAAGTTTGATTTGATTAATAACACTTATATAATTATCAATCGTGGTAAGCGTAGTACCTTTATAATACGAGTTGTTTAAATCACCATAAGGTTACACCCTCGAATATCAGACTCATCGAATCTTCCTAGGATTTCAAACGTACCATCACTGTGAGTTTTACCTAAATCCTGAGTTGCAATAAAAGCACATGAATTGATGTTTGCCAAGTCTATCACGTTAATACCTCCTGATTTTGCAGTGCGCTGAATACTTAAGGCATCTTCGGGATCCCTAGTAATAATTTTCATCCAAGGAGGCGTTTGAAATATTCCCTCTCCTTTGGAATACGCTTGAGATAATAATTCGGTCATCCCGTATTCACTATGAATTTTATCAACTCCAAACCCGTCTTTTAAAATAGAATGTAACTCTGATTTTACAAGCTCTTTACGCTGACCCTTCATCCCGCCAGTTTCCATAACAATAGTATGCTTAAGCTTAAAATCGTGTGCTTTAATCAAATCTAGTAAGGCATATGAAACCCCTATAAGTAACGTTTTTTGTCCTTCTTTTTCTAGCCTTAATAAAGTGTCTTTTAAAGCTTTTAAGTCATCAAGGTAAAATCCACTTTCAGTTTGATTAGACTCTTTAATCATGTCGTCAGTCATGTAAACTAATGAAGAACCTTTACGTTCCAGGTACGACGGTAATAATGCCAAGATTGCATAATCTTTTATATCTCCATAATACAATTGAAAGCTTCGTCTAAAACTTTTTTTGTAAATATCTAAATCACTTACATAATGTTTGCTCAGTTCATTTCCAGTTGTTCCGCTGCTTGAAAAAGTTACTTGGGTAGGGCAATTTTTGGTTATGATTTTGTGGGTTTTAAAAAATTGAATTGGCAAAAAAGGTATTTGTTCAATAGATCTCACTTCACTCGGGTTCTTGTAAAGTAAGTCGCAAAATGAACGATATACAGAGTTATACTCAAATTGGTATTTAAAAATGGATAAAGCGGCTTCACTAAAAGTCGCTTCGGATGTGACTCTGAAAATTATATCTTCGCTAATCATATGCCTTAAATTCATACACAAAAGTAGCTAAAAATTAAAAGAAGCCACTCATATCTAAAAGCTCTTTTAATTGCAAGTTTTAAAATAAAAACCAATAAATAAATTTAAAGTTATTTCAGCAATTCAACAAATCTAAATTCCTATTAAACTCAACTATATTTTTTAATAATTAGTACTTTATTTTAAATTTAAGCCTTGTGTTACGTAGTGTTTAAATTAATGTTATTAAATAGATAACTGTCTTAACAGTATTTAATTTTTCTATCTTTATAAAAAAATTTCAAGGAATAACAATGATTAAAGAAAATATTAAAATATTGTTAGTAGATGACGAGCCGGATATTTTAGAAATTTTAAGCTATAATTTAAATGCCGAAGGGTATGATGTTTTAACTGCTAGTAATGGGCTGGAAGCTGTGAACTTAGCCAGAAAACAACTTCCAAACCTAATTCTAATGGATGTGATGATGCCAGAAATGGATGGAATAGAAGCTTGTGGTCAAATCCGTTTATTTCCTGAGCTAAAAGATACATTAATTGCTTTTTTAACAGCTCGTGGTGAGGATTACTCTCTACTAGCTGGTTTTGATGCAGGTGCTGATGATTACATAGCAAAGCCTATAAAGCCCAAAGTATTGATCAGTAAAATAAAAGCCCTTTTGCGACGTCAAAGTGGTTCGAGTCCTAAAAACATCTCTGAAATAATTAAAGTAGGTGAGCTAATAATAAATAGAGAAACTTACCAAGTTGTACACCGAGGAAATGAGTTGGTTTTGCCACGAAAAGAATTTGAATTATTATCATTGTTAGCCTCAAAACCAGGTAAGGTTTATAAAAGGGACGAAATTTTAGATAAAGTCTGGGGAAATGAAGTCGTAGTTGGGGGTAGAACCATAGACGTGCATATTCGAAAGCTGCGAGAAAAAATTGGAGATGACTCGTTCAAAACCGTTAAAGGAGTTGGATATAAGTTTGCAACTTAATGAAAAATAAAATTACAAAATCAAATAACTTTTCTTTTCTGACAGCGCTTTATGTTACGCTAGTACAAACACTCCTATTGACTATTTTTTTGTTTTTATTTGGTGTGTTAAACGTATATTTTTTGTCTTCTTGGGCTATTTTTTCTTTTATTTTTTCTTTTGTTTTAATTCACTTTCGTCTTGATAAATATATATACAATAGTATCAAAAATATTTATGAAGATCTTACTTTGTTAGAGTCAACTACATTTAATAGTAGCCCTGTTAATACAGATATGGCCACCTTAAAAAGAGAAATAGACAGTTATGCAAAAAATAAAAAACTTGAGTTAGAAGCATTAAAAGGCAGAGAGGAATACCGCAAAGAATTTATTGGAAATGTATCACATGAGCTTAAAACTCCTCTTTTTACAGTTCAGGGTTATATTTCTACACTTTTAGATGGGGCCGCTGAAGACCCTAATGTTAGAAATAAATACTTGAAGCGTGCTGAAAAGGGAGTAGACAGATTGATTTATATAGTCAATGATTTAGATATGATTACTAAGCTAGAAATTGGGGACATAAATTTAAATCTTGAGGCTTTCGATATTATCGAACTTATTTCAAATGTATATGAACTATTAGAAATTAGAGCAGACAATAAAAATATTTCCTTAATTCTAGATAAAAATTATTCTGAACCAATTATGGTTATTGCGGATCAAGAACGTATTCAACAAGTTTTAACAAATTTAGTTGTCAATTCTATTAAATATGGACATATCAACGGGACTACAGAAATTAGTGTTGAAAATCTAAACTCCAGTAAGTTAATTATTCGTGTTACTGATAACGGAGAAGGAATTGAAGCTAAAGATCTATCTCGGTTATTTGAGCGTTTTTATCGTGTTGATAAAAGTGGTTCAAGAGAAGAAGGAGGGTCTGGTCTAGGATTATCCATTGTTAAACATATTATTGAAGTTCACGAGGAGAAAATTTACGTTGAAAGTAAATTAGCTGTTGGTAGCGAGTTTTCGTTTACTCTGAAAAAACAGAATTAGTATCTAAATTTCTTTTCAGTATTTTTGCCAAAAATTAATTAAAGTGGGTAGTAAAAATAAACTTAAAAGATTTAATGAAAATGACTCATTTCACAATGTTTTTCAACCCAAGCGTGAAGAGCTAGTTGGTCGTGAGTATCCATTAAAAGGACGATGGAATAAACAGTTTTTTAAAAATAACAATCCGTTAGTGTTAGAGTTAGGTTGTGGTAAAGGAGAATATACTACAGGCTTAGCTGAGCGTTTCCCAAATAAAAACTTTATTGGAATTGATATTAAAGGAGCAAGGTTTTGGAGAGGAGCAAAAACAGCGGTTGAAAACCAACTTCCTAACGTAGCGTTTGTTAGAGCTCAAATTGAACTAGTAGAATCTTTATTTGCAAGTAATGAAATCGATGAAATATGGATTACATTTCCAGATCCCCAAATTAAGTATAAGCGCACCAAACATAGGATGACTAATGAGGTGTTTTTAAAACGCTTTAAAAATATTCTTAATGATAATGGGCTAATGCATCTAAAAACAGATAGTGAGTTTATGCATGGATACACATTAGGTCTTTTACATGGCCAGGGTCATGAAGTCCAATATTCGAATCATGATGTATATCGTCAAGAAGGCAGTCCAGAAGAAGTTACTGCCATACAAACCTTTTATGAAAATCAATATTTAGCACTCCAAAAAGCGATTACCTATATTAGATTTAAAATAAAATAAATTATTATCCCAATTAAAGATTTGATAACTTCATATTTTTTATTTCATATTTTTTATGCCAGATTCAATACTTTTTTTTGATAAATGTTACGAGATAGTTCGCCAAATTCCATACGGAAAAGTGACTTCTTATGGTGCGATTGCTCGTTATCTTGGAGCCGCTAAAAGTGCTAGAATGGTTGGGTACGCAATGACGGCTTCTCACGGCAAAGACGTTCCTGCTCATCGAGTAGTTAATCGTCAAGGGCTTCTTACTGGAAAACATCACTTTGGAGGTACTAATCTAATGCAGCAGCTACTGGAGAATGAGGGTGTTAAAATTGAGAATAGTAAAGTCACAGATTTTAAGTCCGTGTTCTGGGACCCTGTGAAATCACTCTAGCTAACAACTTTATCATTTAGTCTATTCCACTTCTGTTTTTAAACATTTCACTGTATATTTGCACTTTAGAATTCATCTAAATTAGAAGTTTTGAATTTAAATAAAAATGATATTGAGCAAGCGCTCAAAACAATTACTGTTCCTGGAGAAGCCCAAAACATGGTTGATAGCCATGCTGTTAAGAATATAATTGTTTTTGGCGATGAGGTTATTGTGGATCTCACCATATCTAATCCAAGTTTACAGGCTAAAAAGAGAACAGAGGTTGATATTCTAAAAACTATTCATAAGCTAGTTTATGCGAAAGCAAAAATAACTGTCAATGTAAAAGTAGAAGCTGTATCGAAACCAAAAAACATTATCAAGGGTAAATCAATTCCAGGAATTCAAAATATTATTGCCATTGCTTCAGGTAAAGGAGGTGTTGGTAAATCTACAGTCACATCTAATCTTGCTGTCACTCTTTCTCAAATGGGTTTTAGAGTTGGTGTTTTAGATGCTGACATTTATGGCCCTTCAATTCCAATTATGTTTGATGTTCAAAACGAGAAGCCTCTTGCTGTTAATGTTGATGGAAAGTCTAAAATGAAGCCTGTAGAAAATTATGGTGTAAAAATATTATCTATTGGATTCTTTACTAAACCAGATCAAGCAGTGGTGTGGAGAGGTCCTATGGCTGCTAAAGCATTAAATCAGATGATTTTTGATGCTGATTGGGGGGAACTAGATTTTCTTTTAATTGATTTACCACCTGGAACTGGAGATATTCACTTGAGTATTATGCAAGCCTTACCAATTACGGGGGCTGTAGTCGTAAGTACTCCTCAAAATATAGCGCTAGCTGATGCTAGGAAAGGAGTTGCAATGTTTCAGCAAGAAAGTATAAATGTTCCAGTTTTAGGTATAATTGAAAATATGGCTTATTTTACACCTGAAGAACTTCCTGAGCATAAATATTTTATTTTTGGAAAGGAAGGTGCTAAGCACTTGTCAGAAGACCTAAAAGTACCCTTTTTAGGTGAAATACCATTGGTTCAAAGTGTGAGAGAAGCGGGAGATTTTGGCCGTCCAGCTGCTTTGCAACAAGCTACGTTTGTTCGTGAAGCTTTTACTGAGGTTACTAAAAATGTTGCTCAGGAGGTTGTACGAAGAAATTCTAATTTACCTCCCACAGACGCAATAAAAATAACAACAATGGCAGG
>ENA-UZWU01001320-UZWU01001320.1-metagenome-genome-assembly--contig:-Day-4--1m-contig-1320_pt1 | contig 10921 bp, 12 predicted proteins | sample MGYA00260345_ERZ794905 | MGnify/ENA metagenome assembly ERZ794905
CGCGACTGCAATCTCGGCACCTACCCCAAAGCGATTGGCCGTGTTAGTTCGGGCTGGGTTGTCGCCGGCGATGTGCAGTTTTTGCCGGGTTATTGTCTCCTCTTGCCGGATCCCGTAGTGGCAGATCTGAATGCGTTAGAGACTGAGGCGCGAAAGACATTCTTGTACGAGATGAGCGTAATTGGGGACGCCATATTGGCTGCTACAGGTGCGGTGCGTATTAATTACGAAATGCTCGGCAACATCGAACCCGCACTTCATGCCCATCTATTTCCTCGCAGTAATGACGAACCCGAGGCGCTGCGTTTAAAGCCGGTGTGGTTTTACGACTGGGAGAGGGAACGCGCGTTCGACCCGATCTTAGACGCGCCTATGATGGCGGCGATCAGGGACGAATTAGCCGAACGCGGCGTCCTCATCGACTAAGCTACTTCCAGATGCTGCGCGCTTTAAGGCTGATGTCGAATTTGGGACCTGCAGCCTGTTCAACATGAATAATGAACGTCTCGGCGTCCGGATGACTGTAGCCGAGCGTTTTCATGCCGCCCTCGCCTAACGCCTCGAACTTAACGCTGTTGTCGTTTATTTCCATAAGACGCATTTTCTGTGCGCCATCAGTGCGCGGCGACATACCCGGATTCCACTGCTGAACGTTGAGTTCTAAAGAGCCGTCGACCTCTTCGATGGTAATCATCTCGAACATGCTCGTCGCATCGTCGCCGGTCATGCGGACCATCGCGGCAAGCGTACTGCCCTCGATCGCAATCCAGTTTTCTTCCAATTGATTGGCCCCCAGCGCGCCTGCCCAGTTGCCAGTCATCCAAGATAACTGTTCGATCTTCGCTTCTGGTGCGGCGAACGCGGATACCGAGGCGACGAACGCGAGTGTGGCGAGTGCTGTATTGGCGATTTTGATCATTCTCATTCTTATTCTCCGAGTTAGTTAGTTTATTACTGTGGCGACCGATCCGGCCGCCTAATCCTGCGATTCTTCGCGCTTGCGGTACGCGTCTTCGAATTTATCGTTGAGCCGGCGCATGCCGCCGAGCCAGCGGTCGTAATCATCTGTCTTGCGGCGCATATACGTCAGCACTTCCGGATGCGGCAGGACTAAAAATTCTTCTTTCTCAAGTGTCTCGATTACCGTGTTAGCGAGCTGCTCCGGCTCGAGCATCCCGTCGAGCCCCGCCACGCCGCCATCGCCAGCACCGACTGCTGTCATGGCTGTGCGCACCGCTTGCGGGCATAGCGCTGAAACCTTGATACCACGATTACCGTAGGTAATCGAGAGCCATTCGGCGAAACCGATCGCTGCGTGTTTTGTCACAGAATACGGCGCAGAACCGACTTGGCTCAATAGCCCAGCGGCTGAGGAGGTGTTAAGCAAATAGCCTTCGCCGCGCTCGAGCATCGAGGGCAATACAGCACGTGCGGCAAACACATGCGACATCACATTAATGTCCCAGATAGACTGCCACGCCTCGGTTGATACATTCTCACCGCCCGCAGTAAAAATACCGGCATTCGAGCAAAACAAATCGATATGGCCAAACTCGGCGAGCGTTGCGTCGACAAGAGCGCTGACCTCGTCTTCTTTGCCCACATTCGCGACAATGCCCCGCGCCTCGGTGAGCGCCGCAATATCGGCAACGGTCGCATCAACGCCCGCCTGATTAATATCCGACACGATGACTGCTCGAGCGCCCTCGCGCGCAAACCGCTCGCTGAGGCTTTTACCGATTCCGCTTGCACCGCCCGTTACAACGACGACTTTATCTTTAATATGCATGCCGCTTTCTCTTTATGTTGTCTTCAATCTAGCGTCGCAGCATCTGCGTATAAGCAATGGCACGACAATAAGTCGAAGCAGTTTACGTGGTTCTTTCGAGGCGTGCAAAGAAGCCGATATACCCTCTTGATACAGTCGATCTGGAGGTTGTAAGCAGTTGCAACAACACTCGCATACGAAGAGCAGATAAGGTTTGTCTATGCTATATTCACTCGCCTCAGGGTTTATCGACGGAATTAGTTTCCCTCATTCCACCCTATCGAAGCTGTCGCAGAGCAGCCACAAAATAAACAACTGTTTGTCGTCATTCACCCCACCCCGCGCGAAAGGGCTGATCAGACTTGAGGCAACAACCTAACGAATTATAGGGTCGAAACAGCGAACCCTCACTGGAGAGACACATGCTACGCACACTTCTGTATGCAGGCATTGCGACAGGCCTGACATTACTCGCCAACACAGCTTCGGCACAGCAGTCAGCTGATGGCATCGAAGAAATTACCGTCACCTCGAATAGCCGCAAATCGGAGGGCCTCGCTGACATCAACGCAGCGGTTTCCGTTATTGGCGAAGAGGAGCTTCGCAGTATCGGCCATACACACCTGCAAGAAACACTCAATCGACTCCCGGGCGTGAGTATTCACCGTAATAATGGCCAAGAGAGCCTCACTGCGATCCGCTCGCCGGTGCTGACCGGTGCAGGCGCCTGTGGTGCTTTCCTCGTTGCCGAAAACGGCATTCCTGTTCGCTCTAGTGGCTTTTGCAACGTAAACGAAATGTTTGATCTACACGCTGAAAACGCCGCAAGCGTTGAAGTTGTTCGCGGTCCAGGCAGCGCATTTTGGGGTTCGAATGCCGTCCACGGACTCGTCAACGTCGTGCTCCCTAAAGCGGGCGACGCACGTCAAATCACCCTCGAGCAAGGCCCGCGCGGCTCGCAGCGCGTCAAGGCACAGCTAGGCCAAGATCAAGGCAACTTCAAACAGCTTCTGCTTGTTAACGGCACAAGTGAAGAAGGCTACCGTGACGAAAGCGGCTTCGATCAGCAAAAGCTAACCTACCTTTACAATTACACGACAAGCAACGGCTGGACGTTGGACGGCGGTATCACTCACGTGAACCTCAACCAAGAGACGGCGGGTTTTGTCACCGGCTTCGAGAGTTACAAAGGTGCAAGCCGCACCGGCAATCCTAATCCCGAAGCGTATCGCGACAGCAAAAATACGCGCGCGTGGACAACTTTTACCAAGACCCTCGGCGATTGGGATGTCGTTCTCACGCCTTACGTGCGCGATATCGACATGAATTTTATCCAGCACTTCTTGCCGGGCCAACCTGTTGAAGAAACCGCGCATCAGAGCATTGGCTTGCAGTCGGTCGCCTTTACCGACCTTGCCAATGGCGCGCAACTCGCCGTCGGCTTCGATGCCGAGGTGACCGATGGCTCACTCACACAGACTCAGCCCAATCCAACTGCGGGCTCGTTCTTCTTACGCAACTCTATCCCGCAGGGCAAACACTACGACTATCAGGTTGATATCGAGCAGGTTGCCGCGTTTGTAAGCTATGAGCAGAATTTCCAATCCGGTTGGGACCTGTCGCTTGGACTGCGTGTCGAAGATACAAATTACGATTACGACAACCGAATGATCGACGGCCGCACCGATGAATTCGGCGTTGCTTGCCGTTTCGGCTGTCGGTACAACCGCCCAGGAGATCGCAGCGATAGCTTCACGAACCTCTCACCCAAACTGGGTCTGAGCTATGCACTTAATGATTTCCATAGCCTGCAATTGCGTGCGCAGCGTGGCTTCCGCGCACCGCAGGCAAGCGAGATGTATCGCCTGCAGAACNNACAAGCAGAACGAGATCGTCACCAACAGCGCTCGAGTCAATCTCAACAATAGCCATACTCAGCATACCGGGCTTGAGTTTTCGCTTGGGCTAGATATCACAGAGACACTCGCCCTAGCGGCAGTCTACAATTTTGCCGAACATACTTACGAGAACTCTGAAATCTCTGGCGGGATCGACATTCAAGGGAATAATGTTGACACGGCACCGCGTCAGTTCGGCAATCTGCGTCTTCGTTGGACACCGAGCGAACGCGTGACCAGCGAGCTCGAATTAGTCAGCATGGGCGAGTACTACACCAACCCTGAGAACACAGCGAGCTATTCGGGTCACAACTTACTCAATCTGCGCACGCAGTACACGGTAAACGATTCGGTTCAGATCTATGCGAACATCTTAAATCTCGACAACCGCGAATACGCCGAACGCGCGGATTGGACGACGTTTACCGATGACCGCTACTTCCCAGGGGAACCCCGTCGCGCGTTTATTGGCATCACAATCAATTACTAGCGGCAGCGCATGGATAGCACGAAGAAGCCACTCAGCACTTTCTCTCTTGGAGGAACTATAAAAGACTCTTCGAGAGAAACTGCGCAGCGGCGCGAGAAGCAAGTCCCTGAGCAGTGCGCCTACGCAGCACTGCTCAGGCATTTCTCGATGCCTGTGCCGTTTGCTGAGCGCCCTACTGAGCATGCCGACCCCCGAATTCACCAAGACATTCTGTCGCCAAGCTCACTTCGTGCAGCGGCAGTATTAATAGCGGTCTCAAGGCCTTCCAGCGCGCAAGCAAGTCGCGTCGTACTCACCCTTCGTTCCGAAAAACTGAAATCTCACGCGGGTCAAGTCAGCCTCCCGGGCGGCACCTGCGATGCAGAAGACGATGGCATAATCGATACCGCCTTAAGAGAGGCTGAAGAAGAAGTAGGGCTCGCCCGCTCAGAGGTCGAGGTCATCGGACAGATGGGCGAGATATCGCTACCCTCAGGATTTAGGATTACCCCAGTAATAGGGCTTATCGACGCAGGCCTGACACTGACGCCCTGCCCCGATGAGGTCGCCGATATTTTCCACCCGCCGCTGGACTTACTGCTCGATCCCACAGCGTACTCGCGTTCGATTACTCACTACCGAGGCGCCGATCGGACTATTTTCGAATTGCCTTATGAGGGTTTTCGGATCTGGGGTGCCACTGCCGCTATTCTGTACTCTCTCGCAAAGCAAGTGGGTCGATAGTCCTGGAGGCCGCCGCCTTATTTATGACGAGGCACTTTTAACGAGCTTGTAACGAGCTTTTAATCGGCTTTATCTGACGCCGCTAAAAAGCCCGCCGGCGTTTGATCTACTGCTGCGGCACTGCCCAACTAGGGAAATCACCGAGCACATCGAATGCGACGTGTCCTAGCGTGTACACAAAGGCGGTTACGATAATCACCGAGAGTATATCGAGCCAGATACCCGCGATAACCATTTTGGTGATCGGCACGCGCCCAGACGCATAGATAATCGCATTGGGCGGTGTCGAGACAGGCAGCATAAAGGCGCACGAAGCCGCGAGTGTCGTTGGAATAATAAGCAGCAACGGATGAACCTCGATCGCTTGCGACAGAGAGGCCATAATCGGAAGCGCGAGTGAAATGGTGGCAACATTAGATGACACCTCGGTGAGTAGCGTAATAAACCCGACCGTACTCAACACGATGGCAAACGGGCTCGCATCGCCTAAAACAACCTGCAGCTGACTCGCCATATAGGTTCCAAGCCCAGACGTCGAAAAGCCCTTAGCAATCGCGAGTCCGCCGCCGAAGAGAAGCAAAATACCCCAAGGCACATTCTTTGTGTCTTCCCAGTCCATCAAGCGACCACCCACTTTTTTACTAGCAGGAATGACAAACAGCGTCAGCGCCATTGCGATAGACACAGTGCCGTCGTCGATAAGCGAGCTAATTGGGGACGCGCCAAACTGAATAAACAGCAGATCGAGGTAGTGGCTCCAGCCGAAAATATCGACCTCTGCGCCGAAAAGCCTTTCCTTACGAGTCATCCACAGCAAAGCGACAGCAATAAACACACCACGCACTCTTCGCTCTTCCGTGGTAATCGGACCAAGCTTCTCTATTTCGTCGGCGATGAAAGCCTTGCCGCTAAAAGGTGTAGTGGCAGGCAGTGGGAACACGAAGCGCGTAAGCAAAACCCAGCTGGTGAATAGAAAGACCAGACTCATGGGCAGCGCAAAAGTCATCCACGTCATAAAGGCAAATTCGGGGGCGTCCGGGAATATCTGCCCCATTTGAGTGACGAGCACGCCGTTGGGCGGCGTGCCGATCAACGTCGCAACGCCGCCAATAGACGCTGAATAGGCGATGCCTAAGAGTAACGTTAGCGCGAAATTGGGCGCCCGAGCGTCTACTTGGCCGCCGGCGAGCCGCGTCTTCTCATTAAGTTCTTCGTAAAGCAACACAAGCGACATGCCCATAGGCATCATCATCATTGCCGTCGCCGTATTCGACAGCCACATGGATAAAAACGCAGTGGCAATCATAAAACCGAGCACTAAACGATGCGGCTTGCCACCAATGATGCGCAGGATGCTGAGTGCGATACGCTTATGCAAATTCCATTTTTCGACCGCGGTGGCGATGATAAACCCGCCCAGATAGAGAAGAATAATCCAGTCCATGTACTGCGCGGCAACATTGGGATAAACAATGTCGAGGTCACCTAGAGCAACCCCCGCCGGTAGACCTGCCCCCTCGGCGTCGATAAGACCAGCAGCGGACTGCGCGCGCCCGCGCATGATGCCGAGCAGCGGGTAGAGCACGATAGGAAGAAGTGCCGTCGCAGACAGCGGGATCGCCTCGGTAATCCACCAGATTGCCATCCATACAATGACGGCAGCCATGCGCGTAACCATGGGATTACTTGGGTCGAGGTCGACAAAAAAGAGCATAGCAAGAAAAGCAGCAGGACCAAGCACGAGACCTATGCGCGACCTTAGAGGGGTTTCGATACTCTCGCTTTCACTCAACTCTGCATGCACGCTCATTGTTGGCCTCTGTTTTTCTTGTTGATTCATACCACGCGCAGTGTTGTCTTCACGCGATTGCCACCGGCCGATACTAAGTGCTGTTATTCGCGCTTAGTATCGGACAGCCTCTATGACAGCAAGCTTTCTAGAGCTGCTCGAGAATTGCGTCTGCCGAACTAACCTTGATCTCACCTGGCGCTTCTATGCCTAGATAGGTCACCGTGCCGTCTTCGACAATCATGCCAAAACGCTGAGCGCGCTGCCCCATGCCGAAGCCACTCGCATCCAGCGAGAGACCAATCGCTGCGGTGAAATCCCCATTGCCATCGGCCAGCATAACGATCTCTTCGGCATTCTGTGCCTGGCCCCAAGCACCCATAACAAACGCATCGTTAACCGACATGCAGGCAATAGTGTCGACACCCTTCGCCTTTATCGCATCGGCATTCACAACAAAACCGGGCAGGTGAGTCATCGAACAGCCTGGGGTAAATGCGCCCGGCACCGCAAAAAAAGCCACCTTCTTGCCGGCGAATAACTCGTCACTGCTCAGCGGCTTAGGCCCTTCGCTTGTCATCACCTGAAAGCCGATCGCTGGTACTTTGTCGCCCACTTGAATAGTCATAAAAATGCTCCTGCGACACTTGCCGCTGTAAAAGTTAGTCGTGTGTGAAAAATGAATACCGCAAGATAATAACAAACAAGCCGTCTAACTGACGACAGTTAAACGGCTTAGTATTGAACAGAGTTTATTTAGGATTAGGTGCGTGTGGAGAGCGATGGGCTGTCTAATTTGCTAAGAGAGCGCCCTGCGAACTAGGCGCAGTTGCTTAGGCTAATTCCGCAAACTGCGCAGCCTGTTACTGAGGTCTTCTACCGACGTGCCAAGCGCCTCTTCTACCTTTTCTGTTACCGTATCTTCGATCTTTTCAACCTCTTCGCGCGCGCGATTTTCGAATCCTTGTCTGACTTGATCGAGGCTTGGCAAATTAGCCGCACCAATTGAGCTTATCAACGCTCTAAGAACAATCTCAGCTGCCTCGGCAGCCGATGCCCCGCCCCCCGTACCACCTATATCGGTCAGGATGATGTCGGGCAAAGTGACTTGAGTCGAGCCCAAGCCCGTTACAATCGCCAACTGTGGCCCGAGTATTTCGAGACGCTTGAGAAGGATTTTTTTAGTCGATGCAGGCGCTGACTCTGACGCGGCACCGTCATCACCGCTGGGGAGATTCGCCAGCAATGCACGCAGATTATCGCTAGTTATTTTGGTCTCGTAGTTAATCTGCGGCTGAGCTAGCCGCAGCAGTTCGATCTCTACTGTGTCACCAAAAATCGAACTAATATCTACTTCCGCCTCAACGGCACCCAGCAGAATCGCAGGCCCTTCTGAGAATCCCGCAGGATTAGCTATCGATAGGCCTCGAATGCTGGTTTTTCCGTTAAGTGGTGATAGCGAGAGCGAGTCGACGCTCACCTCGGTCTTTAACGCCGATTCGCCGGCGAATTCGATGCCTGCTTTGGCGGCTGAGCCGAGGTAGAAATAGCCAGCCCAAAGAATAATAGAAAACANNAACTACTAAACTCATAAACACGCGCGCAATCATTGGCAAGCCTCCTTGTCTGCCCGTACGAGTATTCGGCAAAGGCCAACTCGTTAAGGCAATAAATTGAATGATACTGTGAGCGAATCCGCTTTATAGCTAGCTAGGCAGCCTCGATTAGTTTCTGGATCAAACCCTAGATCGATAGCGATATGATTTGCTGGATTGGCAGATCCACCAGAGAGTAGACCCGAAATAGACGACTTTATGCTCGGCGTGATACGAAAAATCTTAGGGGGTAAAAGACCGACTCTCGAGGCTTATTCCGACAACACTCGAGATCCAGTCGCGATGCAGGCGAAGATACTCGAACACGGCAACCGCGCCATAGCTTCCCTGCGTCTCTTCGTTAAACGCTGCGCCAATGACCTCACCTACAGTGATGCCGCCGAGCACATAGCCCTGCGGAGTGCTTATTAGTGCAGGGCCGCCGCTGTCGCCGAGACTCGGCATTCCCTCGAGGTCTTCGGTAGAGCCTCTATCGACTCGCGGGTCATCAAAAAGGACACTGAGGCGGCTATCCACCCGCGTGAGACGGTTACTTGCGCGCCGAAACTTGCCATCGTCATGATCCCGGCCAGACAGCCCCTGCCCTGTGAAGCCCCATCCAAACACATGAATGAGCTGGCCCACGCTGACATCCCCATCGGCAAGCAAGATAGGGCGTGGAAACGGAACTGGGGCGTTAAAGCGCAGTAATGCAAGATCGACATCACGGGCAGAGGCCTGATCATAAAGGGGATGAATGACGAACGCATCGATAGCCCGCGTTTCATTGGCAAGCTGTACCTGAAAAGTCGCGCCGCTTTCGAGCGACGCTTTTAATGAGGTTTCATCAAGACAATGCGCCGCAGTGATTGCCCACTGAGCATGGATAAGCGTTGCAACACAGACTTTGCGCGGCCCCTGTTGCTCGAGAAAGAACACCGCAGGGAAATCACTTGTGGCGATTTCATACGAACCACTCGCCACGTCGTGCCGCGTGATGATTGGACCAGCCTGTACTGGAAGGCTCGCAGTGACGACGCCAAACGGCACTAATATCGCAAGCATCGCAAGCATCGGCCACGAGGTTGTAGGTGGATTATCGTCGCGGCTCGCTGTACGCGAGCGGCGCAGCGGCCGGAGATTAGGCGCTGCGCGCCTGCGGCGAGCGAGTTTAAATATGCCAAAAATTCGCCACAACACCACGCCCATGGTCACAAAAATAAACGCGAGCACCACGGCGGCGAGCCACTCTTGAGAACCCCAGCCGCTGGTGTTTATCACACTTGCTAGCATGCGCAATGTCTAGCGGATTTAGTCCTCACCGGCCAACTCCTTGAGTAATTGCATGAGGCTTTCCGCGCGTGCCCTAGGATCATCAAGTTCGAGCAGCGCCTGCCTTATATTTTCGCCCATCGGAATGAGTCCGCTGAGATGCCAGCCCAGCTGCCAAAGATTTTCGTATTCGATATCCAAGTTCTTTTCGGCGACTAACGGATGTTCTTCGAGACCTTTTAATACCTCGACCAATTCATCGAATTCGTCTGAGTAGGCAACGGGCTCGCCGTCGATTGTATCGCCCTCGCTGAGTACAACCTCGCCCATCAATAAGTCAGTGTCAGATTCCCAGCAGTCCTCGACGCGAAATTTCGTTGTGCCCTCGATCGTGATGCCCAGAAGGCCGTTATCCAACTGATTCCAATCGATGATGCGAGCGAGCGTGCCTATCCGACTAACGCTCTGAGAAGAGTCTGCTGTGCGTGCTTCGGTACCTGCCTCGATCGAGCAAATACCAAATGGCGTGCCCGATTTAAGGCAGTCGGTCACCATGTCGATATAACGTCGCTCAAATATCTGGAGGTCATGCCGCCCTGCAGGAAATAACACAATCCGCAGCGGAAAAAGGGGAACAGTAATGGCGTCTTCTAACTTCGCGAACGACATATAAATCTACCTTAATACAGTGTTCGGGCTTAGCTTAGCGCTTAAGTGCCCGCAATAATTTGTCGTGAATGCCGCCAAAGCCGCTATTGCTCATCACCACAATGTGGTCGCCTTCGACTGCGCTTTCTGCGAGATAGCTAACAATCTCGTCTACCTCGTCGAAGCTGCGGCTCGGCACAGGATTGCTCGCCTCGAGCGCGGCAAAGTCGAGCCCCGAGTTTGCAGGACGGCGCCAAACGACTTCATCTGCAGATTCGCACGCAGCGACCAAGGTCTCCTGATGTACGCCCGCGCGCATAGTATTAGATGCCGGTTCTATTACAGCAACCAAACGCTGCTTCTTGCCGCTGCGGTCGGAATGAAGCCGCGCAGCCATGCCCTCAAGCGTGGTCTCTATTGCAGTCGGGTGATGCGCAAAATCATCGTACACACGAATGCCGCGACGCTCACCGCGCAGCTCCATGCGTCGCTTAACGCCGCGGAAATTGTTTAGCGCTTCTGCAGCCGTTGATACCTGAACCCCCGCATGATGCGCCGCAGCAATTGCCGCCACCGCATTATTCACGTTGTGGCGCCCGGTCATCTGCCACTCTATCTGAACGTATTCGATCGGTTCGCCACCTACACCCATTTTAGACAGCGAAAAACGACTGCCGTCTTCGCGATTGAGCTCTGCATTCCAATAAACGCCGCCTGCATCGAGCAGCGCAAGCGAAT
>ENA-UZWU01011837-UZWU01011837.1-metagenome-genome-assembly--contig:-Day-4--1m-contig-11837_pt1 | contig 10898 bp, 9 predicted proteins | sample MGYA00260345_ERZ794905 | MGnify/ENA metagenome assembly ERZ794905
TTAAATGTTGGTCCTTTTCATACAAATACTGTTGCTGGACTAGAGCTGGCAATGGATATTTTAAGAAGAAATCGAAATTCTAACAAGCAAATTTTTATGATTACTGATGGTAAGCCCAGTTGTTTGAAATTAAAAGACGGTAGTTATTATAAAAACAGTAATGGATTAGACTCTCACATTGTAGACAAATGTTATAATATGGCACAACAAGCTAGAAGACTAAATATACCAATTACAACTTTTATGATAGCGCAAGATCCGTATCTCAAAAGTTTTGTTCAAGAATTTACAAAAGCAAATAAAGGAAAAGCATTTTATACTGGTTTGAAGGGATTGGGTGAGATGATTTTTGAAGATTATGAAACTAATAGAAAAAAAAGATTATAATAAATGAATAACAAAATAAAAACTTTAAAAGAACTTAAGAATTCTGGATATAAAGCTATTGGAATTAAAGATGAAATGAAAAAAAATCTTAGATTAAATTTATCTAAAGGTATTTCAACTTTTGAGGGAATTCATGGTTATGAGGACACTGTTATTCCTGATTTAGAACGCGCAATTCTTTCAGGTCATAATATAAATCTTTTAGGATTAAGAGGACAAGCAAAAACAAGATTAGCTAGACAACTAACCAATCTATTAGATGATTGGATTCCAATCATTTCTGGCTCTGAAATTAACGACGATCCTTTAGATCCCATTTCTTATTATGGTAAGCAAAAAATTAATGAATTAGGTGATGAAACACCAATTGAATGGATACCTAAAGAGGAACGCTTTTTCGAAAAACTTGCAACCCCAGATGTAACAGTTGCTGATTTAATTGGTGATATTGATCCTATTAAAGCTGCTAGCTTAAAATTGTCATATTCAGACCCCAGAGTTATACATTTTGGGATGATACCAAGAGCCCATAGATGTATCTTTGTATTAAATGAGCTTCCAGACCTACAAGCAAGAATACAGGTATCATTATTTTCAATTCTTCAAGAAAAAGAAATTCAAATACGTGGATTTAAATTAAGGTTGCCAATAAATGTTCAATTTCTCTTTACAGCTAACCCAGAAGATTACACAAATAGAGGAAGTATTGTAACCCCATTAAAGGATAGGATAGGGTCTCAGATAATGACTCATTATCCTAAAACTATTGAAATTGCAAAAACAATAACTCATCAAGAATCTTCAGTTAGTAACTTAAGTGACGTTTATATTCCTGAAATAGCTAAAGATATTGTAGAACAAATTAGTTTTGAAGCCAGAGAAAGTGTTTATGTGGATTCAAAAAGTGGTGTTAGTGCAAGACTTTCAATTTCTTCTTTTGAAAATTTAGTTAGTTCAGCTAGAAGACGAATGCTTATTAATGGAGAGTCTAATACAACTATAAGAATGACAGATTTTAATGCAGTTATTTCCGCTATTAACGGTAAGATCGAATTAGTCTACGAAGGAGAGCAGGAGGGTGCTACAGAAATTTCTAGACTTTTGATATTAGAATCTGTAAAAACATTTTTTATAAATTATTTTCCAAAAATTAAAAAACTAAACAAATCTGAAGAATTAGATCCATATAACGAAGTATTGGATTGGTTTAAAAATAAAGAACTTTTTATAGACGAAAATTTAGATAATAAGTCATACAACGATACTTTTAAAACTATTAAAGTCTTGAAAAAATTTGTAAAAAATTATATTCCTAAAATTGACCCTAAGGATGAAAATTTTATGTGTGAATTTTTGCTTTGGGGATTATCATCATATAAAAAAGTAAGTATCACTAGAACATCAAGAGGATTGTCTTTTAGTGATTCATTTTCAGATTATATCAATGGATTGTAGTAATAAATCACTTATTTTATAAAAATTTAATCATTAAAAAATAATTATGAATTCTTTAAAAGCAAATATTTTAAACTCAATATGTTTAATTGTAATTGGATTATGGGGATATTTTGAAAGTTCGTCTGGAACTGCAATTATTCCTGTAGTTTTTGGATGGGCTTTATTGTTTTGCTCACCAGGACTTAAAAAAGAAAACAAGGTTATAGCACATATTGCGGTTTTATTGACTATAATCTGTCTTATTGGATTATTTATGCCTTTAAAAGGTGCTATTGGAAGAGAAGAGACTATTGGGATAGTTAGAGTTTCAGTAATGATTTTAACGTCAATTTTAGCTATGGTTTACTTTGTTAAAAGTTTTATTGCAAATAGAAAAAAAGCATAAGAATTAAAATTTCAGGAAATAAAAAAGCTCTCTTTTAAGAGGGTTTTTTTATTTTAGATACCACAAATGTATGTGGGAAAGTGATGGCAGCTAAAAATGAAAAAAATATGCTAATTAATTTATCTTGATTTACTCTAAATAAATAATAAGTAATTATTAATACTATTATTGATAGTAGCCAATATGAAAATGCTTTTTTAAAATAATTTTTAATTGTTTCTTTTTCAGCTTTTCCATATATAAATATAGTTTGTTCCTTTATGGATGGTATACTGTGCCAAAAAACAAAATATATAGCAAAGGACCATATTAACCCACATGTTTTAAATGTTATAATTAATAAAATCAACAGTATGATTTGAGTAATTAACTGATTTTTTAATTTTTTATAAAGTAGCAATGAACTAATAAATGATATTAATGTGGAAGTAATCACTAAGTAAAAAAAGAAATTCTCACTTAATTGTATAGTCGTTATATCATAAATTATGTCTGAAACGTCTTTAATATTAAAATAAAATAGAAGAGAAAAGATTGTTAATCCGTAAAAAAAATAAAAAATTTTAATAAAATAATCTTCAATTTTGTTAAAAAGAGTCCATTGATGCTCTCCAAAATGATAGGAACTCAGTAAAATAAAAGTTATTAAGGCTAAAATTGGAATATTATAGAAAAATAAAAAAAATCCTCCGACCATGCCTACATAATATAGGAACTGAAGTTTGAAATTATAATTTTCTGAAACTTCTTTTATTAACAGTAAGTCATTGGCACCGTGTGTTATACCAAAAGTTAATATTCCTGAAAAAGCTAAAAAGTTTATATAAAAATCATGAATTAATAAAGAAAGAATAATGCAAAAAATAGTTGAAAATATTATTAATTTACATGTCTTATCATTAATGAAGTATGGATTTCTCAAATTTTTTTAGTTTTTGTTAAAGCTAATTTAGTTTAGATATTAATTTTTTATATATATTTGAGTTTAAACAAAATAATAAATTATTAAATTATGGAATTATTTTTAAACACTTTTTATTTTTTAGGTGATGTGCCTAACGACTTAGTCGGCTTTACTTTCTTTATTGGAACTATGGCTATGATGGCTGCGTCAGTTTTCTTTTTTCTTTCATTAAATGCAGTTGATGCAAAATGGAGAAATTCGATTTTAGTCTCAGGACTTATCACATTTATTGCTGCTGTTCATTACAATTACATGAGAGATGTAGATCCAGGTGATACTACTTTTTTCAGATATGTTGATTGGATTTTAACAGTTCCTTTAATGTGTGTTGAATTTTACTTAATACTTAAAGTTGCTGGTGCAACAAAGAGTATGATGTGGAAACTAATCCTATGGTCTACAGTAATGTTAGTTACTGGATTCTTTGGTGAGTTTAACGGTGGAGATGCTTTAGGTCTTGGTCCTGCTATTTGGGGATTATTATCTGGTATAGCGTACTTTATTATTGCTTACATGGTTTGGTTTGGAGAAGCTAAAAAGCTTGCAGTTTCTGCAGGTGGAGCAGTTGAAAAAGCACATAACACTTTAGCTTGGTTCGTTCTTGTTGGATGGGCAATATATCCACTAGGATATATGCTTGGAACAGAAGGATGGTACTCAGGTTTAAACGATATTGTTTCGTTAGACATGAATGTTGTATACAACATTGGTGATGCTGTGAACAAAATCGGTTTTGGACTTGTAGTTTATAACTTAGCTGTATCTAAATAATAAATTTAATTTATTAATTAAAAGCCGCTTTTAAAGCGGCTTTTTTTTTGCTTAAATTTTTCATATTTGTATTCAATTGAAATTATATATTTATATTTAATAATTCGATGGAATTAGATTACGATTACATAATTTGCGGAGGAGGAATTGCAGGTCTTTTACTTGCTTCAAAATTCTCCAATGATTCATATTACAATGATAAATCTATTTTAATTTTAGATCCTAATTTTCCTAAAGTCAAAAACGATAGAACTTTGTGTTTTTGGGACAAAAAAAAATCTNNTCAAGTTGGGAAAATGTTATTTTTAAAAATGGATTGGAGGAAAAATCTCTTGATTTAACCCCTCTTAATTATAAAATGCTAAACAGTATTTCGTTTTATAAATACACAAATTCAATAATTAAAAACAACACAAATATTCAAGTTTTAAATGATAATGTTTTAAACTTTAAAGATTGCAAATCTCATTGTTTGGTTGAAACAAATAAAAAAACTTATAAATCTTCAAAAGTTTTTAATAGTATTTTGGATTGGAACTTAATTAAAAATGATCAAAAATTCCCTCTTTTAATTCAACATTTTGAAGGTTGGGTTATTAAAACAAAGAATAATTTTTTTGATCCTGAAAAGGCTACGTTTATGGATTTTAATATTGAACAAAATTCAACAACTCAGTTTATGTATATTCTTCCGTTTTCAAAAACCGAAGCCTTAGTTGAATACACGTTGTTTTCTAAAAAATTATTAGATGAAAATAAATACAAATCTGCAATCGAAAACTATTTATTAGAGTCTGGTATTGATGATTTTGAAATCAAGTCAAAAGAATCCGGACAAATCCCAATGACTTGTTTTCCTTTTTTTGAATCTAACACAAAGAATATTTTAAATATTGGATCTGCGGGTGGTTGGAGTAAACCAAGTACTGGATATACATTTAAAAATATTGACAAAAACACATCTAAGATTATTGATTTTGTAAAATCTAATGATAATTTCAAAAAATTTATGAAAAAAAATCGTTTTTGGTTTTACGATTTAATTTTTCTTGATGTCTTATTTGATAAAAACTACTTAGGAAAGAATTTGTTTACTAATATGTTTAAGAAAAATGATCCAAAAACCATTTTTAAATTTTTGGATAATAAATCAAGTTTTTCTGAGGAATTGAAAATCATGTTAAGTTTTCCAAAAACTATTTTCTTATCTGCAGTCATAAAACGTTTAATTAAAGGTCTATGAAAAATATTTATACATTATTATCTATTGTAATTATTTCACTTACCGTTTACTTAAGTTTTGATGACTTAATGCCAAGCTCTGTAAAATCTATAGAAAGCACTGGCTTTTCTGTTGAAAACGCATTAAATCATTTGAAGGTTATTACAAAAGAACCGCACTATACCAGTTCTTATTATCATCAGGAAGTTCAAAATTATATTATTAATGAACTTGATAAAATGGGTCTTGAAACTGAAATTCAAAATCAAGTTGTATTGAGTTCTAGAAGAGTGGGTACTAATGCAGCAAATATAATTGGTACAATTAAAGGATCTGGAAGCGGAAAATCTTTGTTGTTATTAACCCATTATGATTCCAGCGCTCACAGTTCTTTTGGAGCAAGTGATGCAGGCTCAGGAATAGCAACAATACTTGAGGGTGTTAGGGCATTTTTATCAAAGAATATAATTCCTTTAAATGATATACATGTAGTATTTACAGATGCTGAGGAGATCGGTTTACTTGGGGCTGAGGCTTTTGTTAAAAATCATAAATTAATTGATAATGTTGGGCTCGTTTTAAATTTTGAAGCAAGGGGAAGTGGTGGACCTAGTTATATGTTGATGGAAACCAATGGAATGAATAGCAAGCTTATTTCTGAATTTGCTAATGCAAATCCTCGTTTTCCAGCAGCAAATTCACTTATGTATAGTATTTATAAAATGCTTCCTAATGACACTGATTTAACTGTTTTTAGAGAACAAGCAAATATTAATGGATTTAATTTTGCATTTATTGGAGATCATTTTGATTACCATACATCGCTTGACACCTATGAAAGATTAGACAGAAACACTCTTCTTCATCAAGCAGATTATTTTATGTCAATGGTAAATCATTTTTCTAAAAGTGATTTGTCTAACCTTAATAGTGATGTAGATTATGTATATGCTAATTTTCCTTTTTTAAAATTAATTTATTTTTCAAATTCATGGATTTATCCTCTTTTAATTTTGTCAGCAATATTTTTTTTAGTTTTAATTTTCTTAGGATTAGTATTGAATAAATTGCAATTAGAGGGGATTTTGAACGGAATTATTCCTTTTGTTATTTCATTATTTGTTTGTATTAGTTTAACTGTTGTATTATGGAATTTTATTGTTTTTTTTAATCCAGAACATGCTGATATGTTACACGGATTTACTTATAATGGGTACTTCTATATATTTGGTTTTATATTTTTGAATTTATTTTGTTTGTTATTAATATACAGATCTTTCTTTAACAAATTTTCTGGCCTTAATTTAATTATATTTCCTGTGTTGTTTTGGATTATAATCAATTTATTAATTAGTCTATTTTTAAAAGGTGCGGCGTATTTTATAATTCCTGTTTATTTTGTTCTTTTTTCGATTTTAGCTGCCTTTATGCTTGATCTTAAAGCAAATAAATTATTGATTGTTTGGACATGTTTAAGTATACCTTTAATTTATATGTTTGCTCCTCAGTTAAAAATGTTCCCTGTCGGTTTAGGTCTTAAAAACTTATTTATAAGTTCTGTTCTTTTGATTTTAGTTTTTTCACTTCTACTACCAATTTTTTCAAATTACTCTCACAAAAAACACATGATTAGTTTGATGGGTTTAGCTACTTTGTTTTTGTTTTTTATGGCTTTTATAAATAATGGATTTGATGAAGAAAATAAAAAACCAAATAGTATAGTATACTATACTGACATTGATAAAGCAGAATCATTTTGGATGTCATATGATAAAAATTTAGATGATTTTACCAAGCAATTTTTAGGTGAAAATCCATCAACGGATGTGGATAAATTTGTTACAAGAAGTAAATACTCTACCTCATACAGGTATATTAATGAAACTGATTACAGAGATATTGCTTTTTCTACTGTTGAGGTTTTAACTGATAGTGTTTATGAAAATAAGCGTAAAGTTTCCATAAGTGTAATTCCACAAAGAAAAATCAATTCTTTACAAGTAATGACTAAAGATTCATTAGTTTTTGATTCTTTAGCTGTTCAAAATGTATTTCTTGAAAAGGATAATTTTAAAATTAATCCAGGTAGAATATTAACTTATATCCCTTCTTATAATGATAAAAGAGTTGTTATTGATATGATTTTTGACAATAAGCTTAATTTAGAATTTAATTTAATTGAAACATCTTTTGATTTGATGACAAATACTAATTTTAAATTTAAACCAAGATCTAATATAATGATGCCAATGCCCTTTGTTACAAATGATGCTATTATTCTTTCTAAGAATATATCACTATGAAATTAAATTTAATTTTTTTGATGTTATTAATTTTTGTTTCATGTGGTGATGGTGAAGGTGTTTTAGGGGATTGCTATGTTTCACCGGATCCTGATGCTGTTTGTATTGAAATATATGAGCCTGTGTGTGCTTGTAACAATATAGTTTATAGTAATTCTTGTGAGGCAGAAAAAGCTGGAAATTTATCTTGGAAATCAACAAACCTATCAAGTGGTGAGGAATGTAAATACTAAAATTTATATACGTATTTTTGACCAACTTTTTAAGAAACTATTGTAATGGCAAAACTTCCTAAGGAATTTCAATTTATAGACTTATCAGATTATGGAAGGCCAGCTGGTCATTGGATAGCAAAACGTTTTCAAAACACAAGTGTTACTCCTTTTCATGTCACAACCATGTTTATTTTAACAGGTATATTAGCTATTGGATTTATGATAAATGAATATTATGTGACAGCTGCTTTTTTTATCATTTTAAAATCTATTTTAGATGCTGCTGATGGTGAACTTTCAAGATTAAAGAAAACACCTTCTTATGTTGGACGTTATTACGATTCAATTGCTGATTTTTTACTTAATTTTTGTTTTTTGTTTACTTTCTATTTTTTGTCTCAATCTTCCTTATTATTAATGCTATTGGCTTTTATTGGAATTCAAATGCAAGGAACAGTATTTAATTACTATTACGTTATTTTAAGACATTCTGTTAATGGAGATTCTACAAGTCGAATAATTGAAGATTGTGCTCCTAAAGCTTTTGAGGGTGAGAGTCAGAATATGGTAAATATTTTTTATAAAATTTATGATACTTTATATATATCTTTTGATAAGGTTATGTTTTACATGGACAGAAATGCTAGATACAGCCCTCCGTTTCCAAAATGGTTTATGACTTTAGTGTCTATTTATGGCCTAGGGTTTCAATTATTAATTATGGCATTTATGTTAGTTTTTAAACTACATGAATTTGTGATACCATTTTTTATAATTTACTCTGTTTTTATATTTGTGTTTGTTGGATTGAGAAAACTGATACTTAAGTCTAATTGAGATTAAAAAAAATAAATGAAAAATATTATTACTCCTTTTACTTTACCAAATGGATCTATTTTAAAAAATAGAATTGCAAAATCTGCAATGAGTGAAAATTTTGGAACACGAAACCATGCCCCAACCATAGGTTTAATAAACACTTATAAAGTTTGGGCTAAAGGAAATCCAGGATTATTAATAACTGGAAACATTATGGTAGATTCTATGGCTTTGGGTGAAGCACGTAACGTGGTAGTAGAAGACTACAAGCATTTTGAGTTGTTGAAAGAATGGTCTAAATCTGTTGAAGGAACAGGGGTGCACCTTTGGCCACAAATAAATCATCCAGGAAGGCAGGCTTTTGCAGCAATTAACAGAGAAATAGTAGGACCATCTGCTGTACCTTTAAAGATGGGTGGTGCTTCGAAGATGTTTAAAATGCCAAAAGCATTAACAGAAGATGCAATTTGGGATATTATTAAACGCTTTGGAACTACCGCAAGAATAATGAAAGAGGCCGGATTTACAGGCTGCCAAATTCATGGTGCCCATGGTTACTTGGTTAGTCAGTTTTTATCATCTATTAGTAATGTTCGAACTGATCAGTGGGGTGGTTCACTTACTAATAGGGCGCGTTTTGTGTTAGAGGTTTACCGTGAAATTCGACGCCAAGTGGGTTCGGATTACCCAATAGGAATTAAGATTAATTCTGCAGATTTTCAGCGAGGTGGATTTACCGAAGAAGAATCAATGGAAGTGATTAGACTGTTAGGAAGTGAAGGAATCGATTTAATTGAAATTTCTGGTGGAACTTATGAAAAGCCAGCTATGGTTCAGGGAGTTCGCAAGAAAAGTACAGTGTCGCGCGAAGCTTATTTTCTAGATTATATAGAAAAAGCTCGAAAATTGATTAAGACACCTTTGCTACTTACAGGAGGATTCCGTACAGTTAAGGTAATGGAAAAAGCTTTGGAAGATGGTAATTTAGATGTTATTGGCTTAGCAAGACCCTTTTGCTTGTATCCGAATTTAGCTAATCAAATTTTTGATGGTTCTGTAAAACAATTTGACACTCCAACACCAAGGATTGGCATTAAGTTTTTAGATAAACTTGGTGGGGTAGAATTACCTTGGTATGAACTTCAAATTCAACGTATAGGAAAGGGTAAGTTTCCTAAAAAAAACCTATCAGGAATTTTAGCCTTCTGGTTTAGTCTTAAGAGTTTGTTTTTGAAATCTTTTTGGAAAAATTGATAAGTCACAACCAAAAAAATAAACCCCTGTAAATCAATGACTTACAAGGGTATTTGTGGAGTCGGAGGGAATCGAACCCTCGTCCAAACAAGCGANNAATATTCTGACTGAAAACTGCCCAAATAAAACTTATCTTCTTTAATTTTAAAATTCTATCGAAGTTCTAGAATTTCTATGTTGACTTTGATGGTGTCTCAACATGAACCGCCGTCAACAAGGGCTGTTCTGAGACATCTCACTTTCCCGCCTGGCGGGACAAGGCTTTAACTTACTATAATTCAGTTATTAAGCTGCAAGAGCGTAATTATTTTCGCCATTTAAGGTTTGGTATCATTTTATTAACGAGCGATAACCCAGCGCTCGATCTGCTTACAATTCAACCGGACCTGCTGTCAAAACCAGTCGACCCCATTATTTTCAAAGAACTAATTTTTGAAGGACAAATATATGTTAATTTGATTTACTTGAAGGAATTAGTAGCTTTTCTAATGATTACTAATTTTTCTAGTAAATTCTCAAGCTTATTAATATTTAACATGTTAGCTCCGTCACTTTTTGCATTTTGAGGATCAAAATGAGTTTCAATAAATATTCCATCTGCACCTGTTGCTATACCAGCTTTAGCAATTGTTTCAATCATATTAGGTCTACCTCCTGTTACTCCAGAAGATTGATTTGGTTGTTGAAGAGAATGAGTAACGTCTAGCACAACCGGAGCGAACTCTTTCATAGTGTGAATTCCTCTGAAATCAACAACTAAATCTTGATATCCAAACATAGTTCCTCTTTCAGTTATCAAGGCATTACTATTTCCAGAATCTTTTATTTTTTTAACTGCGTGAGACATACTTTCAGGGCTCATAAATTGCCCTTTTTTTAAACTGATATGCTTTCCAGTTTTAGCTGCAGCAACTAATAAGTCTGTTTGTCTTACTAAAAAAGCAGGTATTTGAAGTACATCTACGTATTTTGCAGCAAGTTCTGCATCTTTAATTTCGTGAATATCTGTTATAGTTGGTACATTAAATTTTTCACCAACTTTTTTTAAAATTCCCAATGCTTTTTCATCTCCAATTCCTGTAAAACTATCAATTCTACTTCTGTTAGCTTTTTTAAAACT
>ENA-UZWU01000529-UZWU01000529.1-metagenome-genome-assembly--contig:-Day-4--1m-contig-529_pt1 | contig 10889 bp, 20 predicted proteins | sample MGYA00260345_ERZ794905 | MGnify/ENA metagenome assembly ERZ794905
AGCGCAAGTGTGCGTATGTGCGCACCCAAGAGAATAGGGCAACTATGAAGATGCCCTACTCTTTTTGTTTATACTATGTTACGTCTGTCTAGTGGAAAGCCGTTGCGCATACATTCTAAAACGTATGCTTGATCACCTTTGTTAAATTCTGTTTTAACATAAGTTTCAAGATTAGAATTGATCTGCATCAATCCTGTATTTCTTGGTAGTCTGACCGCAGTCATTACACTACCAAGCATGTCTGCTATAGTTCTCATTGTTTTCTCCAATATGTAATGATGCTTTATAAGGCGAGCGCCACGTGTCTTTTCACGTTTGTCAGGTCGAAGGTGTGAATAACTTCTCTTTTCTGGCCGTTCTATTTATCTATAATTCGTTTGACACGCAAATAAACGATGTTAAAATAAATATTATGTAGGCAACGTCGAGCCTACCTTTAACGTGAGCGACGGGGTAAAGCCGTCAAGCAGAGGAGAAACTAATGGACGCACTCACCTTATGGAGCCTCATCGGGTTCCTATTTGCTGCCTATGCAGTGATAGCAAATGATTCAGTACAAACTCTCGGTACATGGATGGCATCAAACAATGAGAGATTCAACTACAAAACACTATGGATTGCGGCAAGCGCAGTTCTACTAGCCACACTATGGTATGGCTGGGCTGTAAATGGTGGCGACATCAGTTATGGTAGACTTAATAAGATACCCTGGCAAGAAGTACAATGGTATCATGCCGCGGCACCTCTTATCCTAGTTGCACTAACTAGAATGGGTGTGCCAGTTAGCACAAGTTTCTTAGTGCTATCAGTATTTGCAAGTACCTTTGTGCTTGAGAAGATGCTTATGAAATCAATCATGGGCTATGGCGTTGCAGCAGGCTTTGCATATGTAGTATGGTTTGCAATACACAAATACTTTGGCAAATGGTATGATGAAACAAAGCCAGTAAGCGAAAGCAATAAGAACTACTGGCGTATTGCACAATGGGTAGCAACAGGTGGCTTATGGTACACTTGGTTGTCACATGACATTGCAAACATTGCAGTGTTCCTGCCACGAGTAGTTCCAGCAGACCTAATGGTGTTTATCAGTGTAGTGTTTGTAGGAGGCTTGTTCTTTATGTTTAGAGAACGTGGCGGCAAGATCCAAAAGATTGTACTAGAGAAACACAACACGAGATACGTAAGGTCAGCAACGCTGATTGATCTATTCTATTGGTTGTGCTTGTACTTCTTCAAAGAGCTGAATGATATTCCTATGTCAACTACATGGGTGTTCGTAGGCTTGTTAGCAGGACGTGAGTTGGCTATNNTTTGGTAAGAAGAAAACAAAGAGTGTGTTTCCGTTGGTAGCAAAGGACTTTGGTAAGATGATGGTAGGCTTAGGTGCAAGTGTTGCACTAGTGCTGATGATCCATTATATTATTGTACCTAACGGTTACTAAACTAAGGGGAAGGTTGTGTTTCGACGGCACAGCCTTTTCTCTTGACTTATATTATAATGGTGTTATAATTACAGTATGAAAATAGGAATAGCAGGATACGGATATGTTGGACAGGCTCACGAAGCAGCCTTGAAAGACTATCACGAGATATTAATTAGTGATCCAGCACTTGGGCACTATGCTGATCTAACACACGCAGACGCAATTATTGTATGTGTAAGCACACCACAACACACTAGCGGTTCATGCAATGTTAACAATGTTTATGAAGTAATTGCAGCAGCACCTAAAGTACCTATACTAATTAAAAGCACAATTAGTATAGAGGGATGGGACGTAATACGCACAGATTTCGTCAGTGCTAATCTTACATTCAGTCCTGAGTTCCTACGAGCAGCAACAGCACTTGAAGACTTTAAGAACACAACACATTTTATGATGGGCGGAGATAGTGTTGGCTTTTGGGCAGATGTGTTAATTAATGCTATGGGCAATATTACAATTGACAATGTAAGTGTTAGTGACTTAATACTAACAAAGTATTTCCGCAACAGTTTCCTTGCAACTAAGGTTGCTTTCTTTAATCAAGTATACGAATTATGTCAAGCGACCGGAGCCGACTATGAAACAGTTGCAAAGCACATAGGCAACGATACTCGCATTGGACACAGTCATACAACTGTTACTGATGAGCGTGGTTTCGGCGGACACTGTTTGCCTAAAGATACTTCAGCACTCGTAAAAACAGCCCAAAGCAATAACGTTGAGCTGAGTATATTAAAAGAAGCACTTGAATATAATCGTCGTGTTCGTAACGATTAACAAAGCCACCATTGAGGTCGATGCTGACTGTTCTCTTTTCCCTGAACATACATTTCTAGGTTAGCAATATAAAAGTTCATGCCGTGATCGCTAAAGTTGTCAATGCTACCTGCTTTGATTCCCATCCACATGCCACGCATACGATCTTTAAAACGCTGCCATCCAGTAGGCTTGCGAACATTGCCCCATGCATTCATATAGTGTTCCTCACCGTGATGTCTATAGCCCATAATAGTTAATGGTACACGAGTAACGATATCGTTGTTGTTTACCCAACGATAATGAGTCATGCCTAGGCTTTTTACATATGTAGGCCAACCTACTCTCGGCGAACCATATGTATAAGTTTCAATTGGATCAGGTAGTGCAGGATCATGATGACAACGGCTTGCCATAATGGTTGCCATTGCTGCTCCTAAGCTATGTCCTGTAAACCATAATTTATTGTCTAGATTTTGGGTTCTTGTAATATCTTCTACAATCATAGGCCAAAGCTCGTCTACTTCTGCTTTGAATCCTTGGTGTACTCTACTAACTGTTTCTGCTACCACAGGCAATGCTTTTAAATCTGCACTAATATCGTTGAACTCTGTTGGTTGTGTTCCACGACATGCTATCACTAAATCTTCTTTGTTCATAAAGCGATATGCTTGTGCGCCGTCTCTGTTGTAAAATTCAACAGTTGTAAATCCTAATTTTTTTACTTGACTTTTAACCTCTTTGACATTATCATTATATGCAATACTAGATAATTTTGCAAATAATAATGAACGCTCAGGAAAAGACATTTTTGTTATTGACATGTTTGCCCCTTAGTGTGTTGCTTCATTGTACACGTATTTATAGTTTACATAAACTAAATACATTAACGGAGTTGGTTAAATGAAAAAACGTACTAGAAGTATACTCGAAGAACTTAATGCATTAGGTAGAGAGCATTCAAACGACCATCAGATTGAGGCTCGTGCAAATAACATTATCGAGAGTGCAATTAATCTTCTAGGAAGAATTAGTAGCACATACGATTCAACAACAGCTGGCGAACTTGAAAGAAGATTTTTGAATAGTATTAAATCTGGCGACCCAAAAAAGTTTAAGCGCGGCATTACTAAAGTTATAGAGGGTAAAAATAATGATGTTAAATGAAGGCGGCTCAATGCCGGGCGTAGGCCCTATCCATATTGATGAGATTAACCCTACACTCGATGCACTAGAACGTGTACTAAACATCGATTTAAAAAATAATGTTCTTGGCAGCGTTGGCAAGAAAGAGTTTTCGGGTGACATTGATGTTGCTATACAAGTTGATCCTGATAAGATACCTGAACTTGAAAGACGATTAGAACGTACACCTGAAATAATGGACATTGCAAAAACTAGTGTTATTATGACAAAGGTTAAAATTGTAGATTACGATCCAGACAAGCAAACAACCAAACCTCGTACAGGATTTGTGCAAGTAGACTTTATGCCTGGTGACCCTGGTTGGATGAAAACATATTACCATTCGCCTAGTGAAAAAGAAAGTAAGTACAAAGGTGTGTTTCGTAACATTATGATCGCTACAATTTGTGCTGTATATAATCGCAGGGACAGCGAACAAAAGATTGACGACGGCCGCCCTGTAGAAAGCGAACGTTGGATGTGGAGCCCATCTGATGGACTAGTACGTATTAAACGTACACCTGTACCAAAGAAGAACGGCGATGGTTATACCAAAAAGAACAAAAACGAAATTATAGAAGAGCCTATTAAAGATGCTGACGGCATTGCTAAAGCACTAGGACTAAATGGGCCACAGGATTTAAACTCGTACGAAAGCTTGAAGCAGGCAATTCAATCTAACTATCCAGAAGAAAAATCACAAAGGATATTAGATAGTTTCGCACAAAACTCGCAAGTAAAAGATATTGGTGTTCCGGACGATTTACGATCACAAGCAGTTAACAACGAAAGCCTTGCAGATAAACAGTTGCGTAGGATTAAGGAATTGTTAAAATGAGATACAGTGAAATACGCCTAGTTGAAAACAAAGTTTATCTCAAAGAAGCAGAAGCACGTATTCAACATGCTGAGGATATTATATTCTGGGAAGGAAGTGCTGGAGCGATGAGAGCTCTTGATGCACTTAAAAGTTTAGAAGGCAATGGCCATCAAGATGTAACGATTAAATGGGACGGATCACCTGCAATTATATTTGGCCGAGACGAAATGGGAGAATTTATTTTAACAGATAAATCCGGGTTTACAGCAAAAGGTTATGACGGCCGATCTAAAAGCGCTGATGATTTAGAACAAATGTTCTTGAATCGCAGTGGTGGAAAAAACAGAGAAAATCCTGGTTATGTTGCATTTGCATCAAGCATGAAAAGTATTTTTCCTTTGTACGAAAAAGCTGTACCTAAAGACTACAGGGGATATTTTAAAGGAGACTTGTTATATTACAAAACTCCAGACACTCGTGACGGAAATTATGTATTCAAACCAAATATAGTTGAGTATGCAGTTGATGCGAAATCGGACCTAGGCAAGCGCATAGGTACAAGTACTACTGGTGTTGTTATTCATAGAGAAGTTGATGCAGGAGGTAACGAAGGTCCACTACAAAGTGTTGATATTTTTGAAGGCAACGATGTATTAGTTGTTCCGCCAGTTACAGTTGAACGTCCTGCTGATGCGCCAAATAGTGAACTACAACAACTAGAAGGTGTTATAAAACAAAATGCTGCAGGCATAGATGAACTATTAAATATACAAGCACTTACAGCAGCTAAGATGAAAGCGTTCCCGCAATTACTATATACATATACTAACAGTAAAGTTGATTCAAGTTTAGAAAATTTAGGTGCAGACTTTGCACAATGGTTAGAACAAAGATCACAAATTAGTGATGCAATGAAAAACAAAGTTCTTGAATATATCAAACAACATTCAAAAGCATTTAATGCATTATGGACAACAGTGTCAACTCTAATGAAAGTTAAAGACGATATAATTAGACAGTTTGATTCACACGACCAAACTGTTAAATCAAACATTCCTGGCTATGGCGAAGGCGGCGAAGGGTATGTACTAGCACATCCAAAAGGCGATATTAAGCTAGTACCAAGAGAATTTTTTACAAAAGCTAATAGAGCAGTGGAGAGATAATATGAAAAAATTAATGGAAGAATTTGAATCAGCACTAGACAAAATTGTTAACCCGGTATTACTAGACGAAGTTGCAGATAACTTTGATATGACGCCGCAACAGCGTAAACTTGCTAACCTAGGCAGAGTGCTAATGGATCTAGCAGTAACAACTAAAGATGATGCACTGTCTAATATGATGGCTAAGCTAGGTAACGAACTTACAAATTATGGCGCTACATTTGGTCCAAAAAGTTTAGACGAGCTTGTTAAAAAAACAGGTGCTAGTAGAGGAATTATACAAAAGTTATTGCAACACGCTCAAGCAATATCTGATCACAAAGCATCACTTGCTACTGATCACGAAGACGGCGGCCTAGATGACACTGATGACGATAACGAGTTTGATAATGACGATGACGCAGCAACAGCAAGAGATGCAGAACGTTTTGCAAAAGGTATGTAATGGACGATATGGACTTTATTAAATCCATGTATGAGGACGGACTAGTTGAAAAGAAGCTAGACGAAGATGCTTGGTCAAATATTAAGTCAAGACGTATAGAACGCTTAAATAGAGAAAAACATGTTGCATTATATGGTTACCTTGTAGGCCTTGACAATGCTATGAAGGCAGTCAAAGCCGCTAACCTAGCAGAAGACGGCAAGGGCATTCCTCCACAATTTGTAAAAGCATATCGTCCAATATTTGACATGATTGACGATTTTGTAGCAGCAGGCCCAGGGGCTGTACAGCGACTAAAACAAGTGCATAAGTCGATCAAAAAACGTCCTTAACAGCTTGTTTTTTATAAAAGAACTAAATACAAATGTAAAAATACCAACAGAGGGTTGGTTTTTGTCATAGATATAGGAGAAATAAAATGGCAGCAGTAACAGACGTAAACGGTGCAGTACGTGCAGGTAACGGACTAGGACCAAAAACATACATATGCTCAGTAGCAACAGGTACAGTAACAGTAGAAGATGCTTGTGCTGAAATCATGAACGAAGGCGGCACAATCGCAGCAGTTGAAGGCACAGCAGACGGCGATCATATCGCAGTACAAGGTGGCGCAACTCCATCAGTTACAGGTGTAACAGTTGTAGCAACTTTCGACCAAAACCCTGCATAATAAGATTCCTTTACCTTAGGAACCGTGATTGCTTACACAGGCGTCACACTAAAGAGTCACTTTTTAAGTGGCTCTTTTTTTATGGCTTAAATACAGTATGAAATTTAAATTATACACATTAGTTGATATAACACAAAGTGGCGAACGCAAAGGCCCTAACAAGATAGCAGTCGGGCAGCAGACGAATTGGGATACACTAATACAAGTTGTTGGTTTAAGAGCTAATCCAGAGCCATTGAGTATAATTGAAAAAGAAGAGAATATAAAAGAGTTACAGTTCGGAAGTAATTACAAAGGTAAACAAAAGTATTGGATTTTTGAATTTGAAATGCCAGAAGGTTCTACTTCTATTAATGCACTAGAAAGCGATTTTAATCTAATACCTTTTATATCAAAACTGACAGAAACATTTTCTAATGATGTAGACATTTTTGTAACCAATAATGATAAAAAATGCAACATATTTTTCAATTGATCTGATAAATAACTGTGTAGGAAAACATATCTACACTAGGCACATTTAAAACACCATTCAAGGCCAACTGCAAGTTTACTTTAACGGAGAATAATGTGTCTACCACGTCACTTGAAAAAGAAAATCTAGAAGCACACGTCGACTTATGCGCTCAGCGTTATGAAGTGTTAGAAGGACGTCTAACTAAAATAGAAAATAAAGTTGAAGACATCCATACTCTTATATCAAATGGCCAACAGAGTATGACAAAAGTTATTATTGGTGCCGCTGGCACAGTAGTTGCAGGCCTACTTTCCACTATTATCGTTATACTAATGAACATGTAAACTTGCGATAAATAACTATATGTTATTACGTGAGTTTTTTAATGATCAACTAGAAGAAAAACAAGTATGGGCTCGTTCTGGAAAGAAAGTCGTGCGCAAGTTTCGATGCGCCGCCGGACCTAGAAAAGGTCGTATTGTAGCAAAAATGTCACAATGTTTCGCAGCTCCAGATATTAAAAAGAGAATTACTCTTAAAAGGACTAAAGCTAGACTAGGCAAAAGAATGGCTCGTAAAGCTAGAAGAACCAAAAGAATAAATCCAGCTAGTCGCAGAGTGTCGGCATTAAATAAGGCAAGGCGCTAGATATGATAGTATTTGAAATAACTGAAGTCACAACAGCCTGGAAAAGACAAGGTAGCAAAGTTACTAGAAAGTATCGTTGTACAAGTGGACCAAGAAAGGGACAAGTTAGAGCAAGTCCTGCATCTTGTAATGCTCCTATCAATATTAAAAAAAGAAATACACTAAAAAAGACCAAGCAGAAAATAGGTAGCCACGGCACATTTCGACAACAGCAAACTAAAAGAAGAAATCCAAATTCTCGTAGATTAAAAACTTTAAATAAACCTCGCAGAAGGAGCGCAAGATGAAAATAACTGACCTTTTATTAAACGAAGCAGAACCACAAGGTACTGTTGCTCCAGGACAGCAAGCACCAACAATGGGCGCACAACCTACTAATCAGCAACAGACGCAAACTACTGCACCTAATGCTCAGGCTGCTAATCAACAAGCTCAACAGCAACAAGTTCAAAACAATCAGCAGCGTAAAAAAATGTTGCAAGATCAGATTAAAAGTGCTGAAGCGCAAGTGAAAGCACAACAAGAGCAGATTACTGCATTAAAAAAACAAATGGCAGCTATAAGATGAAAATAAACGAAGTTCTCAAAAACTTTGAAATCTTTGTGTCTAACGAAGAGAAGCAGATTCTAAGTAAATTAGATCAGATACTTCCAATTGAAAGTTATAATGATAGAGAACAATTCGTAATAGAGAACCTAATTCGTAAAAGTCTGGTAAGTAAAATTAAACGCAATAATACTTATATGGTGGTAAAAAATGAACATTGATCTCATACATCAATTAAAAGATTTTGTTGATTCATCTGTTGACACAGTTCTTTTCCCGGTTAAAACTAAGAATAGAATTAATATTGGTTCTTATTCTATTAAACCATCAAAGGGAATGTACAGTATTAAGTGCTATAGAACAAATGAAGTTGTGGCAAAAACATATACTAAGGCAGCGGCACTTGCTATTGCTAAACTATTAAACAAAAAACAAAACGTTGATAATATATTAAGGCTTGATGATGTTGCAGCAAAACACAAAACAGACTGTATATTTTACAGATATACTATCAACACTACTGATAGTGACTTAAAACGTGAAGTTACACAAAATAGATATGATATTGCTAGGTCGTGTGAGCGTACAGTGCTAGAAAAGATTAAGCAATATATTTTGTAAAAAGACTAAATAACAAGTATAAGACAGAATCCAATAGGAAGAGCTACAATGAACATTAGAGAAATTTCAAAACCCGTTACAGCAAAGAGCTTAAATGAAAGCCTTGCTAAAAAGTTTGGAAAAAAGATTGCATTAGAAAAGTTTACTCTAGAGCAACTTCAAGATGTACGTAACAAGATGCGTACTACACTTAGTCAAGTAGAAACTAACGAAAGTTTTAACTCTGTACAAAGCGAAGCATATCAAAAAAATAAACTCTTCCTAGATGTGTTAAATGCAGAAATTATAGAGCGTTCAGAAGTAACCAGTGAAGCACAATCAGCAGCACAAAAGGCAGCGTTCCAAAAAATGCTAGATAAGAAAAAAGGTGCAAAGCCAGCAGATACAGACGATTCTGACAAGAAGCCAGAAGATGATGAAAAAGTTGACGAAATGAAGAAAACTCCTACTAAAGATAAAGACGGTAAACCGCGGCCATACATGTCAGACAATGGTAAATGTGCGCCAGGGTATGTTTTAGATAAAACTAATAAAAAAATGTATATGTGTGTGCCAAAAGGCCAAGCTAGCTTAGTTAAAGAAGGTGCTGAAGACCAAGCAGAGCTAGTAATGGCATCTAAAGACATGGTCAACCGTGTTACGAGTTGGATGGAAGACACTGCTGAAATGCAAACAGAATCAATGTTAGAACTAGCAGACGCTATCCGCGATGAACAAGGTCAAGAGAAATCAGACGCATTTGTTCAAACAGTTAAACCTGCACTAGAAGGTATGTACACTTCAATGGAAAGCACACGCGAAAGTTTAATACAAGGTGTTGGCTTACTAACAGGAGAAGCCGAACCTGTAATGGATATGGGTACTGATCCTATAGCTGACGATCCATCAATGGAACCTACTGTAGATTCAGACGCAGACGCAGACCTAGAGGCATCATTAGATGCAGCACCAGCAGCAGCTGGCGGCGAAGAAGAAGCAGGTCGAGCAAAGCGCGAAAGTATACAACGTAAGAAAAAAGCAATTGCTGAAACAAGCAGACGCTTAGGAACAATCCTTTCAAAAAAAAAGTAATTGAGTCCCCACAGACTAACGAAAAGCTAGTTATGGCTTTGAGAACGGTCCAACAGGCGGCTGATCAAAAAGGCAAACCGGCTTTTTTACATTTCACAAAACCTACCCGTGAAGGCATCAAACAAGACACTATTAATGTTGACTTGAATAAAGTTATGCAAAATATGGGCGGTGAGTCTTTTGTTTACGGCACATTTAAAACTGCATATGATTCAGATCCTCGTGTAAAAGAAATGTGTAAAGACTTTTCAGAAGCAGGTATTACTCTTAAAACTAAGCAAGATTTAGATAAGGGCAATGCTACATCAAGCGCAGACGGCGGATCCAAAATTAGTTCAATGGCACAACGAGCCACAGATCCAGGCGCAGAACTATAAACAAAAATAATGGTTGACAAAACAGTTATTTGGTGTTACTATTAACACTAATAGGAGAACTTATGACTGAACGTACTAACGATGAAATTATCACTGAAATTAAAGAATTATTAGAAACTCATGTAAAACCATCGGTTGCCGAACATGGTGGTACAATTAATTTTGTAACTTATGATCAAGGTATTTTACTATTAGAACTAGGTGGCGCCTGTTCTGGCTGCGCAGGCAGCACAATGACACTAAAGATGGGTGTAGAAAATATGCTTAGACACTACGTGCCTGAAATAGAGCCAGTAGACAGCGTTGACGACCCAAACTCTAACGTAATGCCCTATTATCAAGATCCATTCGGAATGCAACGTATTAATATACAGGATTACGATATAGATTTGTCAGAGGATGAATAATTGACTTTAATAAAAGAAAAGTATAATTATAAACCTATTTCACGTAAGAATGTAGATGGCAAGCGCAAATACTTAACACCCGACGGCGGCGCTGTAGCAAGTGTTACAACTATCCTTGATGCTACAAGCGACAAGTCAGGACTAATGGCCTGGCGCAAACGTGTAGGCGAAAAGAAAGCACAAGAGGTTGTTACAGAAGCTGCAGGCGTAGGAACAAGGATGCACAAAT
>ENA-UZWU01003727-UZWU01003727.1-metagenome-genome-assembly--contig:-Day-4--1m-contig-3727_pt1 | contig 10881 bp, 8 predicted proteins | sample MGYA00260345_ERZ794905 | MGnify/ENA metagenome assembly ERZ794905
TAGAAGATGCAGACAGACTGGATGCTCTAGGTGCTATAGGTATAGCTCGTACATTTAACTATGGAGGATTTAAGAATAGAGAAATCTATAATCCCAATATTCCCCCAAATCTGGATATGACTAAGGAAGAGTATAAAAAAAGTACTGCTCCGAGTATCAATCATTTTTATGAAAAACTACTGCTACTAAAAAATAGGATGAATACCAATACTGGCAAAAAACTGGCTGAGGAACGTCACCAATTTATGGAGCAGTATTTAGAGCAGTTTTATAAAGAATGGAACGGTGAAAAATGAGAGCGATTACGGACTCTTCAAGTTATACCTTAACCCAAAAGATAATCCTAGTTCGAATGGAAAACCATTAGAATCTAACCCTAAATTTACTCCTTCTGATAAAGGTCTGTACTCTTCCAATTCATCAGACCAAATACGCATCCCTTTATTGGGAACATATCCCAGTATCAAATGCGGAGTGAATACCAAACGTCCTTCTATAGCTTCGAACACGGGAGCTATACTAGCACTTATAGCTGGAAGTATAAAAGTTTCCTCAGCTGTTGTAGATGCTATTAAACCAGGCACCCATTTATCAGTCTTTAGATCATTCGTTGGATCTGTATTTTCTACTATTTCATAAAAACTTTCGGTTGTATACCGAGACATGGTATAGTTGTAAACGGAAAATCGAAATTCACTTTCGAATTTCATATTCCTAATCAAAAACAGCTTCTGATAACCTAAATACATACCTATGCCGCGTTTTGAAACGCGTTGATTAAACAGACTAAAAGTGTCTCCAATATTACCATTATCTAATTTCTTGTAACGATCAAGTGCTCTGTTTCCAAGAGATCTATCCCCTTCGCTGTCTATCACAGAGCCACCGAGCACAAAATTCTTATTTTTTTCAGTCTTGAGAACCAGTCCTAATTGAAAACCAGAGATAGGCGATTTGCTCCATCTATGCGGTATACTAGCTGTCACTCCTGTTAGGGTCAACTCCTGAGCAAAAATGCCACTACAGATGAGTAGTAATAGCATAGTTACAATCCTTACTTTACTTAGGCCATTCCAAAAACTACTCATTCTGTTTAGATAACACATTAAGTTCATTTTTCTTTCGTTTGGCTTTATAAATTGGTTCCTGCCCAAAGCATTTGACCATAATTTCAAAAAGCTCTAGATGCTTTCGTCTGAATAGATCTGGACGTTCGAAAAAATATTCGCTAGCCACTGCAAAAAATTCAATCTTACTCGTTCCTCCATAGTTTCTAATATCAGACTTATCTAGGTTGATATCTTCCATCTTTCTATGGATCATATTCAGCCAAGGTATAGAATATTGATTCTCTAGAAGTGCTTGAGGGATTCCATCTATTGTACCATCTTCCTTATCAAGTAAGTGTACAAATTCGTGTATCGCCGTATTTAGCTTATCTGTATGATTTCTAAAACCATTTCTCAGAGCATTCCTGCTCAGTATCATCTTTCCGTGTAACATACCAGACCCTACCATACCAAGGATACGCTTGTCTTCTGCCTGATTGTCAAATTGAAAGCCCTCATTGAAAGTTGTAGGATACAACATCACTTAATCTATGTAGCCGTAATCCCACTCTTCAAAACCACCCTTCTGGCAATTCGTTGGCACCGTTGCTGTACTTACTTTTGCCATATATGTGGACGGAGGCACGAAAAGATGACGAAAAATATCACGAGATGGTCAATGCTTCAGAAGTAGGAGATATCTATAGATACGTAACAGAAGATGGAAATTACTCTACATTCAAAGTATATGGAAGTCAAGATGATAGTATAGATTTGATTCCCAACACGTATGAATTCACTACAAAAAAAGGTATGGATCAAATTGAATTAGATTCGAATTATGCTGACTTGTATTTTACCTATGCTAAGAAAGACATACTACATTGGATAGATGTTGACACCTTATTCAAGGTAAAGCGACCGTAATTAATTTATAGGTTGACCATTTAACTTCCGCAATCAATTTTACACTTATCACTTGTCCTCATTTGTTTTAATTTTGAGGTGTAGATGATGGATAAGATAAAATGCCCGAATTGTTCTCATGAATTTGATGTAGAAGAGGCCTTAAGTGGAAAGCTAGAAGCACATTTCAAGGAAGAATATGAGCGAAAAGTAAACGAGCAGGCAGATAAATTCAATGTCGAACGTGAGGCACTAGCTAAACAAATGGCGGAATTTGAGTCAAAGAAGGAAAAGGAAAATGAACTTTTCAAAGAAAGACTCGCCAAACAAATAGAAAAGGAGAAGGAATCTATCCAAAAACAGACACAAGAAGCTTTTGAGCTTGAATTAAAGGCACTAACATCAGATAATGAAAAAAGAAAAGAGGAAAACAGAGCTCTGAAAGCTGCCGAAATAGATCTACGACAACGAGAAAATCAGCTAAAAGAAAAAGCAGAAGAACTTCAACTTGCGGTAGACAAGAAGATGCTTGAAAAACAATCAGAAATTGAAGAGAAAGCTAGAGCAAAAGAGCGTGAAAACTTCGAATTAGAAAAAGTAAAGCTGCTCAAGCAAATAGAAGATAATAAAAAGCTCGCTGAAGAGATGAAGCGAAAAGCAGAGCAAGGCAGCACGCAACTTCAAGGTGAAGTTCAAGAACTTGCCTTAGAAAGTCTACTAGCCACTTCCTACCCCTTTGATGACATCACTGAAGTAGGAAAAGGGACACGTGGTGCAGATTGCGTTCAGACCGTACGTAACAAGCTTCAGCAAGTATGTGGTTCCATAGTCTATGAGAGTAAACGCACCAAAGCATTCGCTGGAGATTGGATTGGAAAACTAAAACAGGATATGGTAACTGCTAAGGCAGATATAGCGGTGATAGTGACAGAGACTATGCCAAGTGATATGGATCGTTTTGGCGAGAAAAATGGCGTATGGATTTGTGGCTTTCATGAAGTAAAAAGTTTGAGTTTCGTACTGAGAGAAATGCTTATCAAAACGCATTCCGTAAAAAGTAGTGAAGAGAATAAAGGTGATAAAATGGAACTTTTATACAACTACTTGACCAGCAATGAATTTGTACAAAACATTCAACGCATAGTCGAAAACTACGATGGGATGATTAATCAACTCAACAGTGAGAAAAAAGCAATGCATAAAATTTGGGCACAACGTGAAAAGTCGATTTGGGTAGTGCAAGAAAATATAAGCTCGCTTTTCGGGAGTATAAAAGGAATTGCAGGTAATGCACTATCTACCAGTGATGTATTAGAACTGCCTGACACATCAATTGAAAAATAAATTCAAAAAATGAATACTGCTTCTCTTTTTTCATTTTTGATACTCATAGGTGTTCTAAACTTTACAGACTGTAAAACTGAGAATAGACTGTCTAGCAACTACATCTCTGACAACAGTGTCATAAAAAAATAACTCATAACACCTATTTACACGCCTCTTTTCTTAAAACTAAAGAGTATGGCAGTGTCCCCTGTAATGGTGTCGTAATTGTGGAGGATGGAGAAGCCATTGTTATAGATACACCAATCGACTCTGTAAGTACAGAAGAGTTGATAAATTTCATTCATACGCAACTTGATGCGACTATTAAAATCGTAATACGTACACATTATCATATCGATTGTATTGGTGGTCTGGATGTATTTTTATTTGATAAAAGTAAAGACACCATCATTCGCTATTCCATTCTGCTGACGTAGCTATTCATCCTTATTAAAAGGACCACATTAAAAACCTGACAACCACACATCGTCAGCCAAAATAGGTTCTTTGAAAATAACTAGTTCTGTTAACTGTCAATTAAATTTTTTCAAAGATTATAACGCATAATTAGTCCGTGATTAAAGTTAATCCTAAAAAAAGGTCCAACAGCAGAGCTGTTGGACCTTTTCTAAGTTTTATGAAAGTATTTTAAGGTGCTCCCACTCTGTGCATAGCACATCTAAATCCTAATGTATTGAGAGCTTGTTGCTCATCCAAGTATCTTCTTGTACCTGGAGATGCCCAATATACTCTATCATTCCAAGATCCTCCTTTATATACTCTAGCTTGGTTGTCAATAAGTGTACTCACACCATACTCATAACCTTGCTCACCATCCATATAAAGTTCTTCATCTAAGTAACCAATGTTATCAGCACGTTTGTAGTTTCTTCTACCTACATTTTCTTCCTCAGTTACTGGAACGTAAGTAATTCTTCCTAGGCTGTCCTTAAGGTCTACTATTCCGTCTTGATCAAGTCCTACTTTATCAAACACGTTACCTCTAAACGAGTTGAAGTCACTCATATCTTCGTAAGAAAGTGGACGATAAACATCCATAACCCATTCAGATACATTTCCACTCATATTGTAAAGACCGTGATCATTTGGCCAGTAAGATCCTACAGGTGCAGTGATAAGAGCTCCATCATTGAGCTTATTTGCTATACCTCCTTGGTCACCTTTACCTCTTTTCATATTGCCATAAAATAATCCTCTATCTATTTCTTTTCCTCCAGAGTAACGAACAGTTAAACCTTCCCAAGAATAGATTTTATTTTGATTTACATTTTCATAGGTAGATGCCCCAACGTTTGCTTGAGCAGCATATTCCCACTCTGCTTCAGTTGGTAGTCTGTAGCTCGGTAACATTATACCGTCTTCCATTCTTACGTCACGTACTCCACCTTTTTTTACTCTGTAATCCTTCATTTGGTGCTTACCAAACATCAAACCATCGTGCTGTCCTGTGTAATAAGCTTTCGTATTGAAGTTAGCTTCATTCATTTGATCTGGATCCGGCTCAAGAATTCCTTCTCTCACTAGAATCATTTCATTCACTCGATCACTTCTCCAAGCAGCATAAGCTGTTGCTTGTTGCCAGTTCACACCAACGACTGGATAGTCTTGATATGCTGGGTGTCTGTAGTAGTATTCTACGTAAGGCTCATTGTAAGCTAGCCTGTTTCTCCATACGTTAGTATCTGGAAGTGCATTGATAGCAACCTCTGGATAGTCAACATATACTCTTCTTAACCACCATACATACTCGCGGTAGTGATTATTAGTCACCTCAGTCTCATCCATGTAGAATGAAGGTACTGAAACTTTGCGTTCTATGTTATTGTGCTCATATGTCACATCATTTTCAGATGATCCCATAGTAAAAGCACCACCGTGCACCAATATTAGACCTGGACCGGTTTCCTGCCCAGCATATTCGTGCTTTTCAAATCCTCCCCACTTGGAATCGTTATAATTCCATCCTGTGCTCGATGATTTTTCTTTCTTACACGCTACCGTCGACATTATGGTCAACGAGAGCAACGCTATTGTGAATTTATTGAATTTCATATAATGAGAAACTATTTATAATAACCGCTTTTTTTGTTCAAATATTGTGCAATGATAATTTTTTCAGTCCTAAATTAAAAATCAGGACAACTAAGCTTTCTATACTTTCTACTAGGCTTCTTAGCACACCACTCTATACCAGTAGATATCTCGTGAGATGCTGGAGCTGCTGCTCTTGCATCAGAAACTGTCAAATCAAGACTATATCCGAATTTAAACTTATCCTTTCTGAACCCTACAAGTGCCATAAGTGCATCTGAATTACCAAATTCTCCGAAGGTCTGTCTGAACCATAGCCCTGTTACCAATGGTCCCTTATTGTAGTAAAAACCAATATTCATTTGTGTAAATTGGTTTTGCAGCATAAATAATACATTTGGAGAGATTGTAGATTCTGGAATTTTTCTTCCATCCAGAGGAATCACCACTCCAGTATGTGCAGTAAACCTTCTCGGTACTATTGCCGCAGGATTACCAAAGAAAGATTGATTAGGCTCAATCAAATTATGAACCGCTAATCCTCCATAGAAGCGTTCGGTGTATATCAATGCCCCAGCTGCAAAATTTGCATAACTAACAACATTATTGTTCAAATTCTCAGCTGTTTGTCCAGTAAAACCCCTACTCGGATCTATCTGATCTTCAAATCTCAATTTTTGCCAATCGATACTTCTCTGACCATATTGTCCTTCGATACCAAAACGCATAGCTACTCTTCTATTAATTTCTAGCTGATAAGAATATCCAGCGGACACAGTAGTCGATTTAAGCAAACCTTCTCCCGCTCTGTCATCTAGTAACAAGAGAGAGACACCACCACCTATTGCATCAAAGTGCTGATCATAGCTAGCACTAGTCGTTACAAAAGTTCCTGGTAAGGATGGCCATTGATTTCTATAATTCAACACTACTCTACCACCTCCACCACAAGTACCAGTGCCCGCCATCGCAGGATTCGTGTATATAGGTGCAGCATAGAATTGAGTAAATTCTGGATCTTGGGCCTGAACCGTCAAGGTCACAAGCAGTCCCACAAGTAGGAACAGAGTAAATTTAATTTTTCTCATTCTTTAAAGAGTTGTAATTCACAAAGATAGAACATTATTAATTATACGTGTAGAAAATCTAATTATTGTGTCAGTTTTCTTAATTGGTAAATCAAGGACAATAAAAATTGGAGTAATATTGTTTATCATACACAAGAAGCAAATATCAATCTCTCGAATGTTTATTTTTAGGAAAGATTCTTTTCTCACCTTTATTGTTGCATCAGTCTGCACATTAAATTCTTTTGGCCAGGTACAGAAAGAAGTTTTGCACTGGGAACCTGAGTCTATCATCCCTGTCATTGCAGATGAAAGTCGGTTTGTAGTCAAAACACCATTAGCCTGTGACGAATGCTACTACTCTGTAATAGGAGACCTTAACATTCCGTACATATCTAAAATAATAAATGCCACATCTCAAGAGGTAGTCTCAGTCAATATAAAAAACGTAGTTACTAAAAAAACAGATATTAATGATTACCAAAATATCTCATCAGACTTCAAAATAGAACTGGTAACGACCTTTGAAAGAAACAAAAGACTTACAACTGCAATACTTACTCCTTTAAAAAAGTCAGGCAATGGTCTGGAGTATATCACCTCTTTTGAGTGGGATGTGAAGACAACAAGTACCAATAAATACTCCTCTAAACTCAAAAATAAGAAAGGACAGCCAACAAGTTCTGTTCTTTCAACAGGTGATTTTTATAAAGTATCTGTCACTCAAGAAGGAGTTTTTCGGCTTAATCAAGATGTACTTTCTGCTCTAGGGATAAACTCATCTGATGTAGATTTGGCTAACCTGAAAGTATATGGAAATAAGGGCACTATGCTACCCGAGCCTATTGCTACAGACCGACCACAAGATTTAGAGGAAAATGCTCTTTTCATTCACGATGAAAATGGAAATGGCTCATTGGATGCAGAGGACTATGCATTGTGGTACGCTCCTGGTCCTACCAAAATTTCCTTCGATGATAAAGCAAATAATTATTCAGCAGAAAGTCACGATTATGATGTAGCAGCTTATTATTTTATAACTTGGTCAGGTTCAGCAGGAAAGAGAATTAGTTCTCTAGCTTCTGAACAAGGTATAGTGCCAGATAAAACAGTCACAAAATATGACCACCTTATCTATCACGAAAAAAATGAAGAAAATCATATAAAATCTGGCCGAAAATGGTGGGGAGACAAAATGCAAATTGTACCTATCAAGACTTTTTCTTATGTTATAAATGGTGCCTTGGCCAATGAAGAAGCTGCCTTTAGAGCTGTGACTACTGGTCGATCATACGGAGGTGTCGGTTCTAGTATGAGTTTTCGTTTTAATGGAAGAAGTATTGGAAGCGTGCCATACAATCAAGTGGATGGTTCCTACGAGCAAAACTTTGCAACTTACCCGATCACGTCAAAATTTGATTTCGCACTTGAGTCAAATAAAGTCGATATCACTTTTAGCTACAACAAAAGCCTCAATGAAGCCGCGGCTTGGATTGACTATTTTACCATTGCCATACCTCGACAGCTAGCAGTTTTTGACAATCAGCAAGTAATCAGAACTGACAGGTACAAACTTGACGGAAGTGTAGCATACACCATTCAGAATTTCAATTCTAGTCATCGTGTTTGGGATATCAGCGATTATCAGAATCCACAAATTCAAACTACTTTTACTGAAGGTAGAACTGAGTCATTTATCAAAAGTGATGCAGATTCTAGTTCTCCAGCCAAATATATTATAATAAATCCGGAGAGTGCTCCTCTACCTTCAGTGATAGGCAAGGTTGAAAATCAAAATCTTCATGGTATTGATGGTGTGGATTATATTATGATTACTCACGAATCTTTATTAGATGAAGCTGAGAGATTAGCAGAATTCCATAGATTAAGAGGTCTAGACGTAGTTCTGGCAACTGGGGAGCAAGTATTTAATGAATTCTCATCTGGTGCACAGGATGTAACTGGTATTAGAGATTTCATAAAAATGGTCTACGACCGTGGAGAAGAATCTGGTGACAAATTGAGCTATGTCCTTCTCTTTGGTGATGCAAGTTATGATTATAAGGATGTAGAAGAAAACAACACCAACCTCGTTCCTATCTACCAAAGTATTAACTCTAACAATCCGACTGCTTCTTATTGCTCCGACGATTATTATGCAATTATGAATGATAATGAAGGTTATTGGGGTATAGGTAATGAAGATGAAGACTTGGATCTTTTTGTGGGAAGACTGCCGGTGAGTAATGAAGACGAAGCAAAGATTGTAGTTGACAAAATCATTCATTACCATAGTGCCGCAAGTAGAGGAAATTGGATACAAACGGCAACATTTGTGGCCGATGATGAAGACGGAAATAGACACCTTAATCCATCTGAAGAAATGACAGACTCTGTTTCAGCAGCAAATGGTGAGCTAAACATAAAAAAAATATGGCTAGACGCTTATGAGCAAGTTTCTTTTGGTAGTGGAAACAAGTATCCTAAAGTAAATGAAGAAATCACCAAGATGATTGGCAGTCAAGGTACTCTGATCTTTAATTATGTTGGTCATGGCGGTGAAAATGGGATGGCTCACGAGCGAATTGTAACGAGACCAGAAATATTGAGCTGGACAAATTATAATAAACTGGTCTTCTACATTACGGCTAGTTGCGAACTGGCAAAAATTGACAATCTTGACATAGAATCTCCTGGAGAGCTGATGCTTCTTAACCCCTATGGTGGAGCTATAGGATTACTAGCAACAACGCGTTTAGTTTTCATAGGAACCAATACCGACCTGAACAAGAAATTATTGGAAAGTAATCTATTACAGGAAAAGAATGGACAATATCCTAGCCTAGGTGAAGCATATTTGAACACACGAAATAGAGATAAAAACGAAAGTGTAAATGCGAGATGTTTCATACTACTTGGAGATCCAGCGATGCGACTTTTAAATCCAGAATATCAAGTGGTGACTACTTCCATAAATGGAACTCCAGCAACTAGCTTTACAGATACTTTAAATGCTTTAGAATTGGTAACGATAGAAGGAGAAATTAGAAACCAAGACAATAACACACTGCTTTCCGATTTCAATGGTGAATTATTTCCTACATTTTTTGACAAACCGTCATCATACAAAACGCTTGGTCAAGATGCCGCTAGTGCTCCTATTGAGTTTCAGGAACAGAATAGGGTCATATATAAAGGTAACGTAACCGTACAGAATGGTAAGTTCAGCTTTCAGTTTATTGTTCCTAAAGACATCGCTTATAATATTGGTCCAGGCAAACTATCATACTACGCTAAGGACGGATTGTACCACGCTGGAGGTGCTGATTTCTCTTATTATATTGGAGGAACCGCAGATAGTTTGGTGAACGACGAACAGTTTGACCAACTTAATCTGTACATAGATGATGAGCAATGGGTTTTCGGAGGACTGACTTCAAATACACCAAAACTGCTGGCACTGCTCTCAGACAGTAACGGTATTAATACCATAGGAAGTGGAATAGGACGAGAAATGGAAGCTATTGTAGATGAGGGTACTGAATTTGAACAAATCATTATTCTAAATGACTTTTACAAACCGGACTTAAATAGTTATCAAAGTGGAAGAATAGAATACCCATTTGAGGAACTGACCGCAGGCAGGCATACGCTCAAACTAAAGGTATGGGATGTTTATAATAATAGTGCGGAGGCTTACACTGAGTTTGTAGTCACTGAAAGTGCCGAAATAAGAATTGAAAATGTACTGAATTATCCAAATCCATTCAATAACTATACTGAGTTTCATTTTGATCACAATAAAGCAGGTCAGAATCTTAAAGCCAACGTAACCATCACTTCAGTGGCGGGGAACGTAGTAAAAAGTATAACCAAAGAAATCATAAACGCGACTTCTCATAGCAATGAAATAACGTGGGACGGAAGAGACGAATATGGAGACTTGCTAGGTCGTGGAGTATACCTCTACACCCTAAGCGTGGAAGCTGAAGATGGCTCACTTGAATCCAAGAATCAAAAACTATTCATCATTAACTAATTAAGAATAAATGATACATTTGTCGTTGAAATATCACACTTTGAAAAACAGGATATTAATAATAGTACTTGGCCTTGTGACTACCTTTAGTTCTAAAGCTCAGGTTGTAAGCGGAGAAAGAGGTGATCTACTAGGACAGCGTAACGTAATCACTACGGCAGCTCCTTTCCTAATGATATCACCAGATTCAAGAGGTGCAGCAATGGGAGATTTAGGAGTAGCTACATCTGCTGATGCTAGCTCAATTCATTGGAATCCTTCGAAGCTTGCTTTTGTAGAAAAAGATGGCGGTGTTTCATTGTCTGCAGCACCTTGGCTGAGACAATTGGTGCCAGACATTTGGTTTTACTACCTATCTGGTTACAAGAAAATAGACAAAAGAAGTACTGTAGGTATGTCTCTTCGTTATTTCACACTTGGAGATATCCAGTTTACAGACGAA
>ENA-UZWU01003626-UZWU01003626.1-metagenome-genome-assembly--contig:-Day-4--1m-contig-3626_pt1 | contig 10827 bp, 12 predicted proteins | sample MGYA00260345_ERZ794905 | MGnify/ENA metagenome assembly ERZ794905
ATAATAAAATATAATAAAATATAATAAAATATATTATATTTTATTATTCTAAATATAATATAATATGCCAGCTATAACATTTACTTTAACAAATATATTAAGTTTAACATCTTTTTTATCTCCATTATTAGTTAGTTTTTTTATGATATTATATTCAATAATAAATGATAATATAGTAAAAGGTCTTATTTATTTAATTGGATTAATAATTTTAACATTTTTCACAAGAATTTTAAAAAATTCTTTACAAAATAAGCAAAATCCTTTAGCGAGTCCATTTTGTAATATTTTACCTGACCCTTTTACATTATCAAAAGAAAATGAAATTTATAATTCACCATCACTTAGCACAACTATATTAGCATATAGTGCTTCATATATATTATTTCCTAACATAATAAATGGTTATACAAATCCCTCATTAATAACATTTTTTGTATTTATGTTAGGTATAAATGGTGGTATAGAATATCAAAATTTATGTACACCATCAAGTGGTATATTATTTGGTTTAATTATAGGGTCTTTATTTGGTATATTTTATTATACTTTATTATCAGCGAGTGGAAATAAAAGTTTAGGGTATTTTACAGAAGTACCATCTAATAATATTCAATGTGCTAAACCAGGAAAACAACAATTTAAATGTAATATGTGGAAAAATGGTAAAAAAATAGGGGAACTACCTAGCGAAGATGAAAAAACATTTAGTCTTGATACACGTGCTAAAATGACAGAAGATGATAGAAAAAAACTTCCAAAATGTAACTACCAGAACTCAGGATTTAAAGGTGAGGGAATTTATGTTTTTTGTGGCGATCAAAGTATAGGTTATTGGGGTAGTGGCACAGCCAATGGTAATGATATATTACAAAATGAAAAAAACTGCAATAGTGCTCACAGAATTAAACAAAGAGCAGGAACATGTGGACAAATTTATGATCAATTTCCTGATTTTAGAAAAGAAAAAGAAGATTTTAATATTGTTTATGATAAATACTGGCAAGAAAAAGTAGAAAATAAAAAAAAGTAGAAAATATGTAAATTTTTATTCCATATACTTTAATAAATTATTTAATTTTTCTTTAATAATGGGATAGTCTATTTTTTTCTTAAAATTATTTGACATCATTAGTGGATTTGTATTATTATTAGTAAATATAATATTAAAATTAGTGTATAAATTATATATATTAGCATTTTTATATTTCGGATCAAGTTCTTCTTCTTTAAATAAAGGTTTATTTAACTTTTTATTAACAGAATTGTGAAAATTAAATAATAATATTTTAAATTCTTTTTTAGTGCTGATATTTTCAAAATGTACTTTTTTAAGTAAATCAGTAGCATGTTCAGAACATTCAGGACAAGGTAAATTTTGACAAATTGTTTTAACAACATAAAATAAATCATGTTTTATATTAGTAAATTCATCTTCTTTAATTTTATGAGCAATAGTATGAAATAAATACCATATATTATTACCCCATACTTTAATATCCATGATAAATATATATTATTATAAAATATATATATTTATTTTTATGTAAATTAATACAAATAATTTTAATATTTTATAAAACAAATTAAATATATTATTTAAAGTAAAATAATGACAAATTTTTCAGATTTAGATTTATTTAATAAATTATTAAATAATGATTCAGAAAATGAAGTATTGAATGAAAATGAAATATGTATGATAAGTAATTTACCTTTAGAAGATAACAATATTCAACTAAATTGTGGACATAAATTCAATTATTTATCATTGTATGAAGAAATAGTTTATCAAAAAACGAAAAAATTAGCAGATAATATAAGATTAAGACTTAATGAAATAAAATGCCCATATTGTCGTAATGTTTCTAATAAATTATTACCTTTTTATAAATATTATGGCGTTTCCCAGATAAAAGGTGTAAATTATCCATCTAATTTATGTATGAAAATTAATGAATGTGAATATGTAAACAAACGAACAAAAGAAAGATGTAATATGAGTGCTTGTAAAAGTAAAGCAGGTTGTTTTTGTAATAAACATTTTAAATATAATAAAGATGAAGAAGAATTATTAAATAATATAGATATTGAATTTTATGCTAAATATAAGAAAAAAAATATTAAAGAATTGAAAGAAGAACTCAAAAAATATAAATTAAAATTAGGAGGGACCAAAGATGAATTGATCAAGCGATTATATATTAATAGTAAAGAATTTGATTTAGCAGCTGATGAAATACAATATATAGCTTTACAATATCTAAATAAAAAATATAATATATAAAAAAAGAATAAATATTATATACAATAATCATATAATATTTATGAGTGATTCAAAACAAATATTAGTAGCTACCATAAAAGAATGGGTTGTTATAAATTCTCAAATAAATGAAGTAAATAAAAAATTAAAAGAATTAAAAAATAAGAAAAAACAATTATCAGATACTTTAATAAGTGTAATGGAAAATAATGAAATTGATAGATTTGATATTAATAATGGTAAATTAGTTCATCGTAAAAGTAAAGTGAAGTCAGCAATAAATAAAGAATATTTAATGAAAATGTTGGATGATTATTTTAAAGAATATCCAGAAGTTGATACTAACGATGTAGGAACATTCATATTAGATAATCGTCCAGTAAAAGAGAATTCCACTTTAGTAATAAGAGAAAATAAATAATGTTATTTTATAGTAATATGGTTGAAAATAGCGGTGGCCCAAATAAGTATGTAATATCTTTAATATTAATTGTAATAATAACAATAGTAGGAAGTTTAATAGGTAATTTTTTTGATATAAAATATTATCTTTATATGCCTTATATAGTTTGGTTTATTGCGTTGTGTTTATTTAATATGGTTTTAGATGGAAATACTAGTAATAAGTTTTTTCCTTCTTCTACAAATTGAAGCCATTTTTTTTAGTATTACCTTCAATATCTATTACTGTATTAATAATATTATCAGAAACATTATCTTTTAAATTATCATGTATTTCACTTATAGTAGGTTCTCTCTTAAATTCTTTATTAAAATCATTTATAAAATTTGTAACAGTAACTGATTTTCTTTTAAATTCATTATTTTCTTTAGCATATTTTACAATATCTTTAGTTTTATTTTTTTCTTTATCTTCAATAGTTTCAGCATATAAAAAGTTTCTAGTAGATTCTAAAGAATCACATATTTCGGGTTTATGTATTTTATTTTGTATTTCTGCGTCTTCAGTAAATTTTTTATTAAATTGTAGAATAACTTTTTTATCGATGGAAGGGCTTGTTTCCATTAATCTATCAAATTCTTCTTTTGACATTTTTAACATTTGAAAAGCAGGCATTCGTTCTACTCTAGATTTAGCTAATTCTAATTTAATATTTCTATAAAATTTATCCCAACTAATAGAACTAACTCTATGTGATTCATTTAATTCATTTATTTTAAGAAATTGTTGAATTGTAGTAATTATACCAGCAAAAATATTAATTGAGCCAATTATAACTGTATATATAGGTTGATAATCTAAAGGAATTCTTTCTTGGGCAAAATTAGCTGTACCAGTTAATGTACTCATTATTATAACCGGTATAGTAAACCATCTTGATCTAAAAGAATATATATTATGTGATTGTGAATGTAACCATTTATAACATATAGCCTTATCCGCCCATTCTACTAATATATCTTCATGCTGTGAACACCATTCGACATTAGGTTCAATTTCATTTTTTTTATTATTTGTATTATTGGTATTATTAGTGTTGTTAGTATTAATAATATTATCTTCTGTATCAGACATATATAATAAATTAATATAAAAATATTATAATAATTTATTAATAAAACCAATATAAATCAGAATTAACGTGATTAATATAGAAATTCAAAATTTTATTTTAATTTTTTTTTAATTATAGTTCGTTATAGTTTAAATTATTATTATTATCTATATTTAACTAGTATCATCTTTTATCATTTCTTCAATAAATTTATTTCTAAAATTAACAACTTCTGGCCTAGATGATGAATTTCCATTTGCGGTTATTTGATCACTGTGTAATCTATAATATATTAAAGATTCCTTTATATTATGTATTTTACCAAATTTTTTTAATATTTTTAATTGTAGTTCAAAATCATCACATGCATACCATTCAAATTTTTTTTCTTTATTGTAATTACCAACTTCTAATATAGCAGATTTTCTATAACATAAAGTAGGGTGACTAGTAAACCAATGTGATTTTATTAATTTATATTCTTCCCATGTTAATATTTCTTTATGGTTAGTATCACCGTGGTTTATCATATTATTATTTTGTTTTTTAAACATTGTTAAATTTGAACCACATAATACACAATCTTTATTTGAATTCATGAAGTTAATTTGTTTTGCAAATCTATGAGATTTCATAATATCATCAGAATCTACTTTCATAATAATTTCATTATTACATAATTTAATGCCTTCATGTAGAGCAGGACCTATTCCTATATTTTTTTCAAATTTTTTATAAATAATTTTTGTAAATCTCATTTTTTTTTCAAATGATTCTAATGTTTTTTCTAATAATTTACTATTTAATTCATTAGAACCATCATTTATCCATACAATTTCCATTCCAAATAATCCCTCTTGATATAATATAGACTCAAGACATTCTACAATAAATTTATGATTAGTATTATAACTACTTATTAAAATTGAAATATAAAAATCAGGTTCTTTATATATATTGCTTAGTTCAATATTATTCATAATATTGTAATTCATTTTAGTTGAACCCCATTCTTGATATGCATATACTTTACCATGACCTTTGTAAATGGTTCCAGAAGGATGTTGTGGTAGAAAATAATAACTTGGTAATATTGTAAAATCTTTATAAGTTTTATTATTTAAGAAATTAGTAAGTAATAATGGACCTGTATTCATCCATGCGCGTTTTCCAGTATCTTTATTTGAAACTTTATTATTATAAATATGAGTAATCATGTCTTTACATAATTGATGTTCTATAGGAAAAGCCATATTTCCATTTGCAACTAATCCTTTTCTTGTTGCTTCATTTTCATATGTAGCAAATGCTTTATAATTTGTTAACAAATTATTTATAGGTTCTATGCATATAGAATCAGCATCAATATATATTCCTCCATATTTATATAAAATTTCTAGTCTCATAATATCTGCTTTTCCACACCATTCTTCTATTTCATTTATTCTTTTTTGACATTTAAATTCCATATTTCTTTTTTTAATTTCTTTTTCGTTCCATAAAATATATTCAAAATCTGGATGTTTTTCTTTCCAAGTATTCATCATATTAATGGGACATGGATTAGGTCCAATCCATATTTGATGAATAATTTTTGGAATAGTCATTAATTAATTTATTTAAAATATATTTAAATAAAAATATATATTTAAATATATTTTAAATAAATTAATTAATGAGTAAATTAGCATTAATAACTGGTATTACTGGTCAAGATGGTTCATATTTATCTGAATTATTACTTAGTAAAAATTATAAAGTTTATGGTATTGTGAGAAGAAATTCAATAGTATTTAATTATTCAAGACTAGATAATATTAATAAAAAATTAAATTTACTTTATGGTGATTTAACAGATGGTTCTTCATTAAATAATATAATTAATAAAATTATAAATAATAATAAAGATTATAATATATTAGAAATATATAATTTAGGAGCACAAAGTCATGTACAAATATCATTTGATAATCCAGAATATACAAGTGAAGTAGATGGTATGGGAACATTAAAATTATTGGAAGTTATTAGAACATTAAATAATGATGATATTAGTAAAATAAAATTTTATCAAGCAGGAACAAGTGAGATGTATGGTAAAGTATTAGAAACTCCACAGAATGAAAATACACCTTTTAATCCACAATCACCATATGCATGTGCAAAAGTTTACAGTCATTTTTTAGTAAAAAATTATAGAGATTCATATAATATGTTTTTATGTAATGGTATATTATTTAATCATGAATCAGAAAGACGCGGTGATAATTTTGTAACACAAAAAATAATAAATTTTGTTAAAAAAGTGCGTAATTTAAAAGAAAATAATAATTATTTGGAAAATCAAGAAGTATTAGAATTAGGAAATATAAATTCTAAACGTGATTGGGGTCATGCAAAAGATTATGTTTATGGTATGTGGTTAATGTTACAACAAGATAAACCGGATGATTATGTATTGGCAAGTGGAAAAACATATAGTATAAGAGAATTTATTGAAAAGTCATTTATTAAAATAGATATTAATATAGTTTGGTCGGGTTTAGATTTAAATGAAATAGGTATGGATAGTAAGACAAATAAAATATTAATTAAAATAGATAAAAAATATTTTAGGCCATCAGAAGTAGACTTATTATTAGGAGATCCAACAAAAGCAATAAATAAATTGAATTGGAAAACTGAATATGATAATCTTGATAAATTAATAGACTCAATGATGTGATTGTAAACTAGTTTTTAAAATGGTAATATGTTCTATTGATAAAGAATCATCGTAATATACATATCCACCTACGTGTAAAAAATTATTACAATATGATATAGGAAAAGGTTTATAATATTCATTATTAAATACATAAAATGATGAATGAACAAAACAATAATCTAAAATTTTTGGATATATTATATTTTTAAGAAATACTTGATCATAATCACGATTTGTATTTTGAATTATATGAGTATTTATCAATTCTTTCCATGATTTAATAATATTATTCTTTTTTACTCCAAACATACCACCTAATATACAAAAATTATGATGCGGATGATCTCTCATAATATGAAATATTTTATCAGATTTAATCCATTCATCAACAGCTAATTTTTCTCTTAAAAGAAACCGTGTATCTGTATCTCTTGATAAATTAATTTCAACTTCGTTATCATCAATTGATTCAAATCTCCATGTCATTGGTTTTATTTTATTTAAATCTCCATATTTAAAAATAATTTTAGTATTTGAAATATTCTTTAATTCATTTATTATATTTTCAGGTACCGTTTCTTTATGTATGTAAAACCAACATTCAAAATCTGGATATATTTTTAATGCTAACTTAGCATTTTTAATGGCTCCTATAAAATAATCATTACACGAACAATGTTTTACATTATTATCTCCCCATAATGAAAATGAAATAACTTTTACCATTTATATAATAATATTATATATATTAATATTTAAATAATATATTTTATTATTAATATATGACTGAATTAGTAGAATTTATATTTGATGATAATATTAATATTAAAATAAATACTAATGAAAAAAATAAGAAAAATAATGAAATGTTAAAACGCATAGCAAAAAATAATGAAAGAATTTTTAAAAAAATACATGTATATTTATTAAAAAATAATATCATTAAAAATAATATTATCGATATAGGAAGCTATATAGGTGATAATACATTCCCATGGTCTAAATTATCAAATAATACTATTTATAGTATAGATCCAAGTATAAAAAATTGCGAGTATATTAAAGAAATATGTGAATTGAATAATTTAAAAAATGTTATAATTTTAAATAAATTAATAAGTAATACATGTGAAATCTTAACTTGTCCAAGTGATGCAGTTGACCATTGTTCTTTTGTTTGGAAAAATGGTCATGTAGGTAATTTATTAAAACCAGAATATGATTTAAAAATTGAAGCAGATACATTTGATAATTTATATGATAAAGGTATTATAGATAATATTGGATATATTCATTTAGATGTTGAAGGTATGGAAAATAAAATTTTGAATGGTTCTAAAAATGTTATATTAAAATTCAAGCCTATAATTACATTTGAAGGACATATACAAGTCGAATCCAATGAGGTAAAAAAAAATATAAATTTTTTAAAAGAGTATAATTATAATATATATATGATAAATGATATAATAACTAATGGACAATGTTGGATTGATTGTAGAAATTTTATAGCTTTTCCAAATAATATTAATTCAACTGAATTAATTAAAGAAATTGGTTTAGAATATTTTACTGATGTTAATTAAATTATTTAATTAAATAATAATTTAAATATTTTTTAAATTATTATTTAATGAAAAAAGGATTTGTAATATTTACAGATTTTAAATATTTTCCAATTGTAGAAAATCTAATAGAGTCAGTATTGTTATTTAGTAAATATGATATAGAATTAAACTGTATAAATTTTTTAAAAGAATATGATAATGTTCGAATAAAATCCAATAAAATAGATATGCCTGATATACATTTTTTTAATATAACTCGATGTAAAATTATAGCAACAATAAATAGTAATTTTGATTATGGATTATTATTAGATGGTGATATGATAGTAACAAAAGAGATAGATAATATTTTTGATGATAATGAAGAGAAAATTTTAAAACTAAAATGCCCATTATTTTGTAAACATCCACATAATCCATTTGAACGATATAAACATATTTTTGAAAAACTAACAAATAAAAAACCAAAAATGAACTATGTATACTCTGTATATTTATTTACAAAAACCCAAAGATGGTTCTTTGAAGAAACATTAGAAATTATGAATAAAATTTTATCAAAAAATATACATAATTTTTTTTATCCAATACCGGAAGAAAGTGTATTAAATTCACAATTATGTAACTACGAGGTTGATTATGATATGGGTTATTGTTATCATATTAATGGTTATCCTGAATGCTTTGAATATTACTTAAATCCAGATAGCGAAGAAGGGAAAAATGGGTTTAAACATATTAATGAAACATATATTAAATATGGATGCCCGGTTAAAATTTATGCATTTCATGGACATAAAATAAAAGATATTAATATTGGTAAAAATTTAATAAACAAAATTAGAAATATGTAATTAAACTATTTTTTTAAATATAGGTTTATTAAGTTTGTTAAGTAAAATCTCATCTTTAAATAAATGAGAATAAGAATTTTCTCTTGAATAATAATAACAATCTTTTGTTTTAATATATAGATTTAATGCTAAACAAAAGAAAGAACTATCTGATAAAAATATTTTATTAGCATTAATTATAGTATCTATATAATATACTAATGGTAAATTAATAAACATTTGAGATATATTATAAAATTTATCATGTTTTTCATAATGATTTTTATTAGGATTAATAATTAATATATTATTCTTATTTATATTATATTTTTTTTCTATATAATTTAAAGAAAAAACTTCTCCTGTACTTGCTGTATTATGAATAAATATATAAGACATATTTAATTTGTTAAATAATTCTTTAGATTCATTACATTCAGGAATATAGAAATATTTCCAAAAATATTTATATTCAATATCAAAATCTTTATAAAAGTTAAATGGAATAGAATTTGCATATGAATGACATTTTTTATCTATTAAATGGTTACCGCACAAGTATAAATGACAATTTTTAACTTTTTCTTTAAACTTATCTATAGGGAACCCATAATTTGGACTTATATCTTTATCATCTTCTACTGGAAATATTTTAATATCAACATCATCACTATAAAATAATTTAACATTATTTGCATTTTTATTTTTACACACAACTATTACTTTATCATAACAAGTAGATAAATATCTAATTGCTCCAATACTAGTTATATTATCTCCTAATCCCAAATGTGTTAAAACAAATGCAGTTTTATGTGAATATCCTTTTTGTTCTTTTAACTTAGATATACATAATGTATTTATTTTTTTTTTTACTCTAAAACGATTGTCATTTTCATTTATAATTTTAATACAAAGTTCATTTTGTTTTTGATTATCTTTAGTTTCACGAAATAAATCTTGCATGTCCCAAATTTTTTCATTAATATTCATCAAAATATTATAAAAAAATCTATATTTATTCTTATATTCATCTAATTGTGAATTAAGTAATAAAAATTCGTTTTTGACATCTTTTTTTCTTTCATCTTTTATTTTTTTCATTTTAATATCTAAAATTGTTAACTTATCAAGTGCTTCTCCAAATGATACAGGTAGTTCTATAAAATTATTGAAAATCATATTATAATATGTTTTATTTATTTTATAAATTTTAAAATTATTTTTTAGATATAAATTAATTGCAATGTAATTAGTAATATCAACAGTTAATTGAATATTTAATATATTGTTAGAATATATATACTTAATTAAATAATTAAGTATATCTTTGCCATATCCTTTGCCTTGGTAATTATCTAATACACATATACCTAACCAATTTATAGCGTTTTCATTATCAATATGACCATAAGCAACTGGAAAATCATCTATTAATCCTATTATTGTTAAAATATGATTATTAATTATATTTACAGTTCGTGAATTAAAATATCTAAATGATTCAGGAAGTTTATTTTTTGTAAATTCTTTTAAAATATTTAAATTTTCATTATTTATAGTTATTATGTTCATTAAAAATAATATAAATTTTATATTTAAATAATAATTATTTTTTAAATATAAAATTTATATTATTTTTAATTCAAGATTTATTAGCAAGTTATATTAGCTATACTAATTTCATATATTAAATAATTTAAATATGTCTAATGAAGTAAATGTACATAGCAGTACAATATTAGAAAATTTTATAGTAACTGATGTTAGCTTAAGTAAGTTTTATATTATTTTTTTATACATAAAAACCATTTTCTTGGATTAGGACATGATGGAATAATTTTTTCAATTTCCCAGTTATATTTTTTTAATGATAAAATAAGTTGGTTTTCATTTACTTTATCTGGTATTTGCTCAATTATCATATATTTTGTAG
>ENA-UZWU01024803-UZWU01024803.1-metagenome-genome-assembly--contig:-Day-4--1m-contig-24803_pt1 | contig 10795 bp, 7 predicted proteins | sample MGYA00260345_ERZ794905 | MGnify/ENA metagenome assembly ERZ794905
GCTCGAACAGCACCACGAGCAAAGGATAAACGGCTTGAGGCTTTGTGGGTAATCTCTACCCGCTCACCTTCACCGGCGAACAGCACTGTGTGATCGCCAACAATATCGCCGCCGCGCACTGTGGCGAAGCCGATAGTCTCGGAATTGCGCGCGCCGGTTTGACCCTCGCGCCCGTAGACAGCAACTTCATTGAGGTCACGACCCACAGCTCTGGCCACAGACTCACCCAACGAGAGAGCTGTGCCTGAGGGGGCATCAATTTTGTGACGGTGGTGGGCTTCCAGAATCTCAATATCAGTCTCATCGCCGAGAACGGCGGCAGCCAATTCCGCCAATTTAAAACACAGGTTGACGCCGGTGGAAAAATTCGATGCCATGCACAGCGCCGTGCTATCTGCCGCAGCAACCACTGCTGCATGCTGTTGAGCATCCAAACCCGTGGTGCCAATTACGATCTTCTTGTGGTTGGCAGCGCAGAATGCGGCATTGGCAACGGTCGCAGCGGGAATGGTGAAATCGATTAACACATCAAACTGCTCAGCGACTTCCTCGATAGAGCCGGCAACGGCCACGCCATTGCGTCCAACACCTGCCAGCTCGCCGGCATCGACGCCAATCAAGGAGCTTTCGGGGCGTTCCAGTGCGGCACTTAGCTCAACTCCATCAGTCAGGGAGATAGCTTCGATCAGGGTTTTGCCCATTCGACCGCCTGCACCGGTAATCGCAATTCTGATCATTTCTTATTCCCATCCTGTTAACTGTTTCATATTAAGCCAGCTGCCTGCCATATAGTACGCAAGTTGATTTTAGCCGGTCAAATTATCGAAGAACTTTTTAACCCCGTCGAACCAGTTGGTACTGCGCGGTGAGTGCTTGCGCTTGCCATCCAGGCTATCTTCAAAACTTTGCAATATCTCGCGCTGCTTGGCACTGAGATTAACTGGCGTCTCCAGTACAACTCGACAGAGCAGGTCACCTACCCCGCCACCGCGTACTGGTGCAACACCTTTGCCACGCAGACGGAACAGCTTACCGCTCTGGGTCTCTGCGGGGATTTTTAATTTTACTTTGCCGGACAATGTTGGAACCTCAAGGTCTCCACCCAGTGCCGCCTGGGCAAAGCTGATTGGCACTTCGCAGTGCAGATTGCTGTCATCGCGAACAAAGATCGGATGGTCACGCACGACCATCTGTACGTAGAGATCACCGGCAGGGCCGCCCTGGGGACCTGCTTCTCCTTTGCCAGACAGACGAATACGATCACCTGTATCCACACCGGCGGGAATCTTCACTGAGAGTGTTTTGCGCTCTTCCTTTACACCCTGACCATGGCAGTCACCACAGGGATCGGAAATCATCTGACCGCGACCCTGACATTTTGGACAGGTCTGCTGCACAGAGAAAAACCCCTGGGCCATTCGCACCTGGCCAGCACCCTGACAGGTGGTACAGGTAACCGGTGAGGTGCCCTTGCGCGCGCCTGAACCATCGCAGGTATCACAGTGGCTCATGGTCGGGACATCTATCTGTACAGTTTTACCTTTGACCGCATCTTCAAGGTCCAGCTGCAGGTCATAGCGCAGGTCGGACCCTCGCGCCGGACCTCTGCGACCAGCGCCGCCGCCACCAAAAATATCGCCAAATACATCACCAAAAATATCGCCAAAACCAGCACCGCCAGCGCCGCCACCAAAACCACCGCCAGCACTGCCATCAACACCGGCGTGGCCAAAGCGATCATAGGCAGACTTTTTCTCTTCGTCACCGAGAATTTCGTAGGCTTCCTGAGCTTCTTTAAATTTCTCGTCGGCGTTTTTATCGTCTGAATTGCGGTCCGGGTGAAACTTCATCGCTATGCGACGAAATGCCTTTTTGATCTCCTGAGGAGAGGCGCCCTTATCGACACCCAATACTTCGTAGTAATCGCGTTTTGCCATAACTGGTTTCTTTTTTCCTAACTAGCACAAATAGTATTAAGCGCGGAACAGTGCCCGCGCCCAATAGCAGTGGAGATATCCGACAGCGGATTATTTGCTGTCTTGCTTCTCCTGATCTGCCTCTTCTTTAACTTCTTCAAACTCGGCATCCATAGCGTCATCACCAGCGGCTTGCTCGCCCTCAGGTGCCTGTCCAGCTTCAGCCTGTTCTGCATACATCTTCTGAGCCAGACCGGAAGTGGCTTCCGAGAGTGTCTTGGCGGCTTCATCGATGGCCTCTTTGTCATCGCCCTGAACCGCTTCTTCAACCTTCTTAATGGCCGCTTCAATGGCGCTCTTCTCTTCATCAGAGGCCTTGTCGCCGGCTTCTTCAAGAGTTTTCTTGGCGGCGTGCGCCAGACCATCAGCGGTATTGCGCGCCTGAGCCAGATCGGCAAACTTCTGGTCTTCAGCCGCATTGGCCTCGGCGTCCTGCACCATTGCATCGATCTCTTCATCCGAGAGACCTGAAGAGGCTTTAATAACAATCGACTGCTCTTTGCCAGTGGCCTTATCTTTAGCACCAACATGCAAGATACCGTTGGCATCAATATCAAAGGTAACTTCGATCTGTGGCATACCGCGTGGCGCCGGTGGAATATCTGCCAGATCAAAACGCCCGAGAGACTTATTGCCAGTCGCCTGCTTGCGCTCACCCTGGACTACGTGAATGGTTACCGCAGTCTGGTTGTCGTCAGCAGTTGAGAAAATCTGTGATTTCTTGGTAGGAATCGTGGTGTTTTTCTCAATAACCGGTGTGGCAACGCCACCCATGGTTTCGATACCCAGGCTCAGCGGTGTGACGTCAAGTAGTAGTACATCGGTAACATCACCAGAGAGTACCGCACCTTGCAGGGCTGCACCTACGGCAACTGCTTCGTCGGGGTTAACATCTTTACGCGGCTCTTTGCCGAAGAACTCAGTGACTTTCTCCTGAACCTTGGGCATACGCGTCTGGCCACCGACAAGAATAATCTCATCGATCTCACCAACTGACTTACCAGCGTCCTTAAGCGCCAGCTTAAGGGGTGCCAGTGAGCGCTCAATCAGGTCTTCAACCAGTGACTCGAGCTTGGCGCGAGTCAGCTTAACCACCAAATGTTTGGGGCCAGTGGCATCAGCAGTGATGTAAGGCAGGTTGACTTCAGTCTGGGCGCTTGAAGAGAGCTCGATCTTGGCTTTCTCTGCAGCTTCCTTAAGACGCTGCATAGCCAGTGGATCGCCGTGAATATCAATGCCGCTGTCAGCTTTAAATTCCGCGGACAAATATTCGATCAGGCGCATATCAAAGTCTTCACCACCGAGGAATGTGTCACCGTTGGTTGCCAGTACTTCAAACTGCTTTTCGCCGTCGACATCGGCAATTTCAATAATCGAGATATCGAATGTACCACCACCGAGGTCGTAGACAGCTACCACGGAGTCACCGGCAGTTTTATCAATACCATAGGCCAGTGCTGCAGCAGTTGGCTCGTTGATAATACGCTTAACCTCGAGACCAGCGATACGACCGGCATCTTTGGTTGCCTGACGCTGGGAGTCGTTGAAGTAGGCAGGAACAGTAATTACTGCTTCTGTTACGGTCTCGCCAAGATAGTCTTCAGCGGTCTTTTTCATTTTTTTCAATACTTCGGCGGAGATCTGCGGCGCTGCCTTGCTATCGCCCTTGATCTCTACCCATGCATCGCCATTGTCTGCTTTGACGATTTTGTATGGCACCATCTTGATATCTTTTTGCACAACATCGTCTTCAAAGCGGCGTCCGATCAGACGCTTCACCGCGTAGACTGTGTTGTGCGGGTTAGTCACTGCCTGGCGCTTAGCCGACTGCCCAACGAGGATTTCGCCTTCGTCGGTGAACGCAACAACCGATGGCGTAGTACGAGCGCCCTCAGCATTTTCGATGACTTTGGGTTTATCTCCTTCGAGAACAGACACACATGAGTTGGTCGTTCCAAGGTCGATTCCGATAATTTTGCCCATTGGTTATTTCTCCGTTACTTGTCTTTAAAGCCTGTTACCAAGCCTTGTTCTGTTGTTTGTCTAATGTTTGTCGAGTATTTGGTAAATCTATTTGTTTCTCTATATTTGTATAAGTGGGTACGAGTTTGGCAAATTCAAGGGCGGCGATATTTATTTAATACCGTCGCGCTGAATCATGACGCGCTTGAAACCACCACCATTGCCGGCCTAATCAAGCGGCCGTTAAGGGTGTAGCCTTTCTGGAACACATCCATCACTGTATTGGGCTCCATATCCGGGTTGGGCACCATGGATACCGCCTGATGCAGATTGGCATCAAAGGGCTGACCGGCGGGATCGACAGCTTCGATCTTGAAGCGCTTCAACACATCGAGAAAACTCTTCAGGGTCAGCTCAATACCTTCGGCGATGGCTTTTTGGCCTTCATCTTCGGCATTGATAGCACTGAGCGCACGCTCAAGGTTGTCAACGACTGGCAGCAGGTCTGCAGAAAATTTATCCAGGGCAAATTTGTGCGCATTTTCGACATCGCGCTCGGCGCGGCGGCGCATATTCTGCATCTCGGCCTGGATTCTCAGCACATTGTCGTTGGCATCTGCCACTTGCTGTTGCAGCTGCTCGGCTTCAGAGGGCTGCTCTTCTTCAAGCAACTCCTGTTCAATTTCTTCATTACTGATTTCAGCTTCGTTGACTACCGTCTCATCAGTCTGAGCTGCTTCTTCGGGCTGATGGGCATCTTGATCTTTTTGTTGGTCAGTTTCTGTTTCGCGTGACACACCAATTCCTCACTTCGTTGGTTATATTGGCCATTATTTTTGGCTTTCACTCAATATGGGGACAAACAATTCAGTTTCAAGCGATTGCGTAACAGCAATCTGTTCTGTATAAATCTACCCACGCTATCAGGTGTTAAAAAAGTGCTGCTATCGATAAATATCATCAATTACACATTGGTTGAGTCCCTTGAGATTGAGTTCTCAAAAGGCACAACTGCCATCACCGGAGAGACCGGTGCCGGCAAGTCGCTGGTTCTGGATGCTCTGGGCATGGCTCTGGGCGATCGCGCCGATAGCGATACGATTCGCCACGGTAAACAGCGCGCTGAAATCACCGCCACTTTTGATATCAGCAATACTTCAGAGGCCAGGGCCTGGCTGACAGACAATGACTTGGATGCAGACGGGCAATGCATTCTGCGCCGTCTCTACACCACCGAGGGTCGCTCAAGGGGCTATATCAACGGCCAGTCCTGCACCATGCAGCAGTTGCAGACCCTCGGCGATATGCTGACCGATATTCACAGCCAGCATGAGCACCAGTCTCTTCTGCGTCGCGAGACTCATCGCAGACTCTTGGACGAATACGCCAATACCACTGAACTGGCCTGCCTGGTGGCGGAGAACTTCCAGCAGTGGCATCGAGCCGACAAACAGCTAAAAAGCCTTCTCGATCAGGCCGATGAATTAACCGCTCGCCGAGATCTGCTGACATTTCAAGTGCAGGAACTGCAACAGCTGGGGCTGGATAACAATGAACTGCAGAACCTTGAAAAAGAGCAGCAGGCACTGGCCAATGCCGACCAGATTGTGCAGGACAGCCACAGCCTGCTGGCAGTCTGCGACCAGGCCGAGAGCGTTAATATTCGCGACGGCCTCAACCGCGCCCTGAGTATCCTCGCCGGTCTCAAGCACAAGCCGGAGGCGCTGGCCAATGCTGAAGAGCTATTACAGAGCGCCATGATTCAGGTTGAAGAGGCTATTCATGAGATCGGCAATCATATAGACCGTTTTGATGCCGACCCACAGCGCCTGCAACAGGTTGAAGAGCGCCTTTCGGCAATCTTCCAACTGTCGCGCAAACACCGGGTAAATGCAGACCAGTTGGTCGAGACGCTGGCGTCTCTGGAGGCGGAGCTGCAAGCACTTAAAGGCGGTGGTGAGAGCATTGAAACACTGCAAAACAAACTCGATCAGTTGGCCGGCGACTATCAATCTAACAGTGCGAAACTGACCAAAAAGCGGGTTAAAGCTGCGGCGATGATGGCCGATGAAATTAATCAGCAATTGCAGCTGTTAGCCATGCAGGGTGCCGAGCTGGTGGTTGCAACCCCACCAGTCAGCGAGGGGGAGTTTCGCGCAACCGGCAATGAGGATATTGAGTTTCTAATTGCCACCAATCCTGGACAACCTCACAAGCCTCTGCAAAAGATTGCCTCTGGCGGTGAGCTCTCTCGAGTTAGCCTGGCGATTCAGGTGGTTGCGGCGGGCCATTCGAATATTCCAACTCTGGTGTTTGATGAGGTGGATGTGGGTATTGGTGGCAGTACCGCGGATGTTGTTGGTCAGCTTCTTAAGCAGCTGGGTGAACGCGGCCAGGTGATTAGTGTCACGCATCAGCCTCAGGTGGCTGCTCATGCGCATCATCATTATCGGGCCAGTAAGGTGGTTGAAACTAATAGCGCGGAGTCGTTGATGACGCCGCTTGATGATCAACAGCGGGTTGAGGAGTTGGCGAGGCTGCTCGGCGGTGCCAAGGTGACTGAGCAGACGATGTCCCATGCTTCTGAGCTGCTTAAGCTGGCATCTTCCTGAGCCTTGATTGTCATCTCGAGCGATGGTGAGAGATCTTTGCCTATGGCAGGAGGTCCCTCGTTGCTGCGCCCTGTCGGGATGACAGACAAGAAAATTTAAGCAAAAAAAATCCCCGATAAAAATCGGGGATTTTTTATACTTCAGCAACAGCGGCTATTAGGCCTCTGGTGCAGCTTCCTCTGAAGAGGCAGCTGGCGCTTCAGGTGCAGTACCTTCTTCCGCCTGTGCTTCTTTGATAGACAGCTTCACACGACCGCGGTTGTCAATCTCCAGTACCTTAACGCGAACATCCTGACCTTCGCTGAGGTAATCGGTAACCTTGGCAACACGCTCTTGAGCGATCTGAGAGATATGAACCAGACCGTCAGTACCGGGCATAAAGTTAACAAATGCACCAAACTCAACAATGCGCACAACCTTACCTTCGTAAATAGTACCTGGCTCTGGGTCGGCAACGATCGCGGTAATTGCGTCCATGGCTGACTGCAGACCCTCTGCATCTTCTGAGTAGACCTTAACCGCACCACTGTCATCGATATCGATAGTCGAGTTGTGCTCTTCACAGAGACCACGGATAGTCGCGCCACCCTTACCGATCACATCACGGATCTTGTCCGGATCAATCTGCATGGTTGCCATACGCGGTGCTGATTCAGCAACTTCGTCACGACCAGCAGAGATCACCTGATTCATTTCACCGAGAATATGCAGTCGAGCTTCCATGGCTTGCTCAAGGGCAATTTCCATAATCTCTTCAGTGATACCTTCAATTTTGATATCCATCTGCAGTGCAGTGATACCAGCAGCTGTACCAGCAACTTTAAAGTCCATATCACCGAGGTGGTCTTCGTCACCGAGAATATCAGTCAGTACGGCGTAGCCTGAATCTTCTTTAACCAGACCCATAGCGATACCAGCAACTGGTGCTTTCAAAGGTACACCAGCATCCATCAGCGCCAAGCTTGAGCCACAGACAGAAGCCATAGAACTTGAACCGTTAGATTCAGTAATCTCCGATACTACGCGCATAGCGTAGGGGAAATCTTCTGGAGAAGGCAGTACAGCGTTAATACCACGACGGGCTAAACGACCGTGACCCACTTCACGACGGCTAGTGAAGCCAATACGGCCACATTCGCCTACGGAGTAGGGAGGGAAGTTGTAGTGCAGCATAAATGGATCATCGCGCTTACCTTCGAGAGCATCGATCATCTGTGCATCACGGGTTGAACCCAGTGTTGCAGCAACAATTGCCTGAGTCTCGCCACGGGTAAACAGTGAAGAACCATGAACCTTGTCGAGAATACCCACTTCAACGTTAATTGCGCGAACTTTCTTCGTGTCACGACCATCAATACGTGGCTCGCCACGAATGATACGACCGCGAACAATGCTCTTCTCAAGCTTTTTGAATGCGTCTTTAAGATCTTCTTCCGAGAAGCCATCTTCGCTAGCCAATTCAGCAACCGCACGATCGCGAAGACCGTTTACTGAAGCAACGCGAGCCTGCTTGTCAACAACCTGATAGGCAGCATCCAGATCAGCGCCAACCAGATCAGTCAATGCAGTTTTAAGTGCAACATTTTCTTCTTCTGCCTGCCAATCCCAACGTGGCTTGCCAGCTTCAGCAGCCAGCTCTTCGATAACAGAGATAACTGTCTGCATTTCCTGGTGAGCGTAGAGTACGCCACCCAGCATGGTGTCTTCTGAAAGCTCGCTGGCTTCAGATTCAACCATCAATACTGCGTCTTTAGTACCAGCTACAACCATATCCAGTGAAGAACCTTCAAGTTCACTGTAAGTTGGGTTTAACAGGTAACCCTGGTCGTCGGTGTAACCAACGCGGGCACAGCCAACTGGGCCGTTAAAAGGAATGCCTGAAATAGACAGTGCGGCAGAAGTACCAATCATTGCTGCGATATCTGGATCGATGTTCTTCTCTGCAGACATAACAGTACAGACAACCTGTACTTCGTTTTTGAAGCCATTCGGAAAAAGAGGACGGATAGGACGGTCAATAAGACGCGACGTCAGAGTCTCTTTTTCGTTTGGACGACCTTCACGCTTAAAGAAACCACCGGGGATTTTGCCCGCAGCATAAGCTTTCTCAACGTAGTGAACACCCAGCGGGAAGAAGTCCATACCTGGCTTGGCTTCTCTTGCACCTACAACAGTACAGAGTACAGAGGTGTTATCGATTGAACATAGAACTGCACCAGTCGCCTGACGGGCGATGCGGCCAGTTTCCAGAGTTACGGTGTGATTACCGTATTGAAACTTTTTAATTAAAGGAGTCATATTTTTCCTTGGTATTTTTTACCATTTAGCGTCTTCGCTTCGAGCCTTTTTTACGCTGCTCGGGTTACTGATAAACACCCTCTGGATATTTATCAGTAACTCGATCAACGGTTTTTTGGTCAAAGGTCCAACAGTTTAGTTTTGTGTTCGTCATACCTGCGACAGAGTTTTTACTCGCCTAGATAGACAAATGCGGCCCCTTTTGAGGACCGCACCGAGAACACTTATCGACGTAAACCAAGCTTCTTAATCAGCTGGCTGTAACGCTCAATATTTTTGCCCTTCAGATAGTCGAGCAATTTGCGACGTTGGTTAACCATGCGAATCAGACCGCGACGTGAATGGTGATCTTTCTTGTGATCGCCAAAGTGGTCCTGTAACTTGTTGATGTTTACGGTTAGCAGTGCAACCTGGACTTCAGGGGAACCTGTGTCGTTTTCACAAGTTGCATGCTCAGCTACTACAGCTGCTTTTTCTTCTGCACTCAGTGCCATGATACTTTCTCCAATATGCGAATGAGTAAAATTCAGGATGCCCGCACATATTTACAGACAACCTAATAAGTAACTTTTAAAGTTGGCTATTGAGCCTCTGAACCCTCAGGATCCTCAACAACCAGTCTTTTCGGGGCTATTTTGCCCTCTTCGGTAACCATTGCTACACCCAGAAAGGCACCGCCTTCGCGAAAGACGCGCACTATATCGCCTTCTTGTCCATTGCGAAAGGCCTGTGTCGACATTACTTCCTGCCCCATCTGGAAGTAGGCGGCGACATCGTCACTCAATTCCACGGCCATTTTGTCCGCTACAGGGATATCCATTGGCTTTAGCAGTTGATCCAGCTGCGCTGGCTCACAGCTTTCGCGCAGTTCCTGCAGCGCTTGCAGGGAAACTGTTTCAGCTTCATGAAAGGGCCCGGCCATGGTGCGGTGCAAGGCGCTGACATGAGCGCCACAGCCAAGCATCTGGCCCAAATCATCGGCAAGACAGCGTATATAAGTCCCTTTGCTACAGCGAACCTCAACATCCAGTTCGGCAACCGGGCCGGGGCGAAAGTCCAGTATCCGGTAGTCATAGACGGTAATACTGCGCGCTGCGCGCTCTACTTCTATACCCTGCCGCGCCAGCTTATACAGCGGCTGGCCATTGTACTTTAGCGCCGAGTACATCGAGGGAATCTGCTGGATATCACCTCTAAATGTTGCTATCGCCTGATCAATCTGTTCAAGACTGATATTTGAGGCATCTACCCTGGAGACCTCTTCGCCATCGCAGTCACCACTCTCGGTGCGCACACCCAGTGAAAAAGTACTGCGGTAGCCTTTGTCAGAATCGAGTAAAAACTGACTGAATTTTGTCGCCTCACCGAGACAGATGGGTAATACACCAGTAGCCAGAGGATCCAACGCGCCGGTATGTCCGGCTTTGTTGGCATCGAATAAACGTCTTACACGCTGCAATGCGTGATTGGATGATAGTCCCAGAGGTTTATCGAGCAGGAAAATACCGTTGACTGAACGACCGCGTTTGCGTCTGCGAGCCAAACTTAGCTTTCCTCGTTGTCCGCAGGGGTTTCTTTTGAGGCTGACTCTTTAGAAACAGCTAAGTCGATCAATGCTGAGAGATGTTGGCCGCGACGGCCGCTCTCATCATAGTAAAAGGTCAATTTTGGGACGATGCGCAGCTTGATGCTCGAGGCCAACAATTTACGCAGGTATCCGGAGGCGCCATTTAGCGCGTCAATACCCTCGTCAATCTGCTTTTGATCACGGTCGTCGACAAAGGTGACAAAGATTTTGCAATAAGCGAGGTCACGACTGATTTCAACGTCGGTGATATTGACCATCCCCACTCGGGGGTCGCGCACTTCGTCGCGTATCAGTACAGATATTTCCTGTTGAACTGCATCTGATACGCGTTCCGCGCGAGTAAATTCTCTTGGCATAGT
>ENA-UZWU01022614-UZWU01022614.1-metagenome-genome-assembly--contig:-Day-4--1m-contig-22614_pt1 | contig 10754 bp, 10 predicted proteins | sample MGYA00260345_ERZ794905 | MGnify/ENA metagenome assembly ERZ794905
GCCCAGCTAATTAGTAAAACCAAAATAGCCAAGAACAGCAATATACCATAAACAAAGCCTAATAGTGAAGACCATATAATTCTTTGACCTTTCTTATAAGCGATTATAGAGGTAATCATACTTCCTATCACACCACATATTACAGCCCATATCAATAAGCCCCAAAGGAGATAAAGCACCATTGCTAGGACCCATTGAACTGTTTTAATAAAAACGCCAATACTAACACACCGAGTAGCATCATAAAAATGAAACTACGCCAAAAATGAAATCCATTTCGTTTTGAGTTTCTCCCCACCATATAGGCAACGGAAACTACTACAATTAGATATAAATAAATCCACATTAAATGTTGTTTTTTAGGAAGTTAAGCCAGCTGTCAAGGGTGTCCTTTTTTAAGACTCTTGGAAACTTGCTCTGTGCACCTTCTTTTCCATTAAAACGTAGCCACTCATAAAACTTACTACTTGGAAGCAAATGCACTACTATATCTTTTAAAGCTGCCGATCGCTCTACACGATAATCATCATTAAGAACCTTTAGGGTCATATCCAACTTTTCTTTTAAAATCTCTTCTTTGCCCAACATACCTGAGTCGTCACAAGAGATAAACCATTCGTGAGCAAAAAAGCCTTCATATGGTATGCCACATACCGTGAACTCTTCAAAAGGTACATTGTACTCCTCTGACACTAATTCTATTGCTTTATTCATGTTGTCTACTGATAAGTGCTCTCCACAAAGCGATAAAAAATGCTTTGTTCTTCCAGTAATCTTTATCTCACACCGGTCCAGATTGGTAAAACGAATTGTGTCACCTATTAAATATCTCCATGCACCGCTGCAGGTAGATATAAGAATGGCATATTCATCCCTATCATTCACTTGACTTAATGACAAGACTTTTGCATTCTTTCGGATCTCTCCACTTTCGGTAAAGCTTTCTCTATCAAATGGTACAAACTCATAGTAGATTCCATTTCTAAGCAATAATTTCATACCTCCTTCATTATCTAATCGAGTCTGATAAGCAATGAACCCCTCAGAAGCTAAGTAGGTTTCAAAGTACTTGATGGGCCTTCCCATAAGAGCGTCTAGCGACTTTTTATATGGAGATAAGGCTACTCCTCCATGAATATATGCTTCAAAATGTGGCCAAATATCATGAATACTATCCAATTTATAGTGACCTATAATACTCTCCATCAACAGCTTAACCCACGCAGGAACACCCGCAATCATGCCTACATCCCAAGTCTCTGCCTCTCGTGTAATCTTAGCAATTTTCTCAGTCCATTTTTTTTCCTTTCGGATGTGAACTCCTGGTTTTGAAAGTCTCTGGAATAATATAGGCACAGAACCCGTAGTGATACCGCTAAGATCACCAGAGTAGTACATACCATTGTACTCCAACTCGGTGCTACCACCTATCATAAGCCACTTTTTAGCAATGTGGTCCTTGGGCACATCCGTCTGAATAATAGAAAGCACCTGTCTTATACTTGCCCTTCTGATGTACTTTAACATTTGGTCGCTTACGGGTATGTACTTACTACTTCCATCTGAGGTACCTGAACTAACTGCGTAGTTCTTGATGGCACCTGGCCAAGTTACATTTTCTTCTCCTGCCCTGCTTCTAGTCCACCAAGGTAGCATATGCAGATAATCTCCAACACTTACAGCTTCTTGAAAATCTGTCAAAACGGTATCGCTACCTACGAAGTTGCTGTATCGATGTTGTTTTCCAAAAGCAGTAAATTCCGCACATTCGAGAAGCTTATTGAGTGTTTTCTTTTGAATGACCTCCCCTTCCTCGATATTAACTTTAGTAAAAACCCCTCGGTTTTTAGCCTCAGTAAGTAATCTTTGCAGGAGTGTTGCCATAAAGCAAATGAACTAAATTTATTTGGTATTAATTCAGCAAGCATTTAAAATCAAAAAATGAGCGATTTAAAAGAAGAAACAATAAAGGATAAGTGGTTTAAAATAAGAGAGTTGATTGAAAAAGTTTTTGAAAAGACTCCAGATCTCAGTGCCATTCTATACATCATAGGTATGCGAGAACTTGGGAAACCTCAAACCAAATTCAAGAAAGAAGAAAAAGTGAAACTTATGCATATTGCTACGTGCAGAGTGCTTAGTACATCCGGACATTACAAACTAAAAGGAGTAGATGAAAACGACTGGCCAGTATGGGAACTGGCAGAAAAACTGCCCAATCAAGATCTACTAGAACAGGAAATGTACCTGAGACACCACATTGTCAATTATTTTGAGGAAGAGGAGTTGATTTAGGAAAGTTCAAGAGTCAAGTACAAACGCAATTACTAGGAAATAAAGGGCTACTTTTGAGTTGTATGAGAATCTTATCCTTTACACTCTTAATTCTCGTTAGTTTAGTGTGCTTCGCTCAACAATTTGCTGTAGAGCTCAATGCAATGAACTTGCTCTACAAAGGAATTGACAATCCAGTGAACATACCTGCTTCTGGCTTGTCAAAAGAAAACCTTGTAGTAGAAACTAGTCCAAACCTCAAACTAACAGACAGCAGAACACTGCGAGTAATCTCTGGACGAGAAGGCTTTGTAAAAGTGGGAAAGCTTAAAAGAAGGATACACTTTGGCTTGGAAAGCAAACATTTAGAATAAGACCACTACCTCAACCTACTGCTTAACTAGGCGGGTTGCAAAATGATGGATTGCCAAAAAATAAGGCCATGATACTTGCACAGACTAGTGTCATAGCTACGATGGGAGCTGGATTTGCTTACCATTTAAGGTATGAAGTGACGGGTTTCAAACTAATTGTTGAGTACCAAAACAATCAACCTAAATTTTTCTCTTCCAATAAGCCTACTTTGACAAAAGAAATGCGTACTGCCATATCAGGGTGTAATGGAGTAAATAGGATATTGATAGAAGGTATTAGGGCAGTAGAACATAGTTATAAATTCAAAGCCAATCTAAACCCTATAATTATTACTGTAAAAGGTGAGCATTACCCTTCTAAGATTAAGTATGACTTCGCTAGATTCATCTATACAAAAGATTCCATAATAACTAGTCATTATTCATCTGATATCATTCAAAGACTTTCTAATATGGAAAATGGTCAAGCTTATCTTTATTCAGGGACCACTAACGAAATGACAACAATCAGAATAGTTCTTAAAAATTTAACAAAATCTGAATATCAATACAATGAAAAGGGCCAACTAACGTCTGAAAGACATCAAATTGACAGCACAAGATTTTCATATATCAAATGTATAAATGGGCAGAAAATTGTTCAATCATTCATAAACACTGACTTAGTACTTTACGCCAACGAAACATTTGCTGATTGTCGAGACCAATCAACATTCTATAATATGCTTCATGAAGCTGACACCACTTGCATGTTGATAGACATAATGCTATTGGAGTTGTATACAGTTTATTTGGAGGATAATCTTTCAGCTGTAAACACATCTACTTCTTTCTATTCAAACGAGCAAATAAAGTCAACAGGATTATTGATTCGCTCTAAAGGGCAAGAGAAACCTGACTCGCTATTTTGTGGTACTGGAATCAATTACTACACATTCAATGATCATAGTGTAATGCACGGCACATGGTATTTCTATCGCCAAGACGGCACCTTATTGGAAACAAGAGAGTATAGTATTGGGGTTTTAGTAGAATAATTTCCACTCACCCTTTTCCCACCTTTTCCACATCACTTGTCACGAGAAAATTATAAAATAACTTTGCTCAATTTTAAGAAACTATGCCTAAAGATAGCAGTATCAAACACGTCCTCATCATAGGAAGCGGACCCATTATTATAGGACAAGCTTGTGAGTTCGACTACTCTGGAAGTCAAGCCACTCAAAGTTTACGAGAAGAAGGAGTGGAAGTGTCACTTGTCAATTCCAACCCTGCAACAATAATGACAGACCCAAGTATGGCAGACCATGTCTACTTACTGCCTCTTGACGTATCTAGTTTGGAAAAGATTTTGGTTGAGCAGCCAACAATTACTCACGTATTGCCTACCATGGGTGGTCAGACCGCTTTGAATCTTGCCATAGAAGCAGACGAAATTGGGCTTTGGGAAAAGTACGATGTTAAAATCATTGGTGTAGATATAGCTGCAATAGAAAAAACGGAGAATAGAGATTTATTCCGCTCATTTATGATGGAACTGGAAGTACCCATTGCAACTTCTAAAATTGCCAATTCTTACTTAGAAGCTAAAGAAGTAGCTCAAGAAATAGGTTTTCCACTCGTAATTAGACCATCTTTCACTATGGGGGGTTACGGCGGTGGATTCGTTCATAAGAAAGAAGAATTTGATGAAGCGGTAAAAAGAGGTTTAGAGGCATCTCCTACCCACGAAGTACTCGTAGAGCAAGCGGTCCTTGGTTGGAAAGAGTACGAGCTAGAGCTTCTCCGAGATGGAAATAACAACATTGCTGTAATCTGTACTATTGAGAATTTTGACCCAATGGGTATACATACTGGAGAAAGTATCACCGTAGCTCCTGCTATGACTCTAAGTGACACTTGTTTCCAACAGATGCGAGATATGGCATTTGATATGATGCGTAATCTCGGGACTTTTGCCGGTGGATGTAACGTACAATTCTCGGTAAATCCTGAGGACGAGCAAATCATCGCTATAGAAATAAATCCACGTGTTTCTCGTAGTTCTGCCCTCGCATCTAAAGCTACTGGATATCCTATCGCAAGTATTGCTGCTAAACTTGCACTCGGACTACATCTTGACGAGCTGAAAAACCCAGTTACCCAAACTACCTCAGCGTTCTTTGAGCCAAGTATAGATTATACAATCGTAAAAATTCCTCGATGGGATTTCAAGAAATTTAAAGGAGCTGAAACAACATTAGGCCTTCAGATGAAATCTGTAGGTGAGGTAATGGCTATTGGAAGAAGTTTCCAAGAGGCACTTCAAAAAGCCTGTCAATCGCTAGAAATCAAAAGATTAGGAATAGGAGCTGACGGATATGAACTTAAGAAGCTAGACCCTATTTTAGAAAGTCTAGAGAATCCTAGTTGGGATAGAATATTCCATATTAGAGATGCTATGGCGTTAGGTATGCCTATAACTAGCATCCAAAAAATCACTAAAATAGATCGTTGGTTCCTAGAACATATCTATGAAATAGTGAAAATGGAGCGAGAGATAAAAAAATATACTTTAGATAACATAGATCCGGAGACGCTAAGGTTGGCAAAACAAAAAGGATTTGCGGATGCTCAAATCGCACATTTAATTGGTGGAGAAATCACTGATATGGATGTTTATCGAAAACGAAACGAATTGGGTGTGAGCAGGACATACAAGATGGTAGATACTTGCTCGGCGGAGTTTACTTCTCCTACCAACTACTTCTACTCTACATTCGATGGTGAAAACGAAAGTGTTGTTACCAATAAGAAAAAAATCCTCGTTATTGGGTCTGGACCTAATAGAATAGGTCAAGGTATCGAGTTTGACTACAGCTGCGTACACGGCATCAAAGCGGTGCAAGAACTGGGTTATGAAGCCATTATGGTAAACTGTAACCCTGAAACCGTAAGTACAGATTTCAACACGGCAGACAAACTTTATTTTGAGCCTATTTTCTGGGAACATCTCTGGGACATCATCCAACTAGAAAAACCTGAAGGTGTAATAGTGCAACTGGGCGGTCAAACAGCACTAAAGCTCTCTGAAAGACTGAGGGACGAAGGAGTCAGAATAATGGGAACATCTTTTGAAAACATGGATCTTGCTGAGGATAGAGGTTCATTCTCTACCCTTCTCAAAGATTTAGGAATTCCTTACCCAAAATTCGGAGTTGCAGAAAATGCCTATGAGGCGATTGAAGTAGCAAATGAGGTAGGTTATCCTGTGCTAGTTAGACCTAGTTACGTATTGGGTGGTCAAGGAATGAAAATCGTCATCAATGATGAAGATTTACAAAAAGCAGTCATCGATTTGCTTGGAGATTTGCCTGGTAATAAAGTACTAATCGATCACTTCTTGGATAGAGCAGAAGAAGCGGAAAGCGATAGTATAAGTGATGGAGATGATTGTCACATCATAGGTCTTATGGAGCACATAGAACCTGCAGGAATACACTCAGGTGATTCATCAGCAGTTTTACCCCCTTTTAGCTTCTCAGAAAATGTTATCAATAAAATAGAATCCTACACCAAGGAAATAGCGAAAGCTATGAACGTGTTAGGGCTACTAAACATTCAGTTTGCAGTAAAAGACGAGGAAGTATATGTGATAGAGGCCAATCCTAGAGCAAGTAGAACAGTACCGTTTATATGCAAGGCTTACCGTGTTCCCTATGTGAACATAGCCACAAAAGTAATGGCCGGAGACAAGAAGCTTAAGGATTTTGATATTCAGCCGTATAAACACGGGTATGCAATCAAGAAACCTGTCTTCTCTTTCAATAAATTCCCTAATGTAAATAAAGAGCTTGGTCCTGAGATGAAGTCTACGGGAGAGATGATTCTTTTCGTAGACGATACTAAAGATCCAGTATTTAGAGAGCTGTACAACCAAAAATCGATGTTCTTAAGTAGATAATGTTTCGGTATTTACTAATAGGTCTTATTATTTATTGGATAGTGAAACGTGTTTTTCGTGTCTCTGAAGTCGTTAAAAACGATACCAAAGATCAAGACACAAATGTGAAAGGCAACACACCGAACAAAAAAGATAATCACGGTGGTGAATACATAGATTATAAAGAAGTAGAGTAGCTTTTTTAATTTTTTTAGAACACATTTCTTGGTTACAGTGTTACTAGTACCATGAGCAAACACATTCTTATCATTGGTGGTAATTCAGGTATCGGTAAAGAGCTGAAAGAAATTTTAGTAAATGAAGGCTATAAAGTAACCTCTGCAAGCAGATCAGAAGGAGGACTAGATATAACTGAAGAATCTCCAAGTTTTCCGGAAATCGAAGGGTCAATAGATGGAATAGCCTACTGTCCAGGAAGTATTCTATTAAAACCATTTCGAGGGCTTAAAATGCAGCACTTTCAAGATGACATAGCGGTAAATTATCTTGGAGCAGTGAAGACGATACAACATTATCAAAAAGCACTATCGGAAAATAGCAGCATAGTACTTTTTAGCACCATAGCTGTTACTAAAGGAATGCCATTTCACGCAAGTATAGCTGGAGCAAAGGGAGCTGTAGAGGGTCTTACTCGTTCGTTAGCTGCAGAACTTTCTCCAAAGATCAGAGTAAACTGCGTAGCTCCAAGTTTGACAGACACTCCACTAGCAGAGAAACTCTTACGAAACGATAAACTCCGTGAAAATGCTGCTCAAAGACATCCACTGAAGTCATTTGGCGAGGCAAAAGATATAGCAGAGATGGCGGCATTTCTAATTAGTGATAAGTCTAAATGGATGACTGGGCAAATTGTTCACGTGGACGGAGGTATGGGTTCTGTTTCAAATGGCTAAGAAGCAGCACCTTCCAATCAAGATCTGTTTGGTATGTGACAGACCCTTCACTTGGAGAAAAAAGTGGGAAAAGAACTGGGATGATATAAAGTACTGCAGTAAACGATGTAGACAAAACAAGTCTATAAGCAGCGATTAACAGAACCAATAACTATCTTCTTGTTTGCCAAAGGATTTTATTAAATCTTTAATCTCCTTCCGATCTTTGGGACTACTAATGGCTATTAGTAATTGAGTGTTATCTGTATTCAAACTCTTAATATTGCTCAATTTGACATCATATATTGGCACCTTAAGTTTGTTTTCATTATTAGTCACCCAATTAAACTTTATATTTTTTTCTAGAAGCAATCGAGCAATTAACTTTCCTTTACGTCCAGCTCCGATTAGCACTAAGTTTTTGTCACTCCTGTAGTCGATTTCTAAAAACTGATTCACCTTTATTGGGTAGTATGCCGTTGGAAAATACTGCCTTTCATTTCTGGATGTTCTACCTATACTTTCTCGCCAAAGGTGGACCACTTCATTACAAAACTGAATTCGAAGCTTGTGCTTATAGACTCTAAAAACAAGATCATAATCTTCTGGCATTCCTTCACTTTCAAATCCACCTATTTGATCAAAATCCTCTCGTAACATAACCCAAGCTGGAGAAGCAATAGGACACTCACGATATACGTCTTTCCAACCATTCCCTGTCTTCCATACATTATTTAACCAACGCTCATAGGTCTTAAATCCATCACCTATTATACCTTCAGTACTGAAGTACTCTACCTTACCAGTGGTCACTACACCATGCTGCAATTTTGATAAAAGTACCTCAAGCTTTCTATGTGGCATTATGTCATCTGAGTCCATTCTGTGAATGACATTCCCCGTTGAATGCTCATACCCCGTTTGTAAAGCCGCTATTATTCCATTTCCTTTACTGGTAAGCACTTTGACTCTTTTGTCCTTTTCTGAAAAGCTTTTAAGGATTTCCAGGCTCAAGTCCTCACTACCATCATTCACAGCTATGAGTTCCCAATCCGTATGAGATTGTTGCAGAATAGAGTTCACGCAATCGTGTAAATACAATTCTGTATTTCTTACGGGCATTATGATACTGACAAGCATAGACTCGAAGATAATATATAAAAAAAGACACCCACAAGTGGACGCCTTTAGTGATTTTGATTTTAATGGGTTCGTTAATCCATGTGATTTCATCATAGAGACGTCATAATTATTTCAAGTCACCAAAAATTTTAAGGAATATATCAATAGAAGGCTGCTTGTTTTATCTTCGCATCAGGGACTGGGTCAATTTGAAAAATTTACACCGATTACATTTCCGGCATTAACCAAAGCGTATAAGAGCAGGCCTCAAATCCAGACTTGTCGGTAAAGACTCTCTGATTTATCGGAGAAGAACGTTGGAAGTTCGTGACGCCGAGGTGGCCAAATCCTATCATTTTTTTGAAGTTTTTCAAAAAAATTCTAGTCCCTTTTTTATTCTTCTCTTGATTATTTCCCTTAGGTGTATCTACGAAATCACACCACTTCCCACTAGAACATCTCCATCGTACCAAGCTGCAAATTGGCCTTTTGCCACTGCTTTCTTTGATGATTCGAAGAGTATAGAAAGCCCGTTCTCCCTTTGTCTTAGCTTTGCCTTGAATAAGGGTTGGCGATACCTAATTCTTACATCATACTCTTTCTCTTCACCTACAAACATGCTATCGGATTCAGACACCCAATGAACGTCATCTTGAGCAATTAAAAGTCCATCACGACTAAGACCAGGATGATTTTCACGCTCACCTACATATACCGTATTGGTTTCTGTATTGATCTGTATGATAAATATTGGGTTTACATATCCACCAATGTTTAATCCTTTGCGTTGCCCTATGGTGTAAAAATGTGCTCCACTATGTTGCCCAATCACCTTACCATCAGATTCGTTGTAAACATACTCATCCGTAGGCCCAACTTCTGTACTATAACCTTTCCAATCTCTTGAAATCTCAACTACGTTTCCTTGTTTTTCCTTTAATTTCTGCTTCAGAAAATCCGGTAATTTTACCTTTCCTATAAAGCACAAGCCTTGACTATCTCTCTTTTCTGCCGTAATGAGTTCTTGCTCTTTCGCTATTCTTCTTACTTCACTTTTTTCTAACTCCCCTATAGGGAAAAGTACTTTTTTCAATTGGTCTTGATTGACTTGGCACAAAAAGTAGCTCTGATCTTTGTTATCGTCCTTTCCTGCTAAAAGTTGATATCTACGTTCTGTTTTTCGCTTTCTGCAATAGTGACCCGTAGCTACAAAATCTGCACCTAGCTTTAAAGCATGCTTCAAGAATGTATCAAATTTTATCTCTCGGTTACATAGCACATCAGGATTTGGAGTTCTGCCGCTTTTGTATTCCTCAAACATATAGGATACAATGCGGTCATAGTACTCCTTACTCAAATCAATTGTATGAAAGGGAATGCCCAGTTTGTCTGCAACTAGCAAAGCGTCTTTGCTATCTTCTTCCCAAGGGCACTCATCGCTTATTGTAAAATCTGTATCGTGCCAATTTTTCATAAAGACACCTATTACCTCGTGTCCTTCTTTTTGAAGTAAATATGCTGTGACTGAAGAATCTACTCCTCCAGACAAACCAACGACTACTCGTGCCATACGTTTTATTCTATTATCTGCAATCTAAAATGCACTTCCTCAGTACTGTTTTGCAAAGTAAGTAAATACACTGCAGGAGTGTTCACATCCAGCTTAAGTCTATTGTTTAACATCCTATTTGACTCGATTATCCTACCATCCAAACTATGAAGTTTGAAAGTATCGTAATTCCTGCCTTCGACGGTAATCTCTTCACCAGCTTTTAGTGGATTTGGATAAATACGGGTATGATTATTTAGCTCATTCACTGAAACATTATATGCTAAATTAAAGTCTTTCTCTACTTCATCATTTCCACATCTATTGGTAACACTTAGCGTAGTTTCATATTCTCCTTGATCAATAAAGCGATGCATAGGACTTGCCCCAGAAGAGGTAGCTCCATCGCCAAAAGTCCATAAGTATGTTTCACCTTGAGTAGACTCATTCGTAAATGATACTTCAATACCGTCTATACTTTCTGAAAATTGAGCTATGGGTTCGTCCATTATATATGTACTAGACTCTCTTGCCGGACCATCTACACAACTATTTAATGCAAACACCGATATCGTTTGTATACCTGTATCTTTCCAATTTATTTTTACACTGTTTCCTAA
>ENA-UZWU01003040-UZWU01003040.1-metagenome-genome-assembly--contig:-Day-4--1m-contig-3040_pt1 | contig 10749 bp, 10 predicted proteins | sample MGYA00260345_ERZ794905 | MGnify/ENA metagenome assembly ERZ794905
CCTGACTACGTTCCATACGCTGACATCACTGAAGAGATGGCTATTGGCTGGACTAAAGACTCTCTAGGTGAAGAGCAAGTAGCAAGCATCGAAGCGTCTATTGCATCACAGATTGACGCTGAGAAGAACCCAACTCAGGAAGCAGGCGTTCCTTGGTAAACCGAAGTAAACTAACCACTAGAGGTAATTAACATGGGCAAGAAACAAACAACCCCCATTGTAGTAAATGACGTTGAGTATATGTTTGAAGATATGACTGAAGAGCAGCAGACGATTGTTAATCATTGTGCAGACTTAGATAGAAAGATTAAGTCAGCTCAGTTTAATATTGACCAGTTGTCAGTCGGTAAGGACGCATTCGTTAATATGCTTACCGCTAGTCTTGAGACAGCAGAAGAAGAGTAGCTCATGCTTGCTGAATTAGCCGCAGCCAATGCAGCGTTTCAAGTTATCAAAACCGCTATTAGTAACGGCAAAGAGCTGTATGACTGCTCAGATGCAGCAAAGAAATACTTTGATAATAAAAGCACCATAGCTAAACGTGTTGCGTCTAAGGGCAAGAGTGACTTAGACGCATTCATGGCTCTTGAGAAGATTAAAGAGCAAGAGGTTTGGTTAAAAGATTACATGGTGTACGCAGGTCGTGCTGAAATGTATACCGATTGGTTAAACTATCAAGCAGAATGTAAAAGAAAAAGAGAAAAGAAAGAGCGTCTTGCAGCAGCTCAGAGACGTGAAAACTTAAAGTTAATCAAACAGTTTATTACTATAATGGGTACAGCCCTTGCAGTTCTTCCTGTTTTGATATACGTATTTATTTACTTAACAAGCCTTTAAAGGATTTAAGCATGGTGGAAGAAACAAAAGAAGTTTTGGACGTTGCTGCCGCATCAACAGGTATCCTTGCTCTCGCAGCTTGGTTACCTCCAGTCGCCTCTATATTCACCATAGTGTGGTTGGGTATTAGAATATACGAGTCAGACACAGTACAAATGTTAGTTCATGGTAAAAAACTACTTGACAAACAAGACTAAATAGTGTATAATATGAGTATACTTAAATCTTTAATACAGCCCGTTACAAGCATACTTGACAAGTTTATACCTGATGCTGACACCAAGCAAAAGATTGCCCATGAGATTGCAACCATGGCGCAGAAACACGCACACGAAAGTGCACTGGCACAGATAGAGGTAAACAAAACTGAAGCGGGACATAGGAACTTATTTGTCGCAGGTTGGCGTCCGGCTGTCGGCTGGGTATGCGTGCTTTCTATGGCGAGTAACTTCTTGGTTATTCCGATGGCAAATTTTACGTTGGCTTTGGCCGATTCTACAGTCAACATTCCCCTTATAGATTTGTCAACAATGATGCCAGTTCTTTTGGGTATGTTAGGGTTAGGGGCGTTTCGTACAGTAGAGAAAACTAAAGGGGTTAAGAATGGCACTACCTAAACCAGACCCAAGTCGTTACAGAGGCGGGCGTACAAGCAGTATTTACAAACAAGACTTAGCTCGTTGGGAAGCGACACAGCAGCCTACAGTACAGCCTGTGGGTTCCGAAGAAATTGTTAGCCTTGCTAGTTCGTTTGACGAGGAAGCTGACCCCTTTATAGGTGGTGGGACAGGTTATAGAGAAGAAGGTGATACAGAACCAAAAACAACAGCACTAGAAACCTATCAAAACAGTTTTTCTGCATTAGGTGGTTTATATGGAAGGTCTTATAGTCCTGTTGATGTAGCCGCTCCGTCTCCTGATTTTAGTAATTTAGATTTATCTTCAATGCCTTCTTGGGATTGGTCTGATTTAGACATAGGGACTGAAGATGAAGCAAAGGCAGGTTTATTAGCTACTGCAAAAACAAACTTTTTACAACGAGTAGGCGGTTCAGAAGAACTTGTAGATAAAATAGAAAACGCCACTACGCAGAGTGAACTAGCAGAAATAGATAAAGAATGGCGTGAAAATTCTTTTAATTCTTGGACAGCTGCTTTTTCAGATTTAAAAGAAAAAGATTTTAGAGAGTTTGCTACTCAGTTTGAAAACTTACCTAACAGAGATAAGTTACAGTTTTTTTACAGCGAGTATGAAAACGACAAAATAACTGAAAAAGAATATAAAGATACTTTTGTATCTCTTTATAACGCAGAAAGTGCTAGGAAAATAGAAGAAGGTGAGGCTGTTAGTCCTCTGTTTTTCGTTGAGTTTGAAGGCAAGCAATACTTAAACAAAAGAGGCAATCAAGACCCTACCCGGATGTTAGAGGTTGTAGAGTTTTTTCCCCCAGAAGGCGAAGACACTCAAGAGTGGTTAAGAACTATTGGCGACTCTTGGTCTCAAGACCCTACAGAAAGAGAAACTACAGATTTCGATGCTTCACTTTTTGAAGCTGTTGTTATCCCACTGGCTCGTACAGCTTTAGCAATAGCCACTGGAACTAAATCTGAAGCTTTATTCTCTGTATTTAAAGGTCTAAATGGTGAAACACTACACGCTAATGACTGGTTAAATATGGCAGTAGTAGGCGCTGACCTTATAGCTAATTCTGAGTGGTTTAAAGCTACTGAAGTAGCTAAGAGCAATGCTATTACAGCAGGTGAAGTAGCTGTCAACGAAGCCATAAACGAATATAATGCGTATGCGGCAGGGAGTGCGGCTGGTCAGTTTATCCCACCGAATCTCGATGCTGTTTATGATGCCGCCTATAACGCAAGTTTAACAAACAGCGGTGTGGCTACTTCTATATTAGGCGCTGAGTTCTCAGACATGATAAACGCCATGGAAACCGTTGCTAATTCAGAGTTTGATTTAGGTTTAAGCCCTGAAGCAGTGTTGACAATGGTTGGTAACATAGCTGAAGAAGCTATGAATGAAGATTCTGGAATTATTGTTAATCTAGTAGAGGACGCTACACCCGAAGACGCAACACAAGAACAAGAAGATGCTATCGCAGAGGCGTTAGAAACTATTGTTGACACAACATTAGAAAACGCTAAAGGCGAGCAAGTAGACCTCACAGGCACTACTCCCGAGGAAGCAGATTACCCGCAGGAAGTAGACCTTGAAATAGTTGATGAAGAAATACCTCCTTTTGAAGTAGAGGTGGAAGACGTTGAGGCAGCACTAGAAGCGGAAGCAGCAGCGGCACGAGAAGAGTATCGTGAAGTTCTTAGGCAGGCTGAAGAATCACGCAGAGCAGAAGCAGAAGCCCAAGCAGCAGCCGCGGCAGCGGAAGAAGCACGTCGAGCAGAAGCAGAGGCACAGGAAACTTCAGAGGAAACAGCAGCTCGTCGTGAGGCTATGGAAGAAGTCGCTAGTGGTGATATGCCCACGCCAACGCCAGAACAACCAGTTGAGGACTACGAAGAAAGCATAGTACTAAGACAAATATATGAAGGTGTCTTAGCAGGTGAAATTCCTTTAGATGAATACATAGAACTGGGCGGTAGGTTTGTTGATGAACTACGTGCTAATACTCCTTATGAGGAAGTGTACGGCCCTCGTGAACTAGAAGAACCTGTTGACATAGAAGATGTATTGTCAGAACAGCCAGAGGCTACCGAAACAGGAGAACCGGGGACAGACGAAGAGTTGTCTGTGATTGAAGAAATCTTTGATGATTTTTTACCTACAGACGAAGACCCGGTAATAACACCTATCGACTCACCTGTCGATGTACCAGTGGATGTACCTGTAGATACCCCTGTAGATACTCCGGTAGATACTCCTGTAGATACTCCAGCGGACGTACCGACGGATACCCCAGTAGATGGTATTGACGGACTAGATGGTGTCGACGGACTAGACGGCATTGATGGGCTAGACGGTGTCGATGGGCTAGACGGTGTCGATGGTGTCGATGGTGTCGATGGTGTCGATGGTGTCGATGGTGTCGATGGTGTCGATGGTGTCGATGGTGTCGATGGACTGGACGGGCTAGATGGTATTGATGGTATTGATGGGCTAGACGGTATTGATGGTGTCGACGGAGAACAAGGAGAACAAGGAGAGCAGGGAGAACAAGGAGAGCAGGGAGAGCAGGGAGAGCAGGGAGAACAAGGCTTACGAGGTTTAAGCGCCCCTACTCGCACAACGGATACTTTGTTTAAAGATTTACTTAAATTTAAAACGGAAATCACTGCGGCTCCTGACGTATTACAAACAACTCCTATTTTACCAACAGTAAGACCAACCATTGTTGCACCTAAAACAGACATACTAGAACAGTTTTATTCAGCACAACCACAACGTTTATTTACAGGAAGAAGGTTTTAATACATGACATACTTACAGATAGTAAACAGCGTACTACGTCGGCTTAGAGAGGACGAGGTAAGCACTGTAGCACAGAACAGCTACTCTAAACTGATAGGAGAGTTTGTTAATGATGCAAAAAGAACTGTAGAGGACGCTTACGACTGGACTGCATTGCGTACCGAGCTTCCTGTGTCTCTTGTTGCTGACACTACTACATACTCTTTGACAGGCTCAGGCACTAACTTGAAGGTCTTTAACGTTGTTGATGAGACTTCTAAGAACTTTGTACAATACCGTGGTTCTGCTTGGATGGACAATGCTAACTTAGTAACTCCTCCATCTTCAGGCAAGCCTCAGTACTATTGCTTCAAAGGTGTAGACACTAACGGTGATGACACTGTTGAGATTTATCCTAACCCAGACAAAGCGTACACCTTGACATTTAACTCCGCTGTACGTACTGCTGACTTTACTGAAGATACTGACAAGCTCACAGTTCCCTCTCTGCCGGTGACTCAACTGGCTACAGCGTTGGGTGCTAGGGAGCGTGGAGAAACTGGTGGCACAAGCGCCGCTGAATTGTTTGCTCTGGCTGATGTCTCTTTGTCCGACGCCATTGCTTATGACTCAGCCAAACACCCCGAAGAAACTATCTGGTATTCATAATGGCTCAACAATTACAGAACATTACAGTAGCAGCGCCGGGATTCTTTGGCCTTAACACACAGGACTCACCTATTGGTGGTAATCCTTCGTATGCGTCTATCGCAGACAACTGTGTTATTGACAAGCTGGGTCGTATCGGTGCAAGAGAAGGCTGGGAGGAAGTCAGTACCAACGGTTCTTCTGTGTTAGGGAGTAGCCGTGGTATTGAAGCAGTCTTTGAGTATGTTAAAAGAGATGGCACTAAGACAGTCTTTTCTGCCGGTAACAATAAAATATTTACAGGAACTACTACACTAACCGAAGTAACCCTACCCGTCGGTTATACCATTACAGCTAACAACTGGAAGATGGTTAGTTTTAACAACAATGTTTACTTCTTTCAGAAAGACCACGCAGCTTTAGTAAGCGTAGCTGGAAGTACAACACTTATAGCGGTAGTTGACGGCGCACACGCAGCACCTGAAGGTAATGAAGTTCTTGCTGCTTTTGGTCGCTTATGGGCAGCGGATATTACAGATAACAGTTACACAGTGTACTGGTCTGATTTACTTGACGGTTCTAATTGGCACGGCGGCACCGCAGGTTCTTTAAACTTGACTACTGTATGGCCTACAGGTTTTGACGAAGTAATATCCTTAGCGGCTCACAATGGCTTTCTAATCATCTTTGGCAAGAAGTCTATACTAGTGTACTCCGGGGCAGAGTCTCCGGCCTCTATGACCCTTGCAGACACCGTAGAGGGCGTTGGTTGTATCGCTCGTGACTCAGTACAGCACACAGGAAAAGATATTCTCTTCTTGTCGGATTCAGGTGTACGTAGCTTTGCAAGGGTTATACAAGAAAAGTCCTTGCCTATGCGTGACATTAGTAAGAACGTACGTACTGATTTAATGTCGTTAGTGGCTTTAGAGACTAATCCTATCAAGTCTGTGTACAGTTCTGACAATGCTTTCTATGTGTTGTCACTTCCTGATAGTAACACTGCATATTGTTTTGATATGAGAACACCACTAGAGGACGGTTCTCAGCGTGTTACTACTTGGTCGAGCCTGTACCCACTGTCGTTTGCTGTTCTTGAAGACGGTACTATTTACATAGGTAAGGACAGCGGTATTGTAAAGTACAGTGGCTACTTAGATGGGACTGAGAAGTACGAGATGCGTTACTTTAGTAATCCTTTGGACTTTGGCAATACGTCCAACCTAAAGTTCTTGAAGAAATTTAACTTAACTATTATTGGTGGTCAAAGCACACCCACAACTCTTAACTGGGGCTATGACTACACAGAGAATTATACCAAACAAGCATTTATCTTTGGTACAGGAACTCTAGCCGAGTACGGCATTGCTGAGTACAACACTACTGGTGAATACACTTCATCTATTCTTATCAACACTCCGAAGGTAAACACCAGTGGTAGCGGTGAGGTAGTGACGATTGGCCTTGAAGCTGAGATTAACGACGCTCAGTTCTCTATTCAAAAAATTGACATACATGCTCTATTGGGGAGACTTATATAATGAGTGACGGTTTATTAGGACTAGGCGAGACTTTTACAGACGTAGCTAGAGGTGCCGCTGATTACTACCTAGGACGTGAGAACATTAAAGACGTTCAACAGCTAGGTCGTGAGCAGCAAGCGGCTCTTACAGAACTTGCAGGACAGGTAGGTGAGGCTACTCAGTTTAAACCCTACACAGTCACAGGTACTTTAGCTGACGTATCGGCAACACCTGAAGGGGGTTTAACTTTAGGTTTGTCTCCTGAGCAGCAGGCTCTACAAAACCAATTAATGGGTCAGGCAGCGGGTTTGTTTGGGACTGTAGGGCAAGACCCTGCGGCACAGCAAGCTGCTATCTTCGAGCAGATTAGAGCCACACAGCGCCCCGAAGAGGAACGTCAGCGTCTAGCATTGGAAGAGCGTATGCTGTCTCAAGGCCGCTTAGGTCTTTCCTCCGCAGCTTACGGTGGTTCTTCACCTGAGTTACTGGCACAGGAGACTGCACGACAGGAAGCTATGTCAAGAGCCAACTTAGGTGCTAGACAGCAGGCGCTGGCAGAACAACAGCAAGCACTTGCAGGTGCTACTGGTTTGTTGGGTGCCGGTTATAGACCACAACAAGAGGCTCTGGGACTCTTTGGTGCCGCAGCTACTCCTGCTGGCTATGCTGCTGGGGATAGGCGGACTGGCGCACAGTACCAAGCTGAATTAGGCTTAGGTGGAGTTGAAGCTCGTACACAGGCTGAAGACATGGCAAACCAGTTGAGAATACAGCAGCAGCGTTCCTTGCTTGATAGTTTGTTAGGTCGAGAAGCTACACTACAGGAGCAGTTAGTGGCTGGCGTTTTAAAAGACCCCACTATTGCGACTGGCGCTGATGGTTTGCTGGGCGGGCCTATTGGAGATGCAATAGGTGGTTTCATTGGCGGATTGTTTGAATAAGGAGAATAACTAATGGCTAAAGATTTAATGAGAATGCTCACGGAGATTACTCCAACACAACAGCCTGTAGCTGGTACTCCCGGTTTCCGTGGTATGTTTGGACAACAGCAAGCACAACGACTTCAGGGTAGCTTAGGTAGCCTTGCACGCGGTGGTGTCCCTTCTCGTCAACAACAGCTCACCGCTGCCTTGGGTTCTTTACGTTCAGATAATCCAGAAGACTTAATGAAGTTGGCTAAAATACAACAAGGTACTGGTGACTTTGCTGGTGCTGTTAAGACTACAGCAGCCGCGAAGGAGCTACAGCAAGACACTAACATTAGAACTTCCCTTTTACGTATAGCACGGACACAGGGCAATACCCAAATGGTTGATTTCCTTGAACAGGGGGGTGATTTACGTACTGCCTCAAGTGTCTTATTCCGTGCAGAAAAAGCCCCTACAAAACCAGCAGCCCCTGCTACACTAAGCGGGGAAGAATTAAAAAATTACGATTCTATTTTAGACAGCTACCTAACTACTATCCCGGAGGAAAACTGGCCGGAAAGTGTTTCGGTAGAAGGTAGAGTATACGGTAGAAATAAAAAGAAAACTAACGAACTTAGACCTATATTTTTAAAAGCTGAAGAGCTGCGTAGGGAAAACCCAGACCTAGCTATGCAGTCTGCTCTTATACAGGCTATGGGGCTTGCTCCCACAACAGCAGAAGAAGGAGCAGGAGAAACACCTCCACCGAGTTCTTCTACTTCTGTAGACATGTTCCAAGGTGCGCCGATTGAATCAGAAAGAGGATAAGCAATGGCTGAACAACAACGTGTTACTACTCGCAAAGCTAGACGAGAGCGAGCTGCTGCCCCTGTAACGGAAGAACAAGTAACGGCTCCGGTTGAGTCTACTGAGCGTACTCTTACCTTGGAAGACATAAACTCTTCCGAATACCTTAGAAAAAACGGTGTTCTCGCTGGTGATTTATTTAAGGACGGTAAGATTATACGTAAGTATTCTAAGGACGAAGACGCCGTTACTCAGGGTAAAATCCTAACAGAAGCTGATGTTATTTCATCGCCCTATTTACAAGAGCAAGGTATTGTAGCTGGCGATAGGTTTTATGACGGCAAGCTTTACAGAAGTAAAGAGGACGACGCTTGGACTCAGTTTAAGTATGCTGTCGATAAAGCCGGTAACACTCTCTCCTACGCCGCTGACTTGCTTGAAATATACATGCCTATGAAAGCAGGAGGTGGTCGCTTAACTTCTGAGTATGGTATCCCTGAAAGAACTGTGGACGAAAAAAACGAAGAAGGGTTTTTAGCAGCTTCGACGGACGAACGCAGAGAGATGATTCTTAGGAAAAGAGAACGTGACTTACAGGAAGAGTACGGTCAGTTTTTCCAAGAGGATGCCGACAGTAAAGCAGCGACACTAGGTGCTATAACTAAAACCCTAGCTGACCCTGTGGCGTTGGCAATACCGGCTGGTGGTACAGTAAAAGCAGCTACCGCTTTGGGTGGTATGTTTGGCGGTACATATAGCGTTCTTCAGGATGTAGCAGAGACTGGTAAAGTCGACCCCGTAAAGACAGCGATAAACACACTAGCGGGTGGTGGTCTCGGTGGTGTTACCCGTAAAGCAGTACAAGCTGTAGGCAGCAGGTCTGCTAACAAGCTGGTTGATAAAGCGCAAGCAAGAGCCTATGAACTTACTGCTGAAGGTAAGACAACAGGAGAAGCGATTACACAGCTCGCGGAAGAAGGTTTTAACGGTGCTAAACTAACAGCTGCTATGAGCAACACAGGTAGGAAAATAAAGTTTCCTGCTAATGCTGATTCAGCGGCTAAAGCTNNTAGACAATGCTATTGCAAACGACAGTGCTGTATCTCGTTTATACAGCAAAACTTTGGATAAATACTTAGGTTCGTTGTCTACGCGCATACGTAACATATCTCAGCCTGTGTTTGGCCGGCTTCGTAAGTTTGAGTTTAACACGCACAAGAAAACTCAAGACTTAGTGAACACCACTGAACCTTTCTTAGTTGGTATTAATAAACTAAGTGGTAAGCAGAAAGACGAAATAGCACGTCAACTGTACAACGGAAACTTTAAAGCAGCTAGAGGTCTGATGCCTGAAGAGGTGCGTGAGTCCTTTTCTAATGTAGTTGAACCTCTTCTTTCTAAGATGGGAGATGACCTTTTAGAAACAGGACATGCCTTTACCAAGGTGGACAACTATTTTCCCCGGCTTGTTAAAGACCTGAAGGGTTTAGAAAAGAGCTTAGGTAAAAAAGATAGGGGTGTTTTTGATAAAGCTATCCGTGACTATGCTAAAAGTAAAGGTACATCCGTAGGTAAATTAACACCGGAAGAACGTGGTGCTGTGTTGGATTTACAGTTGCGTGGTTACGGTATGAAAGTAGACGGAGGTAAACCTCGGTTTGTAAAAGAAAGACAAATTGAGCAAGTATCCCCTGAGCAGATGAAGTATTATGCTTCGCCCGAAGAGTCTTTATCTATGTATATTCGAGGGGCTATTAATGATATTGAAAAGCGTAAGTTCTTCGGTAGGGACACAGCGTTGGGTAAGGACTCAATTGTAGACTATGATTCTTCTGTGGGTAATCTTGTTGCAAAAGAAGTGGAAGCGGGAAATATACCAACGGAAAGACAAGGAGAGCTAGAAGAGTTACTGAGGGCTAGGTTTATAGGTGGAGAGCAAACACCACACACAGCTAACTCTACCCTTAGAGACTTGGGTTATATGGGAACCATCGCTAACCCTATATCAGCTATAACACAGCTAGGTGACTTAGGTACTACAGGTGCTTTGAAAGGATTTAAAAATACTATTGCCAGCATGTTTGGGGAGAAGAATGTAAAGCTCATAGATGTAGGTCTGGACGATGCCGTGGCTAAAGAACTTACTCACGGGGACGCACGTCTGACTGCTCGTGCTTTAAACAAAGCTATGGGTCTTGTTGGGTTTAAAAGATTGGACAGACTATCTAAAGAAACTCACATGAATGCTTCTCTTCGTAAGGCAAGAGGTTTGGTAAAGACACCTAAAGGGGAGTCTGCGTTTAGGAAGGAGTGGGGCAAGGTATATGGTGATGAGATAGATGCGATAGTATCTGACCTCAAAGCAGGGAACATATCTGAGAATGTTAAGCTACACATGTTCAACGAACTTGCAGACATTCAGCCTATTGCTTTATCTGAGATGCCGGAGGCTTACCTGACTGCGCCCAATGGTCGTATCTTGTACATGCTTAAATCGTTTACCTTGAAGCAGTACGACATTGTTAGAAGAAACATAGTACAGGAGTACGCAAAAGGAAATAAAGCACAAGCAATTAAGAACGCTACTCTGTATGCTGGTTACTTAACAG
>ENA-UZWU01017034-UZWU01017034.1-metagenome-genome-assembly--contig:-Day-4--1m-contig-17034_pt1 | contig 10748 bp, 8 predicted proteins | sample MGYA00260345_ERZ794905 | MGnify/ENA metagenome assembly ERZ794905
AAGTGAAGGATTTCATCTTTAAATTTCTGTTCAATTTCGTTACTGTTTTTAAATTTATAATCCGATAAAAAACTACAAAATGATAATGAGGTACTTCCGTTAAAAGATTTTTTACAGTCTTTTTCATCTAAGTGATTTTGAGAAAAAACATTTATCAAAATTTTTTTTACTTCTGCATTGTAAGTTGGATGTTGAGTTTTAGCTGGACGCTTATTTCTTGTTTTTTCATTTATAATTAAATTAGGTTCATATAATAAATCGGCAAAATAAAATTTAAATCTACCCTCATCCTTTTCATTTTGTTCAAACTGAAAGCCGATTCTAAAATAGATAGGGTTAGTTTCCTCAAAAATATCTGGATTAGGGTTTTCTAATTTTATTACTGAGTATGCCTCAATCAAATAACCACCATTATTACCTGTTTCAGTAATAAATTCGATTTCAAACTTATATTTTTCATCAATTTCGTCATCACAAAACTTAGTGAGTGAATCTTTCAATTTTAAAAAATGAATTTGCATTCCACAGGCATCTAAAATAGTAGTCTCTACATCTTCATCTAACACCAAATTTAAGTTATGAGAAGAAAGCGTATCATTTTTAATATCAACTTTATAATCTTTTAAAGTTATAATACCCTCATGCGATGAAATAAATTCTTTTTCCAGATGAGCCTTATATTCACTAAAAATTATATTATCAGAATCGTCTGGCATACAGTTAAAAATGTCAGCATAAGATAAATTTATCCACGGGTTGGATTTATCAAATGATTCGCACCAAGTATTACGCGAGTTGCCTGATGTGATTTCTTGTGCTGGCATTAAATAAACATAACTCCAGCTATATTTTGTGGTTTTTAACTCTATTGCACATTTCCTTAGAACTTCTGTAATTCTGTCAGTAATTTTACATTTATCTCTTAGGTAATAATATTCAGTTTGGGATAGGTAGTTCCTTTTTAAATTACATGTTTCTTTAAATTTTACAATAGTTAAATCTTTGCTTAAGTCTAAATCTGCTAATAATTTTTTCGTAATCTTTTTTTTACCCTCATTCGCTTTTACTTTATTTTCAACATGAATTAAATAATTGTTACCATCAGATTTATAATAAATCAAAATATCTATATCTGAAGTTTCCGAGAAAGCTTGCGCATCTTCAATATTTAAGTCCGGGTTTTGTGTAGTTTTTTTTATAAAACGCTCTAACATTTTCTTAGAGTTATTTAATGCCCACACAATACATTCACTATGAAATCGCTCTAGATTATGTTTTGCAACACAACTGAAAAATTCTGTTTTTTTTATCATATATTAATAGTCTAAATTTCTTTCCATTCAACGTCATTCACATTTAAATGTGAATGAAAACTTATGACATCTTTTGGGTTTATTTAATTTGATTGTTAATCCACATCTTCAAATGACAACCCATCTGTCTCAACCAACTCCATACACTGTGATAATAAATTATCCTGAGTTTCTGCAACACTCTCGTAGAACTCCATCTGTGTTTGATCATAATCTTCATGGTCCCAATCCATATCAACTGTTGGGTCTTCCATTTCTGTTTCTTCAACCCAAAGTCTACCTTCCGAAACTTCTCCTTCATCACCCTCGTGAGTTAATGTTTTGATTACCAACGCACCTACAGGGTCGAAAGTCTCATCTTCATACTTCACCTCAATAACCACTTCGTTATCCAAAGGAAAACATAAATTATATAAATGAATAAAGAACTTTTTTGGTGGATACCATGCCGATTCGATTGAGAAAGCACCTTGACCAATTACATCATATAAGGTAGTCCACTTAGAACCTAATTTATCATACGACCATGTGTTTAAAACTCCACGGTCTTCAGTCAAATCAACGTCATCGTAAAATGCCGTCGCAAATGCAGTGATGGGTGAGTCACTCTCATTACCGTTTACTTTGTCAATTAATGAATCGATTAACTTTACCACTTTTTCGTTACCTTTTAACTCAACAAAACTTTTTAAATTGTTTGCCATTTTTTTTATTTAATTATTATTTATTTTACTTACCATGTCTTTTTTATATTATTAACATCTGTTTGTAAATAATACATCCAACCTTTTTTAAACTCTGTATCCATAACTCTGTCGCGTTTAATTTCTAGTTTTAATTCACCCTCTTTATAGTGAAATATTTTTGAGAAATTATATTCTATTACCCCGTTCATAAGAAATTCATATCGAAAAAATAATTATGAAAAAAGCTGATGTTTTTTTGAGGAACTATTGAAGCAAAAACCGTTATTAGCAAATTTTTGATTGCAATAAACAAAGTTAGAATTATCGGGGACTCCAACACATTTCTTTGACGGGCTGTTAAAACAGAATCATCCCATTACCATTTCATTTTTACAATATTTACAATCCATAATTTTGCATTTAATACTATTTAACCTACTCCTTTATAATGTTGGTTTTCGACTTATTTCAACAATTATTTTATTGTAATTACTGAATAATCTAATTGACTAATACAGCATACTTTTCTTTTACTAAGTTTTTAACCTAAATTCTCTCTTCAATTATTTTTTTTATTTTTTTTGCATCTCCAATTGAAAAATCTCTAGCAATTATAGTTTGATTACCTGTACTATAAATTATGATATCAGAATCTATTAATTTACGATCAATTTCTACCGAAGAAATTCTCGAAAAAGGAATTGATGACTCATCAGTACCTATTAGATATTTATTTCTTTTTTTATAAATAACTTGAGAATCTGTAACTACTATACTATCTGGTGAAAGAATACTTCCACCTAACAATATCTTTGATTTAAATTCATATGTTTTTAAATCATTTTGAGTTGTGGGCCGCCCTCGGCCAATATTTGGTTTTTGACCGCATGAGGGGCAGAAATTTTCATTTCCAGTTAAGTTATTTCCACAAGAACTACAATACATACACTTTTTATTAATTAAAAAAGATACTCAAACTATCATTAATAAATAAAGTTCTACCCTCGTATGTAATGATTAATAGTTAATAATAATTGTACATATACTGTACATCGCATAATTTGTTAACAACTAAAAAATTATCGCAAAAAAATCTTTAAAATAAAAAAATTAATCCAATTCTTTCAAGATTTTATAGAGTCTTGAAAAAAGTGTACCAGTAAAGATAGATTCAAAAATATCTTCAGACATGCCCTCTGGCAATTCACCATCATTTATATAATCTAGACCAGTATGCCATCCAACATCACAAATCGTAACTCCGAATTTATCTTCAATAATAATGTTAGCTGTGCTTGCATAGTCATCTAAATTTTGATCCCATAATTCAGCAAAATCTGTAAAATACTTCGTAGACGGCTTTGACTCATCATAACCCCACTCTTGATCCTTATCAACCCCAATAATAACTCTTTCATTCATATACAAGGAAATCGTAAAATTATCAGTTTCATGCTCTGGACCGTTTTGAAGATTGATATGTATAAAACTTCCCCATTCTAGTTTCCAATCTGAAAGTAAATCATTTGGTAATGAAACTTTATAATTGTTTGATGTGTCTTTTTCAGGAATTTCTAACGGATCATAGCCAATTGTTGGGAGAAACTTATTAAGCATTGAGATTTCATCTATAGAATACTCTAAAGCATCAGAAAGGTTAGCTTTGCAACCATCTAAAGCTTTAGTAAAATTATTTCCCTTAGCAATTTGTTGTCCATCTGTATTAAGACATAATGCAAAATAATGATCGAAATTTTTTGCATGTTCGAAGCCAATATTCAAGCACTTTTCAAAAAGAGAATCATTTACATAATTTTTACTATCAAGTAGACTTAATAAGTCTTTAATATCAGAAAAATATATTTCTGGATGATCAATTGCTTTCTGGAAATGTTTATCTGCTAAGACACGTAAATCTCCAAAATCAGTAAAAGGGGTTATTTCAAATTGAGGATTTACTTGTTTAGCTATATGCATGTGGTAATCAATGGATTTTCCGTCAGATTTAGAAGAAGCTATATTGAGTAATTTACCCCATTCCTCTTTATATTCATTTATATCTCCATATCCTTCTGTTTTTTCTTCAGCTTCGGATAAAATATCTGTAATTTTATCATTACAAAATTCGATTTGCTGATCAGAGTCAAAATAATCTTCACTTAGTTCAACTCCACAAAATTCACCAAACTCGATAACTTCCCTAAGATAAGGAAGAAAATCAAGGCTAATCACTTCTTCCTTATTTAAAACTTTAGCTAAAATTTCATCTAGTTCGTATGGAGATGCCTCGCTAATTAAGTCACTAACTTCTTTGGAAACTTGGATTGATCGCGTATTATTTGAATCATCTTTTTCAGCTACCACAGGCTGCTCTGATGTAACTTTATATTTCAATTTTTTAGCTAAAACTAAAAAAACATTAATGTTTTCAGAGCCCCATTGATTAGAAACAACTACTTCAACACCATATTTGATTTTTAAAGGCATTTTTATGTTGAATCGTTTAAGGTCTTTAACTTTTGCTGATTTTTTAATAAATCCTTTACTTCCCTGAATCTCGTCTTTAAAAACTGAAGTGATTTTATCAAAAGAGGGGTTGTTTTTCTCCACATAATCTTTAACAATTTTGAAAACTAATTGTCTTTTATTCAGATTTTCCCCCAAACCTTTAACAGAATATTTAGTGTAATCTCTTGCCATTTTTATTTATTTATTTAAGTTTATTATATATTCTCATAAAAATAATTATTTTTTTTCAGTTTATAATTAATTAAAGTATGTTTTTAATGAATTTATTTTCAACTAATTATGTTGCAATTTAGATTTTCTGATTTACATTATCTTTTACCGTTTCGCTAATCAATAGTCCTTTATTAAAATTGAGTACTCTGTCTCTAGCAAAAACAGAAGCGTATCCTAAATTAATTTTTTGAATCAGATCACCTTCGGGAATTTTAATATCCCCAGAGAACCAACTAGCAAAAACTTCAGTTTTGTTTGGGAATAAATAGTTAAGGTCTACTTGGTTGTTTTTTTCAATGAAACCAATGAGAGAAACAAGATAGAGTTTATTGTTTTTAATCTTCCAAGTGCCAATATACCCTCTAACTAAAGCAGTAGATTTAAATATAAAACCAACATCATTTCTAGTCTCTAAATAAGGCTTTAATGGCTCTGTTGCAATAGTTTTTTTTTCACCATTGTAAGAAATTATGTCTCCTGCTTGGATGGTCATTAGTTTGGTTGTGTTTTTTTTATTCAGTAAAAATACAACTATGAACGTATATAATCAAGATCAAAAACATCATTATCTAATAATGTCTAAGCAACCTCTTCATAATTTATCAGGTATTGGTCTCTCCATAAACCCTCTTCATTCTTACAGAATTCAATATCAACACCTAAAGCTACTAAAACATCTTCAAAATTTCAATAGCTAAATCACCCCCACCTAATTCATCATTAATTTGAGGAAGGTCATCAAAATTAATATCTAATAATATATTGGTTATATTATAAGAATCTGCTCCATTTTCACATTCTTTACATATTGTACATAAAAGAACTGTTTTGGACAAGTTTATAAATATTATTATCTCATCTTCGCTTAGTGATATCAAATCGTTATTTGAATCAAGATCATAAAATGAATTGATTATTGCATTAAAAAAAGAAGTTGACTCATCATCATCTTCTTCAGTCCCAAATTTTTCTTCTCTCCAGTCATAAAACAATCTATACTTTTCATATGGGTTAAAATTCAAATTTCTTCCTTTAAGAAATAATCCCCCAATACTTAGATCTAATCCTTCATCATCAATTTTATTTTGGAAGAGACCCAAAGAATTATTTATACATAACAAAAACCAATAATATTGATTATTTAAATTAACGAACTTAATCATATCAAGTGAAAATTGCTCTTGTCAAGTTAAATCTTCATGCACAAAATTTTCAACAATTTTATCTATTTCTTCGAGGGTGGTGTTTTTAGTAATCGCCATTGAATTAATTTTCAGAATTTAATATAAATGTAATTACATTATAATTAATTTTTGATGTTTATTCAAGTCCTGAAAAAAAACTCTATGAATACACAACAAAACCTAAACTGCTCGATTTCACGCCCCTCTGTAACACGGCATTATTTGCAAAAAAATAAATGTAGATAAAAAATATTGAAAAAGAATTAAAAGCTTAGATAGATAGAGAATTTAAAGGAATTGATATATGGAATGAAATCGAATATTTTGTTTATATATGGTTTGGATTTGGTTTTTGGAGTCAAGAAAGGGTTATTTCTAAAGAAACATTGAAAAGTTTGGATATTGAAATTCAATTATAAAGTCGAAAATAATCTTTACAGGTAATTATCAATAAGGTGTGGAAAACTAACTGAAAGACCCCATATATCAGAGTTTGTAATTTCAAGCCATTCATCACCCCAGTTATCATTATAATATTTCCCTGGACTATTGTCAAATTCAGTAAAAATGGAAGTGTCTATAGGCTTTGCTTCAGGATGTTCAAACTCAATTTCTGTTTCCTCGTCATAACCATAATAAATATATTTACTGTATTCTTTTATAAGATCCCATTGGATTTTTTCATCTTCACTATCCATAAACTCGTCTAAAAATTCTGTTTCTGTATCAAATAATTCACGTTCAGAATTAAACTTTAATGCGGTTAATTTATAATCCCACAATCCGGAGCCAGTAGAATTGGAAAAAAGTCCTGTTATATTATTACTATCATCATATGATAGTTTTGCGTAAAATTCATCATATACTTGTCCTCCAGCATACCCAATTGCTGCTATGTATGTAAATTCTTTAATTACTTTTTTTATGATGATAGTATGAAAAGTCTCATCCTCTCTTAGTGATATATAAATTCCAGTATTCATTTTTAAAGTTTTAGTTTAACATTAATTTTATGAATATAATTTAATAAATCATAAATAATTTTTGGCATGTTGTTGATTTAATCAAATTATATGAATTATTTTTTTATTTTTAATAAGTTTTCTATGTTATTAGAATAAGTAAAAGTGACTAGTAATGCCTTTTCAACAAGCTGATTCTTCTTTTTTGAATTTAGTAATTTGGCTTTTTGTTAAACCTTGATATATTTCTTGTTCTTCCATTATTTAATAGTTTAATTTAAAATAATTCATCCAATTTTTCATCAAAACGAGGAAGAGATTCTAAAAGCGTTTTTATTTTTTTAACAGACATAATTCTTAAATTTAAAATTAAATATTTCTTGTTCTATTTTCCCAAATATGTTGATTTAAATCATAAATATTTTTACCATCTCCAACAGTACTTAAAATTTCTTCTTCACTGCAGAAATCAGAAAAGCTGGCCGATGAATTTTTTATCTTTCCATCTTTACAGCTTACTTCCCATAAAAGTTTAGAGTTAGGGTAAATTGGTAAAAATTCTTCTTTACCTGAATATATTTTGTGATTTTCTAACCTGTGGAAGTCAAAATCGGTTTTAATGAAATTTTCAAAATTATCAGAACATCTTATTGTTATGGAACCATTAAAGTTTTTTAGAGAGTAGTCCATCGCATTGCTAACTCTTGTTGGAGTCCCTTCAACGTTATGCCACCTTATGTAATGATTATTTGACCAATGACCACCTTGTGGGTGAAAATCAAATCTTCTGGCAAGAATCAATCTTTTTCCCATATCTAAAGTGATGCTGTAGTTGTATTTTTTTGCTTTTGGTTTGTATTCCAAAATGATGTATAAGAATCGACCAAATTTCAAATTGTAGTCTTTAAACATGTTTTTAGAAAACTGAATTTTAGGAGTTAAATCATCTATATTCATTAAAAATTTTGATTTAACAATATTGCTTTCTTCTCCATATTTTTCTAGCTGCTCTAAAAAACGAATAACATAAAAATGTGAATCAGCTGTTGTATTTTGAAATTTCTTCCCATCAAAGTTATATTTACATTTATCAATGGCTAGTTCTAAACACTTTATGGCACTTTTAGAATCGTTAATACTTTGGTAATATTCGGAAAGTGGTATAAATTGAAAAATATCATCTTCAATTTTATTAATACAATTTTTTAATAATTTTTCTATTTCATTTTTGTCTGAAATATTTTCAATAAATGACAAAAAATCATCCATTTTACATTTTTCCGGGTTTTCAAAAGCATTACCATGAATGGTTTTTATAGCCACACAAAACTGTTGCCCTTTGGATACTAAAACATCAATAACACTAGCGTCAGTTGAGCTTTCTTTCAAGAGCTTAATAAGTGAAACCACTGCCGCTAAATCAATACAATTTTCAATAGCAATTTTTACTACATTTTTGGTGTATTCGCTATCATTTAAATAGTTTTTGTCTGAAACTGATACGATTAACGCCTCTAAATCATACATGTCATCACCAGCTTTTTCCAAAGCTTTGTCATATAATTTTTTTGCATAATTATTTTTAAAATCTGCTGTTGAGCAAGACAACTCTGCAAGTTCTCGATAGCAATCAAAATCGTCGACTTTCTTTTCAGCTTTTTTTAGCAAATCTTCAGCAACATCAATTTCAGTAATTGATATAAGTTTTGAAATCCATTCACGCATATCACTTCCATAATCTTCTTTTTTGAACTGCTCTAAACATATTTTTTTTAACCAGATATTAGCGCCTGCTTCAAATAGTTTTTTAGAAAAACTTAGAAAATTCCAGTGAGTATTACAAGCTGATTCTTCTTTTTTAAATTTGGTAATTTGGCTTTTTGTTAAACCTTGATAAATATCTTTTTCTTCCATATTTATTTTATTAAATTTAGATTAAAATTAGATATTTTTCTCAGCTAAAAATTTTAAATGTTCGTAAATCATTACCATTGCTAAAGTATCTAATTCACAATAGCGTTTTAATGCCTCTGCTATGTCTTCTCTTTCCTTTTCAGTCATATCGGTATACTGTATCTTTCCATAGGCTGTAAGGGCAGCACCTCCATCGTCAATATTATCAATGTTAGACAATCTAGCTTCAATCTCATCTTGACTTATATCGTTATGGACTGGAGGTAAGGATTTGTAGGGGTCGATGATTTCGTTGTCTAGCTTTTTTAACCAAACATAATCATCTTGATGATTTTTACTACTCACACCAATAGTTCCAATAGGTTTACTGTATTTTTCTTGAACAAACTGGCTAGACTTTAATACGGCAGGGAGCACTTTTTTAATCGAGTTTGAGCCAAAAGTATGAGGATTGTAGTAATAGTGACTAACCACCTTACAAAGATCTACCATATCTCGCGTACCCTGGTTTTGTTTTCTTAGCGGTACTATCCAAGGGTCTGGATTGTCTGTTGTACGATGACTAATAGATTCTATAAATGAAACAAGCGATTCTTTGTTTGGGGCATCACTGGCTTTGAGTTGCGCCCTAATGGCATTGAGTATTGTATTTTCATGTATAGAATATTTAAAAATAGTTCCTTCATCTTTTGATAATGCTTTTTGCAAATGTTCAATGAATTTAAAATTTGGAAACTCGCCGGCGGTTGAGTTAATATATTCGTTTGCATGTTCTATACGGCCATCTTCATGATAAATATGATGTGAAAACTGAAAGGCTATTTGCTCATAGGGTTTACGACCCTTATGAAACGGGAGCGGTACTGTAGATGTCTCAAAATCTATAAAATGAAGTGGATATACCCAACTATTCATTTCGTCTTTTAGACCATCCACATCAACAAACTCAGTAAAGTCATCACCACGTTCTTTTTCGATTTGCAACCACTGGCGCTCTGTTCGATCAAGTTTTCCAGCTGCCTCCTTGTATTTAATATCTTCTGGGGTGAGCTGTGATTTAAACAACTTGCCTTGCTGCATTAATTTTGGATCTTTTAAATCCCAAACATTAAAAATATTTGGTTTTTTAAAATCGTTTGTGGTCCAGTGGTATTGAGTTTTAAAACAATACTCAAATCCAGATTGTTTTTTCTTACCATCCTCGCTATCATCTTTTTTAAATTCACATTTTTTACACGCAGAAAATTGAGCAGGCCAATTTGGATAATAATTTTGCATTCTAATTTCTGACAATAATTTAACCGCTTCTTGAAAGTTTAAATTATTGTAGTAGGTATGATCTCCGCTGTGGATTTTTGAAACCACTTCAGATAAGTTTTCTTGGTGTAATATATTTTCACCTAATTGACTAACCTCCGTATATATTTTTTTTACTCCTGTTCTGCTGTTAGGATTTTTTTCGACTCTAAAAAACTGATTTAAGCCATCTGCAGTTGCAGCTTTTGTTTTATCAACCAGGCATAAATAAGGTGTAATTGTATACGAAGGCAAACAAAGTTGCGTTACATAGGTTTGAAAAGCCAAATCAAAAAGATAGGGCTTCCAGCTACTCACTATTTTTTTTGACTTTCCTACAAAATTATAAGGCTGGTTTGGGTCAATAGATTTTGCCTTAACTTCTATGAGCTGTATATGAGTGCCTTTTTTAACAAGAACATCTGTTCTTATAAATAAATCGTTGATATAAAAAGCGGCTTCATAAATTACTGCATTTTCTTTTTTTAATAGCTCAGATGTTTGATTTGCTAAATCTTGGTAATCATAGTTTTCTCTATCTTCTGGATCTTTTATTAAGTCACCACCAGGATATTGTAAACGCGCATATTCCTCTACTTGAAAACCACCACTTGCTAGGGCTTGCAAAAACGGATCTTCATTTTTTACATT
>ENA-UZWU01013552-UZWU01013552.1-metagenome-genome-assembly--contig:-Day-4--1m-contig-13552_pt1 | contig 10735 bp, 10 predicted proteins | sample MGYA00260345_ERZ794905 | MGnify/ENA metagenome assembly ERZ794905
TTTTTATTGAGAGCGAATTAATCTTTGGCTAAAAACATTTCTTTAGCTTTTATAACTGGCTTAGTTATCTCATTGCTTTCAAGTGTTTTATAGAACTTCTTAACTTCTTTACTCATTATTTTTTGAAATTTAGCTTTTTCCTGATCAAACTCATCACTTATAAGCTCGAAGTTACTCTTTAGAGATCCATCAATACGATCATAGTTTGTTGCAATATTGCTGTACAATTCACCCATACGCTCACGTAATTCTGGTTCTGCGCTTGCTACATAGTTATCTCCAGTGGTGACCACTAAATCTGTTCTAAGGTCTTCTAAAGCATCCCAACATCTCTGTGCATGTTTGGCTGGTTTTCCGCCCATATCAATCACTTCTTTGGCTTTAGCTTGTATTTGCCCAATCTCATAGACTAAAAAGGCTAAGTCTTCAACCATAGCAAACATGGTCTGGGTTAGGGCTTCTTGTTCTTTACGCTCATCAAGAGTTGTTAGTGATTTAGTATCATATCTGGTCTCTATGATATGCTCAAAGGTTTGTTTTCCTTTTTTGAGCACTACCTTGTATTGCCCCTCTGTAACACGGGGGGAGGTGAACCCACCAAATGAGAGGGTTTTTGCAGCTGCCATTTTAGGACTACTTGTATTGAATCCCCAGTTTACAATATTAATACCTTTAGATTTTCCTGGGCTAAGAGATGTAATTTTATTACCCTCCATGTCTTGAATTTCTAGGGTCATCTTACCAAAAGTATGTCGCTTTTTTAAATAGTATACAATACGAGCTGCACTAGATTTGTTTTGCCCTACAAATTGAGTTTCTGCACCAAATGAACCCGCAAAGCCGCTTTCTTCTGGCATTGTAAAAGGCTGTGTTTTAAAGAAGTGTGTCTTTTTTGCAAGCACCTGCTGGCTTAATTCTCTCAGTGGGCTTATATCATCAATAATGATAACCCCTCTACCATGAGTTCCCATGACAATGTCATTGGTTTGTTTTTGCATATCAATAAAATGTACCGCAACGGGTGGCATATTATTGGTGAATTGAGACCATCCCTTTCCTCCATTAATGGTAACATAAAGACCCATTTCTGTTCCTAAAAACAACAAGTCTTCATTAACATAGTCTTCTTGGATATTTCTAACAAAAGCATTTTCTTGAATGTCTTTTGATATGATACTTGTCCAAGTTTTCCCGTAGTCTGTAGTTTTCATGGCATAAGGTTTCATATCTCCCATTGTGTGGCCATCAAATACAGCATAAGCAGTTGCTTTTGAATGCACACTTGCTTCTATGTGATATACCCAAGTATTGGCAGGAATACCTGTAAGATTAGCTGTAACATTACTCCAAGATGCTCCCGCATCTGTGGTTATTTGAATATTACCATCATCGGTACCTATCCAGATTATGTTCTCATCTATTGGAGATTCAGCAATGGTGAAAATAGTAGTATGGTTTTCTGCACCACTATTATCTACAGAAAGTCCTCCAGATTTTGATTGATCTTGTTTTGTTTTATCATTGGTAGTAAGATCTGGAGAAATTATCTTCCAGTTATCTCCCATGTCTTCACTTACATGCAAAAACTGACTTGCCATGTAAAATCTATCTGGTTGGTGTTGGCTTACTGCCATAGGAGCGTTCCAATTAAAACGCAGTTCTGGATCTCCTTTTTTTGGAAGTGGTTGAATGGTTTTGGTTCGGTTACGGTCTATATCATAACGCCATACATTTTCTGCACCTTGCATTTCTGAGTATACAATGTTTTTGGTAGGGTGTTTTAATACTCTAAAACCATCTCCATATCCAACACTGTTCCAATCTCTGGCATTTACGCCCCCTGGAGAGGAAGAAGGCCCATACCATGATCCGTTGTCTTGTAGGCCTCCGTATACATTATACGGCTCCTTGTCATCAACACTAATGTGGTAGAACTGTGACAGGGGTAGGTTTTCTACAATTTCAAAGGTGGATCCTCCATTCCAAGAGCGGTATACACCACCATCTGTTCCGGAGTAAATTACATCACTATCATTAATATGAAATGCAAAATCATGTATATCACTGTGCATGTTTCCTAGGTTTTTAAAGGTTTTTCCTCCATCACGGCTTATAGAGCCGTTCAAGCCACCTTTTAAAACTACTTCTGGATTTTTAGGATCAATCACAATTCTGGAAAAATAAAATGGTCTTACCACAAGTCCAAAGTCATTATTTAAATGCTCCCAAGAAGCTCCTGCATTGGTAGATTTCCATAAACCATTTTTGCTTTTGTCTTCTGTTTCTAAAACAGCATACAAAATACTAGCATCACTAGGGGCAACTGCAACAGCAATTCTTCCTAATTTTCCCTCTGGAAAACCATTGTGTATTTTATTCCAGGTAGCACCTGAGTCTGAAGATTTATAAAGTGCACTTGTATTTCCTCCAGAGCTAAAGCCCCATCCTGAGCGTCTAAACTCCCACATAGATGCATACAGTACTGAAGGATTTTCTGGATCCATAATCACATCACTTACTCCAGTTGACGGCCCTACATATAGTATTTTATTCCAGGAGTCGCCCCCATCAGTTGTTTTGTAAACACCTCTATCTTGGCTGTCTGACCAAAGCGCTCCCAAAACACCTACGTATATTTCTTGGTTGTTTTCTGGGTTGATTACAATAGAGGTAATTCTCTCACTGTTTTCAAACCCAGGTACTTCCTTAAAATTTGAACCACCATCTGTAGATTTAAACAAACCATCTCCAATAGATACAGAGTTACGTGTCCATGTTTCTCCTGTTCCTACCCAGATATTTTGATCTGGATTTGTAGGGTCTAGACTAACCACACCGATTGATTGCACATGCTTATCAAAAATGGGTGTAAAGATGGCGCCTCCATCATTAGATCTCCAAACACCACCACCGGCAGTTCCTGCGTATAAAATTCTTGGGTTTGTTGGATGACTTTCAAGATCATTGATACGCCCACTCATAAGAGCAGGGCCAATTTGACGTGCGCGCATGTCGCCAAATAATTCTTTACCCTTTAGAGAGATTTCTTCCTGGGCATTACCAGAAAATGAAAATAGAAGGGTTACTAACAAAGCAAGCAATATTCTTTTCATGAGATACATTTTAAAATTATTGGTTAGATTAGGTTGTGAGGTAAAAAAAATCCTCACGTTTTGGGAGGATTTTTTTAGTTGTTTGATTTGGTGTTATTTTCCTTCTGGGAAGGCAAAAAATGCTTTATCTACATCAGGATTAAGCACTATTTCTTTCATAACTATGGGTTGTCCGTCTTGAGATATCGAGAACGGAAAATACAATCCACCTACCTCTTGATAGTCGCTAAACCCGTTGATAGACATTTGCCCCTTTGCAGGTCCAGAATTCATTGTAGACTCTACAACAATTGGTACATAGTTCTCTGTTTCAAAATAGTAAAATGATACCGTTGGCTCTTCTTTTCCATCAACCATTACAGGTTTTTGAGTTAACTTGAGTTTGAAGGTTTCTGTACCTTCTTTTGTTTCTTTTCCAAGATACTCTACCGTGTATCCTTTTTCTTTATAGTTTAGAAAAGGAGATGGAAAATCTTGATTGTTTATTTTCATGTTTTCTGTGGTTTCTGTATCACTTTTCTCCGGTAGCATAGTCATGAAATTGGTCGTCCACATGGTATCTCCATCAAAAGAAAACTGTGTCATCTCTTGCCCTTGTATATTTATTTTTAGTAATTGCTTACCGTCTTTCATTCGATATATTTCAACAGGAATATCCATGCCTTGAGCGTTAACAGAACCGATCATCTTGGTTCCTTGCAAAGCATTCCAGGCAGCTTCTCCACCAGTATTTTCAAAGTAATTGCTAAGGATTTCGTCAGCAGTTTGAGCAGTCATAGGTGCCACTGCTATAAGAGTTAAAGCTAATAATAAAGTTTTAAATGTTTTCATAAAGGTTATTTGTATATAATTAATGGTAATTTAAAAGTAAGACGATCTAATGTTAAAAAAGTTACAGTTTTTTAATTTTTATAATAGTTAGCGTTATTACGTATTGTTTCAAAAATAGAAAATTGTATTCATTAATTTTACAATACGTTTGCTTTTTTTAATGTGTTATTATTACCATAGACACCATAGTAATGGTTAGCCTTGATACAAAAGGAAAACCAAAGACGCATGGAAAATCTGAGATAGAAAACCTCAAAAATAGAGTACAATAGTACCCCTTATGTTTTGCGGTATCTATTTCTTTGATCCAAGGAAATGGTATTGTTACCAAGTAGTAGTGCAATTGTTTTTAATACTATTGCTTGATCGTTATCTATATTTTCCAGTATTTCTCTAGATGTTTTAGGACCACTCTCTAGCTCCAATAGAATAAGTTTACTACTCTTGAGAAGCTCTTTTTTACTGAACTTTTCTTTAGATTCACTACATACGCTACAAATACCACAGGGCTCTGCTGTAGTTTCCCCAAAATAAGATACAAGTTGTATACTTCTACAGATGTTATTGTTATCTACATAGCATAGTAGCTGTTGTACTTGATGTTTCTTTTTATCATTATGAGAAACGACCTCTCTTGCAATCACATTTATTGTTTTGTCATCTTCTCTAGGGGTTAAAAATGTAATAGCTGCATCTGTTGTATTTAAGTATAACTCTATGATGTTGGCTGCCTCTAGTTTTTGAAGTGTTTCAATTATAACGGGTTGTGATTGACTTGTTTTGGTTTGTAAAACTTCTAGATTTACTCCTGTCATAGTTTCAAAAATACCTCCATATAACCTCAATATTGTTTTTCCAATTACAGAGGCGAGCTTGTCGTGTTTAAAGTAGGCTAAGGCCGTATTTGTATCTACTAAAAATTTTAATTTACTAGAGCGCCCAAACTCTTTGGAGAGTTGTAAAACACCAAGTCTATCAAGGGTATTTAAACCATTAAAAACTTGAAGGGTGTTTAAAGAGTAGGTTTTACAGAAGTCTTCAAAATTAAAACCATGGGTGGTGAAAACACCTTCTCCAAATGAAATTTGCAAGTAATTATTTAATTTTTTGTACATAAATTTTAGCATAGATACATCTGCCAAGGATGCTATAAACTGCTTAGTAACTAATTGCTTATCATAGGAGTTGTAAAGTATGGTTGCTGTTGCTTTATTTCCATCTCTTCCTGCGCGACCAGCTTCTTGAAAGTAGCTTTCCAAACTCTCTGGTAATTGAATGTGTATAACATGACCAACAGTTGCCAAATCTATTCCCATACCAAAAGCACTGGTGGCAACCATGGTGGGTGAGATGCCATTTTTCCAAGCGTCTAATTTTTTGGTTTTTTCTTGTGAAGGAATACCCCCATGAAAAAAATCACTTTTAATTCCCAAACTATTTAAGTGATTGCTTGTCTCTACCGCGCTTCTTCTGGTTCTAACATACACAATAGCTTGATTTTTACTTGCCTTTAGCAGTTGCTCTACATGGTATAATTTATCTTCTACCTCCAAGGTGTTGTAGGCTATATTTGGGCGTACAAACGAATCTTGAAACACCGCTGGAAGTTCCATCTCTAGCTCCTTAATGGTGTCTTTTAATACCTCTGGAGTTGCTGTTGCTGTAAGAGCTATAATAGGGGATAAGGGTTGCAACTCTCTTAAAATACGTATGTTTTTATAAGCGGGTCTAAAGTCATTTCCCCACTGAGAAATACAATGTGCCTCATCCACAGCGATGCAATTTACATTCATGCGCTTTATGGTGTTTTGGACTAGCTCTTGTTGTAATCTCTCTGGTGATAGGTACAGAAATTTGTAATTTCCGAAGCTAGCGTTATCTAGCAGGGTATTTACCTCTGTAAATGATTTCCCCCCAGTTATTGCAAGGGCTTTAATACCTTTTTGTTGTAAACTCTTTACTTGATCTGTCATTAAAGCTACAAGCGGTGATATAACAATACAGATACCTTGTTGTGCTAAGGATGGTATTTGGAAACAAATAGATTTTCCTCCACCAGTAGGCAGAAGCGCTACGGTGTCTTTACCATTAATAATAGAGGTGATTATGGCCTCTTGTTTTGATCTAAAACTAGTATGGCCCCAGTATTTTTGTAATATGTCAAGGGGGCTTTTCAGAGGGTGTTTTTTAGGTAGTTAAAAATAAAATCACTTCGCTTTTCTACAGCTGCTGGTGGTATTTCAATAATAGTGTAGCCATATTTTTTATAGCCATCATACAATGATTTGTATATTTTTTTTGCCTGTGCAAAAGTTTCATAGCGCTCATTATCTTTGGTGTAAATCAACTCCCAAGGTGGAAGTAAAAAAACACAGTCGTAGAGATGAGTAAAACAAGGTTTTTCAAACTCTGGAGAGTATCTAGCGCCAATAAAGTCCATGTATGCGGTGATATCTGGAGTTCCTCTGTCATAAAACACATATGCCGCATCTATTTGTTTTGCTTTATCAAATTGACGAAGTCTACTCTCTAGTAGTTTTTGACTAAAAAGCATTGGGTCTGTCAAAAAAAGTTGGTCAATACCCTCTTTGCGAGCTTCATTAATTATTTCTCGTGAGACCTCATGCATCGTTGGGTACCCAAGTTGCTCTATGTAATTTATTAAGGTAGTTTTTCCAGACCCAGGCCCTCCGGTAATGACAATTCTTTTTGTGTTCACTGCTGTAAAAGGATATTAAAAATAATTTCTAAACCACAAAGTACGTTAATTTATATTGATGTTGAAAGTGTATCTTTGTAGAATGCTAATTGACACTAGTTTGCTCTCATTAATTAGTTAAAACAAGTAACCAACCCTTTTATATTTCTTAAGAAATACAATATGAAAGATACTAAAACAGAAGAATTTTACGCTAGATTATTAGAACAATTAAAAGGAGATACAACCTGGCCTGCTCCTTATTTGTATAAATTTATAGTACCTGCTGATGTTCAAAAAATTGCGCAAATTGAGGCTATTTTTAATGGCACAAATGCTCAAATAAATACGCGAGATTCTAGCAAAGGAACCTATACAAGCTTGTCTATAAAAGTAATAATGGCTTCCCCAGAGAAGGTGATTGAGAAATACAAACAAGTTTCTCAGGTGGATGGAGTGATTTCTCTATAAAATGTGTATTTTGCATTACCTTAGATACTTCAAATTACACAATTCCCAATTTATACATACAACACATGTTTTTTACAGATATAGAATATAATACAGAGCGTCCGCATTTGATTATTCCAGAATATGGTCGTCATATCCAAAAAATGGTTGATCAGGCTGTTGCAGAACAAGATCCTGAGAAACGAAATAAACAAGCAAAGAGTATCATTTCTGTGATGGGAAATTTAAACCCTCACTTGCGTGATGTTGCAGATTTTCAACACAAGCTTTGGGATCAGTTGTTTATTATCTCAGACTTTAAACTAGATGTAGAGTCTCCTTATGAGAAACCATCTATTGATGCCCTAAGAGAAGCTCCAGCCAGTCTTGAGTATCCACAAAATTATCCAAAATATCGCTTTTATGGTAATAATATCAAACGAATGATTGATGTGGCTATTGGTTGGGAGGATGGTGATAAAAAAGATGGATTGGTACTAACGATTGCCAACCACATGAAAAAATGTTTTCTAAACTGGAATAAAGATACCGTAGAAGACGATGTAATATTCACACATCTGTTTGAGCTCTCTGACGGAAAATTAAATTTAAAGGGGAGTGATCAAGCCCTAAGGAGTTCTTCCATATTGCTAAAAACTAAAAATCGTTTTAGTGATACTAAGGCCACCCCAAACAAACACAAAAAGCACAACAATAACAATAGAGGCCGTAAGCGCTACTAAATTTCTTACCAAAAGCTATGGGAACTTTTCAAATCGAGGGTGGTCACAAATTAAAAGGTGAAATCACACCACAAGGGGCAAAAAACGAGGTTTTACAAATACTGTGTGCTGTTTTATTAACCCCTGAAGAGGTTCTAATAGAGAATATTCCTGATATAGTAGATGTCAATAAATTAATTGGCATTTTAGGTAATTTGGGTGTTAAAATTCAAAAATTAGGGAAAGGAAAATATACATTCAAGGCAGATGATATTAACCTTGAGTATCTTGAGTCATCACTTTTTAAAACTCAGGGAGGTTCCTTGAGAGGCTCTATCATGATAGTGGGTCCTCTTTTGGCTCGCTTTGGAAAAGGATACATACCCCGTCCAGGAGGAGATAAAATTGGAAGAAGAAGATTAGACACACATTTTGAAGGCTTTATTAAATTAGGGGCAAGTTTTAGATATAATAAAGAAGAGCGTTTTTATGGAGTAGAAGCACCCAACGGATTAAAGGGGTGTTACATGTTACTAGACCAGGCCTCTGTTACAGGTACAGCTAATATTGTAATGGCCGCTGTCTTGGCAAAAGGAACTACTACCATATACAACGCAGCCTGTGAGCCGTATTTGCAGCAACTGTGTAAGATGTTAAATGCAATGGGAGCAAAGATTACGGGTGTAGGCTCTAACATGCTAACTATAAATGGCGTAGAACACTTAAAAGGTTGTTCACATCGTGTTTTGCCAGATATGATTGAAATTGGTAGCTGGATAGGACTTGCCGCCATGACTCATAGTGAAATCACTATCAAAGATGTAAGCTGGGAGAATTTAGGTATTATCCCTGATACGTTCAGAAAATTAGGAATTACTCTTGAAAAAAGAGGCGATGATATTTTTATACCATCTCAAGATAGCTATGAAATCCAGGGATATATTGATGGTTCTACACTCACCGTTTCAGATGCTCCGTGGCCAGGATTTACGCCAGATTTATTAAGTATTGTACTTGTTGTTTGTACCCAAGCAAAGGGAAGCGTTTTGATACACCAAAAAATGTTTGAAAGCAGATTGTTTTTTGTGGATAAACTTATTGATATGGGCGCTCGTGTTATCTTGTGCGATCCTCACCGTGCAACTGTTATTGGACATAACTTTGAGTCTATGTTAAAGGCAACAACAATGGTCTCTCCAGATATACGCGCTGGTATTTCTTTGTTAATCGCTGCACTTTCAGCAAAAGGAACTAGTACTATTCATAATATTGAACAAATAGATCGCGGCTATGAAAACATAGACGAGCGTCTTCGTGCCATTGGCGCTAAAATTACTAGGGTAGAGGCTTAAGTACTATTTAAAAGAGCATCACCAAAAAAAATCCCAAACACATTTTTGTATTTGGGATTTTTTGTGAGTTTAAAATAAGCTATACTGCTTACTTATTCTTGTTAATTTCGTCTTGTAGCTTTCTTCTAAGTAGTTGCTGCTCCTCCAATTTCTTTTGGCGATAGGTATCAAATTCTTGTTCAATTTCAGAAAGCTTGAGTTTTGTTTGTTTTGTTATTATGTTGCTATTTTTAAACTTTACTATAAAGAGAAAAAGCCCTAGTATCAAAATACCTATGGTAGAAAACAATAAAAAATTATAGGTTCCTTTTTTTGTGGTAATACCAAAAAAGGAGATAGTTCCCTCTTTTTCTATAGAGGTGTCAAGATTATTTTGAGTAGTGTTTAAGCGAGCCTTTAATGAAGTTATATCACTATTTTGGGCTGCAATTGTAACGTCTTTTTGCTGGATAGATTCTTCCAATGCATCTATAGAATCTAATATGTTTTTTCTTAAACTAGCTAGTTTGGTTCTTTTAATGACCTTATATTTTTGGTAATTATTAGACTTATCTATGACCTCTACAAATTGTGCTTCAATAGAGTTTTCTTTCTGTGCATTGTTTTGAGAGTAGCTCAACGTTGCACACAAAAAAAATAAGCTGCAAAAAAATGTTTGAATAGTCATGAGTGTAGTTTTGTAAAAATTATAAAGCGCCATATCTCGCTTAGATTATTACTAGCAAAAGTAAGTGTAATTTAGGTATTTGTAAAGGTTTGTTTATTGGTTTTTATTGGCAGGGTGTAATCGTAAATCAAAATAATCACTAAGTTAAAGTAACTTTTTATAAATTAAAAAGGCTCAAAGAACAGCAACAGTGGTCTGTTTTTAATTATTCATTTAGTGCTTTTTTATAGGTCTGTAGGCATCTCTGGCGAGCAAGTTTGTGATCTACAATCATGGCTGTGTATTGTTGAGATTGATATTCAGGCACCCATTTTTTAATGTACTTTTTATCTTTATCAAACTTATCTGCTTGTGTTATTGGATTAAATATCCTAAAATAGGGTGCTGCATCAACACCACTACCAGCTGCCCATTGCCAATTACCCACATTGCTTGATTGCTCATAGTCTAACAGTGTTGAGGCAAAATAGGTTTCTCCCCAACGCCAATCAATAAGCAGGTGCTTACACAAAAAACTTGCAACGAGCATGCGCACTCTATTATGCATATGTCCTGTTTTATTTAATTCTCTCATTCCAGCATCCACTAAAACATAGCCGGTGGTACCGTTTTTCCAGTGCTCAAATTCCTGCTCGTTGTTGCGCCATACAATGCGGTCATACTTTGGTCTAAATGCCTTTTGATGGGTGTGTGGAAAGTGCCAAAATATCTGCATAAAAAATTCTCGCCAGATAAGTTCGCTCCAAAAAACCTCATTTGTTTGAGATATAGCCTTTCTCATCATTGCCCTTATGCTAACGGTGCCAAAACGTAAATGTGGTCCTAGATGAGAAGTGCCCTCTAGTGCAGGGAAATTTCTGGTATCTTCATAATTCTGTATAAGATCTTCTGAGGTATTGTAA
>ENA-UZWU01015346-UZWU01015346.1-metagenome-genome-assembly--contig:-Day-4--1m-contig-15346_pt1 | contig 10718 bp, 11 predicted proteins | sample MGYA00260345_ERZ794905 | MGnify/ENA metagenome assembly ERZ794905
GCCGCTGAAATGTACCCTGTTCCGCCGCGTGCTGAAACGCAAGGAAGAACGGAGGAATATATTGGCAGTTGGTTTAAAAAAACAGGGCTGCGCGACCACTACATCTTGGCCACAAAGGCCGCCGGGCCCAACCCTGAGTTCCACTATTTACGGGGCGGTCCACGTTTTACAAAGGATCAATTAATTGAGGCGGTAAACGGGTCTTTAAAACGGCTGCAAACGGAGTACATCGACCTGTATCAGCTGCATTGGCCAGATCGATACACTAATTTTTTTGGTCAGCGTGGCTATCATCACCGTGAGCAGCCCGAGACACCGATCGACGAAACTTTACGGGCCTTAGAAGAGATCGTGAAGTCAGGAAAAGTCCGAACAATAGGCCTGTCAAATGAGACCCCTTGGGGCACGATGAAATTTCTGGAGTTGGCTGAACGCGAGGGCTTACCGCGTATTGAGAGCATTCAAAACCCCTACAGCTTGCTCAACCGAACCTACGAAATAGCAATGGCTGAAGTCTCCCAGCGCGAAGATGTGGGATTACTCGCTTATTCACCGCTGGCAATGGGCCTACTGACCGGAAAATACCGCAACGGCGCACGCCCCGACGGTTCTCGCCTCGTCGTTTTTGAGCGATTCACTCGCTACGAGAGCGTCGAGACCTGGGATGCGGCGGAGCGTTATCTGCAGCTGGCAGATGAGCACGGTCTTAATCCGACGCACATGGCGCTCGCCTTCGTAAATACTCGACCGTTTGTTCTCTCAAATATCATTGGTGCTACATCAATGGAGCAACTCAAAATGAATCTAGACAGTTTAGATGTGGTGCTGGACAAAGAGGTTCTTAAGGGAATCGCGGCCATTCAGCAGGCGCTGCCCAACCCATCACCCTAGATTACATATTAATCCAGCTGTTGCGAGCGCGGACTCTGAACTGGGTCTCGCGCCAGCGTAAAATAACGCTGTCGGGCAGAATCTCCACCACGGTGAATGCACCGACCTTCTGCCGCTCGCCGGCTGACTCTCCGTTCAGTACGACGCTTGAACGCCCCGAAGGCCGAAAGTCATGAGCGCTGTAGATCAGCGACGGAATGTCATCTTTGATTTGTTGCGACAAGGTTTCCAACAGCGGCTCGGTGCTTTCTACAAGCGGGCTGACGCCCAACTCGCTTTGCGCCTTGGCCAAAATTTCAGCAAAATCCACAGGGAGTTGTTCGACTGTGTTCGACTCATTCGCCTCAACGGCCTTTATCACCCCTGAACTCGCCGCGACGTCCTCGCCCGCGTTGGTTCGAATAGCATCCTCAGTGATCGAACGCCCCTGGATGGCGGCCTCGGACGCCTCATTCATCGACGCATACAACGTTGCCAGCCGCGCCTCGTCCTGCTTCGGTATTTCCGCTGGCTGCTCCGGAATATTAATCACCACCGGGCGCAACGCGACATTTCTTTTGGCCTTCGGTGGCTGCTGAACCGCCTCGAATGGTGCATTCTCAGGTGTTTTAGTGTCCCTGTCTGTGGGCACTGGACTCGCAACAGACAAAGACTCCGGCGTGACGAGAGGAACGCTCGCAGCGCCACTGACATTCTTGAGTAACGACGTTGCGTATAAAACCCCACCGATCAAGATGAGCGCCGCACATGCGCCGACGATGCCGGTGCCAGGTATCGTCCAGCCTCTGGTTTGACGCGACGCCACAAAGTGCTCGGTGTCTACTGAGGGTACGTCGCCCTGAACATCCACCTCCTTTGAGCGTTTTATGGCATCAAGAATCATCGACATCAGGGCGTCTCCTGCCAACGTTGAGCCCGTTGTAAGGCCCGGGTTGTTGTCAGACCCACGTTTAAGCGATCGTTGAGCCGCAAGAGCGTTTGCTCTCCCACCACCCCGTCGGCCACTAAACCCTCAGCGCTTTGAAACAAGCGCACTCGCGTTGCTAAGGCATCACTAAACTGAGAAATGCTCGTCAGTGACACACCATCGAGTGTTGCAAACATTTGTGCTACCTCAGACACCACAGCCCCCGACTCGCCCACACCTATCGGGCCCACCCACCCGCGGGGAGGCTGCCACAGATATTGGTATCGACCTGTCCAGGTCGGCGCAAGATCAGACAAAGGCGCCGACACCAGCCCTTGGTCGCTCCATAAAATAGCATCGGTCCCCCGAAAACGAAGCACGAGCACAGTTTCGGCAAACCGTTGTGGCGTCACCATTTCCAACAGTACGGGTCGATTTAAAGACGCAATATCATTCCACACGGCAGCAACACCCTCACTGCATCGAATGCCGGTCATTGGGGGCGGCGGACAGACCGAGCCGGGCGATGGGACATCACTGGCGAGGAGCCAAAGTCGTTCACGACCGGCATCAGGCGAAAAGGTCCAGTTGACCACAGACTGATCGATGACCGGCTCAGACGCATCAACCACCGCGGTATCAGTCGCCGTTGGCGTGATCGCAGGTTTATCGGAGGACGTCTTATTATTTACTAGCCCCAATTGACCGCTCGCCCAGAGCAGCCAGGCAAAGGCCAAAACGAGGACCAGCACAGCACCTAACACAACCGGCACAAGGACCCGCCGCCACGGTGCGCTATCTGCCACCTCTCCGAACACTTCGGTCGCGGCGTCACGAACCAACAGCCGCGTCACGCGACTCCTTTTTTGCCCGTAAGCCCCAAGGAGCGACCGGTCACACAGGACGTTGATCAGTCGCGGGATGCCGCGAGTCAGCTTGTGTATGCGGCGTACTGCGGATGTTTCAAATAAGCTCACGCCGCCTTTAAGGCCCGCGACCTCTAATCGATGTTTTATGTAAGCAGCCGTTTCATCGAAATTGAGCGGCTGAAGATTATAACGCGCGGTAATACGCTGATTGAGTTGTCTCAGTTCGGGTCGCGATAGTTTTTCAGTCAGCTCGGGCTGACCGATCAAGATAATCTGCAGCAGTTTCTCGTCGTTAGTCTCAAGGTTCGTCAATAACCGAATCTGTTCGAGGACGTTGAAATCCAGATGCTGTGCCTCGTCGATCATTAATACGGTTCGGCGACCGCGCTCATAATTTTCCAGCAAATAGCGATGTAACGCATCGGTCAATGCTTTAAGGCTCTGCGTACCTGCAGGGTAATCAATGGACAACTCATCACACGCACTCGCCAACAGTTCAACGGCGCTTAAAGCAGGATTTAAAATAATGGCAAGGTCTGTCGTGTCGGGCAATTGCTCAAGTAAGCAACGGTTGATCGTGGTTTTGCCCGTCCCCACCTCACCCGTCAGTAAAATAAAGCCTCCGCCGCCACTGACGCCGTAGAGTAAATGGGCCAGCGCATCACGGTGTCGCTGACTCATAAACAAGTAGCGCGGATTCACTGCGATCGAAAATGGGGCTTCATTCAGGCCAAAGTGTTGGTGATACATGTAAATTCTTACTCAAGTTGGTCCGACTATTATGCACCGCGTAAATACCATTCCCTAATAGAGATAATCTCTCGACTTGCTTGCCGGGTAAAAAAACATACTGTAAGTTCGAATCCCAAATTTTAATGCCCCATCAGCCCTGCGTTATAGGAGACTCCAATGGCCGTGCCATCCATACTCAAAGACAACCTGTCGATTCCTGTGATCGGTTCACCCCTTTTCATCATCTCGAATCCCGATTTAGTGATCGCTCAGTGCAAAGCAGGTGTTATCGGATCTTTTCCGTCGCTCAACGCACGACCCGAGCCGGTGCTTGAAGAATGGCTAGACCGCATTACCTCCGAGCTTAAAGACCACAACAAGAACAACCCCGATAACAAAGCCGCACCGTTCGCTGTTAATCAAATCGTTCACGGCTCCAACGGTCGCCTCAAGTTCGATATGGACATGTGTGAGAAGTACGAGGTGCCGATCATCATTACGTCGCTCGGGGCCAAGCAGTGGGTCAATGATCAAGTACACGGCTGGGGTGGCATCGTTCTGCACGACATCATTAATAACCGCTTTGCAAAAAGTGCGATCGGTAAAGGTGCCGATGGCCTAATCGCCGTTGCAGCAGGCGCGGGTGGTCACGCAGGTCAGCTCTCGCCGTTTGCCCTGATTCAGGAGATTCGCGAATGGTTCGACGGTCCGCTGTTGCTCTCAGGGTCGATGGCCACAGGCGATTCGGTCCTCGCAGCACAAGCGATGGGCGCGGACATGGGCTACATTGGCTCAGCGTTCATTGCCACCGAGGAAGCCAACGCGGATGACGGTTACAAGCAAGCGATCGTTGACTGCGGTGCTGATGACATCGTTTACAGCAGTCTGTTCACGGGTGTGCATGGCAACTACTTGAAGCCTTCTATCGAAAATGCCGGTCTTGACCCCAACAACCTGCCAGAGAGCGATCCAACTAAGATGGACTTTGGCTCGGGCGGCAACACTGACGCCAAAGCCTGGAAGGATATTTGGGGTTCAGGTCAAGGCATTGGTGCCGTCAAAGCACGAGAAACAGCAGGCGAGTACGTTGCCAAGCTCGTTGCTGAATACAACGCAGCAAAAGCACGGATTCTTTAATAATGAGTGACGAACGCGCCAAGATTCCTCGCTCAAGAGAGGACGATTACAGTCCTGAGATTATTGCCGAGCGACAAGCATTCATCGAGGCGGAGACCGGTGTAGCGCTCAATCACACTAAGCAGTTTTCGTACGATCCGCATGTCATGTCGGGTAACATTGAAAATATCTGGGGCGTCTCGCAGATACCCATTGGTATCGCAGGTCCGCTTTTAGTCGATGGCGAATACGCCAAAGGTGAGTTTTTCGTTCCCATGGCAACCGTGGAAGGCACCATGCTTGCCAGTTACAACCGTGGCATGAAAGTGATTCGCGAGTCAGGTGGCGTCAAGACAACCGTTTCTGCGGAGTCTATGCAGCGCGCACCCCTGTTTATTTTCAACGACGCGCGTGAGGCCCGTGACTTCCAAGTATGGCTTCGAGCCAACTTCGAGGTCATAAAGGAGCAGGCAGAGAGCACGACGTCAGTGGGTAAACTGTTAGAACTTGAGAACTACCATACCCACAACTTCGTGGCCTGCCGGTTTGATTACTCTACTGGCGATGCTGCAGGTCAAAATATGACCAGCCGAGCGACGTTCTTTGCTTGTGAATGGATTCGCAAGAACTACCCAGGCGCACTCAAGAACTACATGCTCTCTGGCAACTGGGACACAGAGAAGAAAACCTCAGCCGTCAATATGCTCAAAGGTCGAGGCCGTCGTGTGACTGCCGAGGTTACCATTCCTCGTAAGGTCCTGATGGATAATCTGCGTATTACGCCGGAACAAATGCAATACGGCTATCAAATCACAACGCTGTCAGCTCTAACAACATCAAGTTCGAACAATGCAAGCCACCCTGCAAACGGTTTGGCCGCACTGTACGCCGCCACCGGACAGGACCTCGCTAACATTGGAGAGTCGAACCAGTGTACGGTTTATCAGCGCATGACGCGTGAAGGTGATCACTACTTCTCGATCACCCTGCCCTCGATCATTATGGCGAGCTATGGCGGCGGAACTAATTTACCTACGCAACGTGAGTGCCTTGAGATGATGGATTGCTTTGGTAAAGATCGCGCATTGAAGCTCTGTGAAATTGCCGCAGGCTTAGTGGTAGCTGGCGAATTATCCCTCGCGGCAGCGACTCGAGTCGACAAGGTGACCCGCACCAATGAGTGGGTGGATGCGCACGAGCGGCTGGGCAGAAATCGATAAGGCTACGGTCATTAGTTAGCCCAAATAAGGCTCTGATGTGATTATATTCACTCTGAGCCTTTTTTATGGACCGTGTCATGCGCAAAAGAAGTGACAATGTGAGTGGTATGACGCTTATTGAGCTTCTGATTGTGGTTGCAATCGTTGGTATTCTAGCCGCAATTGCGGGACCTGCGTGGAACGATCAAGTTATCAAAAGCCTCCGCGCTGACGCACGAAACACGCTGCTGGCAGCTAAAATCGAGCAGGAACAGTATCGGGCCAACAACCTGACCTACGCTACAAGCATGAGCGCTATGGGCATGGGGAGTTTTGATTCAACCTCGCGAGACTATTACCGCGTAGAAGTTGTCTCCGCGGACGCGACCGGTTTTCTCATTACCGCAACGCCCAATGGTAATCAGGCCAATGACACGACATGCAACGTTTTTGCAGTTCGACAGACGGGACCTGAGCATAGCGGCTACGCCGCGCTAAGCTGCTGGTAAACACTGGGTTACATCGATTGTAGCGACCTCGGCAATCCGAGACTCACGCCTCATGGCGAATAACTTTAACTCGGTCCATTGCTGCAGAACCTATTACCTGCGGTTAACTCAACACGCGCTGTCATGTTGGGCGTACTCGGAGTGAGTGTGAGTTGACGATCGTTATGGTAATCATGAGTTCGATCATTGTGACACCGTGTTGGTAGCCGAAATTAAATGCTCGTCTCATAAATCATAAACTCTGGATCCAGATTCCACTTTGGCTTTCAACAGTATTAAAAACAAGCCTTAACTGATCAGATAGCTGCGCGCTTGCGTATGTTTCACTCTAATCAGGTGAGGTTCCCAATGAAAGCTGTTACATGGTTTTGCTCAGCGTTACTGTTATCTCTGAACACGATGGCGAGTGCTGCTGGCGGGAATAACACAATCAAAGTCGACCCCCCAATTCTTGCACCAGAGTGGACATTGCCTGCGATTGAGAATGCCGAGGGCGAGCTCTCATTGTCCCAATTTAAAGGCAAGATTACCTACATCGACTTTTGGGCGTCGTGGTGCGGGCCCTGCCGATTGTCGCTACCCGCTCTCAACAAACTCAATGCTGAGTTCGACGCCTCCAAGGTTCAATTTGTAGCGGTGAGTATCGACGTGGTGGAGGAAGATGCCTGGGACTTTCTCAAGCGTTATGCCGTCGACTATCCCGTGGTCATTGACACCGAGAGCGACATCGCACGCTTATTTGCGGTCGACGGCATGCCGTCAGGCTATTTACTCGACGCTGACGGACGTGTTCGAGAAATACATGTCGGCTACAAATCAGGGGATGAAATGAAATTGGCAGAGAGCATCAGAAAGCTGCTTTTAGAGATGGACGCGAGTTAAGCATTTTTCCCTGGGCGCGGCTGGGCTCGCTAAACTTCCGAAACATTCATTAAGGTTGCATGACGATGACGCATGAAACGCTTTATTACGACGGTGCCTGCCCACTGTGCACCCGCGAAATGAAACACCTTGCACAGTTGAAGCAGGAAAGCCTTGCACTGGTGGATATTCACACCATTGAGATTACCGATGACATGCCGTCCAAAGAAGACCTCTTGTTAAACTTGCACCTCAAACGCGGAGATTCGTGGATTGTCGGCGCCGATGCGAATGTCGCGGCTTGGCAACACACACGTATTGGCGTGCTCTGGTCTTGGTTGCGCTGGCCGGGCATCCGTCAACTCATTGATCCCCTCTATGCGTTTTGGGCCAAACGTCGCTATGAAGGTCTTTACGGTCCTGTGACTGACAAGAGCCGATCGCCTGATGCTTGATCGATACGCCATAGAACAGCTCGAAAAGCGCCGGCGTGCGGCGCTGATTAACTGTCTTCCCGGTTTCAAATCGGTGGTACTGGTTGGCACCGTCAACCTTCAAGGCGATACGAACTTATGCGTCGTCAACTCGTGTTTTCACGTCGGCGCATCACCCGCTCTGCTGGGCATGATCATTAGACCCGCGCCTGAGGGCACTGAACGCCACACGCTCGATAATATTCTCTCCACGCGCCATTACTCGCTCAATGCGGTATCCACCACTATGGCGCAACGTGCTCACCATACCTCCGCGCGGTTCCGCCGTGACGAATCAGAGTTCGACGAATGTGGTTTTGAACCGGCAACCATCGACGGTACAGCCGCCCCCTTTGTGTCAGAGTCGCCCTTGCAGATCGGATTGACACTGCAGGACCATCAGCCACTCGCCGTTAACGGCACACACCTCATCATTGGCTCCGTCGAGCACCTCTCATTTGCCGATGACGTATGGCGGGACGATGGAACGCTCGATCTTACCGGCATGGATCTTGTTGCCGGCGCGGGTCTTGATGGCTATCACGACGTCGGGTCTGGACGGCGATTTGCCTACGCAAAACCAGACGAAGTCCCCCGCAAGATCTGATAGTCGCAGGCTTGAACGTTCTTCGGTAGTCTAGGCGTGACGACAACCGGGAGATAAACAATGGCCGATAAACACGCTGAACCCAGAGCAAATCCAATTTTTCTAGGCATATTGTTTGCCGGCATTCTCGCAACACTTGTCTTTATTTTAATGACTGGAGATTACGGCGAGCCAACGGTGCCTGAAGAACTGGTGATGGTTCAAGCTCCGGTGGAACCCGCCCCAGCGCCTATTGAGGCCGAGGTTCCCGTGGCACCCATTGCCGCGCCTGTTGTCACTGAAGTTCAGCCCAAGATCCCGCCAGCACCGGTTGTCAGCGAGGAAACGGGTGACCAGTACGCGCGTGAATCGATCGACGCCGTCAATGGCGGTAAGGCGCTGGCTCAGTTTGTGGCTGGCGACTACGTCGTCGAACGGGCGGTCGCAATTATTGATGCGCTACGCCGTGGTGAAGTGCCTTACAAGCTACTGCCGGTCGGGAAACCGTCAACGACCTTCCCGATTTCCGATAACGGACTTCGGGTAACCCTCGATGCTGCCGGTTTTAGCCGCTACGACGGTTTTGCCCAGTGGGTCGGTCGGCTGAATACCCCAGCGCTTGTCTCCCTCTTGAACGACTACGAGATGATAGCGACGCAGGCTCTCACGCGCATGGGCGTGAGTGATTTTGATATCCGAAGTGCCGTACTGGCAGCCACCACTCAAATTCTCTCAACACCCCAAGTCGCAGTCGATGCCGAGCTGATGCGACGCGAAGCCAATTGGGTCTACATGGACCCGGAGTTGGAGGCACTGTCCTCACTTCAAAAGCAGGTTCTCCGAATGGGGCCAGAAAACGCAGACATCGTTCAGCAGAAAGCACGGGATATTCGAGGTGCCCTGCTGGACGACGGCCTCTAGAACAGCGGACGTCGCTTAATAACGGGCTAATCAGCGGTTTTATCGAGCAAGTGCATAAAGTGGTTGGGTGAAAAGCCACGCGACGCCATGAAGCGCCCGCGCTTGGCGCGCTCCTTCTGTTTCTCATGCCATTCAGCGGGCAAGGCTTTGTGCCCAAACTTCCGGTCGTACAATTCTTCCGCCAGTACAAACCAGTCAACACCCTCAGGAAACGCACTGTCGACCGCGCTCTGGGGATCGCAACCCTTTTGTTTGAGCTCGTAGGTCAGCTTTTTGGGACCACTGCCTCGGGTTATTAATTGCCGCGCCATTGACTGCGCGTAGCGTTCATTACTCAGTAACCCCTCGTTCGTCAACGCGTCGATGACGTCATGGAACATGTCTTCCGTGACAACAGCTTTCCTGAACCGTCTCTGGAGTTTGGTGAGGATCTCTTGAGAGGAATGTTCACGCCGAGCCAGCAGATCCATTGCGGCTCGGCGCACATCAGACGCTTTTAGTTCCACCGCAGCTAGCCTTCCACTGGCTCCTCTGAAGCCACGTCGTCCGACTGAGCCTCGTCTGATGGCAGACTCATGGTCTGGCGCCGAATTTCATTTTCGATTTCCGACGCAATGGCCGGATTCTCATCAAGAAACTTGGCGGCATTCGCCTTTCCCTGTCCAATCTTATCGCCTTTGTACGCATACCAAGCGCCCGACTTATCCACGAGGTTGAGCTTAACGCCCCAGTCGAGGACTTCACCCATCTGGTAAATACCCACCCCGTACATAATTTGGAACTCCGCCTGTTTAAACGGCGGTGAAACCTTGTTTTTGACCACTTTGACGCGCGTCTCGTTACCTACAATCTCGTCGCCATCTTTAATGGCACCAATACGACGAATATCCAGTCGGACTGATGAGTAGAACTTGAGCGCATTGCCGCCAGTTGTGGTTTCGGGGCTCCCGAACATCACACCGATCTTCATGCGAATCTGGTTAATAAAAATAACGAGGCAATTAGTTTGCTTAATCGCCCCGGTCAGCTTACGCATGGCCTGACTCAGTAACCGTGCCTGAAGACCCACGTGGGAGTCGCCCATATCGCCTTCGATTTCCGCCTTGGGTGTCAGCGCAGCGACAGAGTCGATCACTAAAATGTCCACCGCTCCTGAACGCACTAGCATTTCCGCGACCTCAAGTGCCTGCTCACCGGTGTCGGGCTGCGACATGATCAGGTCGTCGACTTGAACACCTATCTTTTCCGCATACTGCGGGTCCAGCGCATGCTCTGCATCAATAAACGCTGCTGTGCCACCCAGCTTTTGCGCCTCGGCAATCACCTGCAACGTAAGTGTTGTCTTACCCGAAGACTCTGGACCGTAGATTTCACAAATACGACCTCTGGGCAAACCACCAATCCCCAAGGCAATGTCGAGCCCCAGCGAGCCCGTCGATATAGCAGGAATAGCAACACGCTCTTGGTCGCCCATGAGCATTACGGTTCCCTTGCCAAACTGTCTTTCGATTTGCGTCAGTGCAGCGTCAAGGGCTTTTTGCTTATTCGGATCCATGTGTCTCTCCATCAGGTTTAACTACTGTATATATAATCAGTATTTTTTAGTCAATTTGCAATGGAGTTTACCCACCATTTATCGGTTTTGTTACAGCAA
>ENA-UZWU01000763-UZWU01000763.1-metagenome-genome-assembly--contig:-Day-4--1m-contig-763_pt1 | contig 10693 bp, 10 predicted proteins | sample MGYA00260345_ERZ794905 | MGnify/ENA metagenome assembly ERZ794905
TTTTTTGAGATTTGTCCCTTTTTATTTTCATCTAACTCCTTGTCTACCTGTATGTCTGAGTAACTAAATTCCTAACATCTTTTCTATGTCTGAGATAAAATTATGTTACTAGTTGATGCTTACCTGATGGAGAATTTAGACAAGAGGCACCAGAAACAAATCTAAAGGTACAATAAACACAATTACTGGTATCTGGAACACCAACACATTTTCCTAGAGGACTGTTATTACAAGCTTTGCCTCCGCCAGCCATTCGATAACCACAATATTTACAATCCATAATTTAAAATTTAATAATATTTAACCTACTCCTTTTTAATGTTTCTTTTCGGCTTATTCAAACAATATATTAAATAAAATTTACTAAATAATCTCTAATTGTAATTACTGATTATTCAGTAAGTTATTTTTTAATCTAAATTCTTTTTTTAATTATTTTTGCAGTACTAATTGAGAAATCTCTAGCAATTAGGGCCCATTGATTGGAAACAACCACCTTTGCGCCGCTTTTTATGCTCAATGGTTCTTCCATATTAAAACACTGCGCATCTTTTACTTCTGATTCTTTTACTATGAATCTTTCTGAACCTTCTGTTTCTGTTGGAAAGCGGCTTGAATTTCTTCAAAAGAAGGATTATTTTTAGCTGCCCAATCTTTAACAATGGCAAAAACCAATTGTCTTTTATTAAGATTTTCTCCTATCCCTTTTACTGTGTATTTTGTATAATCTCTTGCTATTTTTTAAAATTTTAATTGTTTTTATTTTTAAATAAATATAAAACCTTAGGTTGTTTGCATCAAATTTATATTGTTATTTATATAAGTAAATTTAAAGATTTAAATACTTATATTTGGTTCATAATTGGTTCATAATTAGTTCATAATTGGTTCATTAATAATATTTATTTTGATTGATATTTTAAAAAAGGAAATTGAAAAAAAAATTGGAAAAAAAGTAACCAATAGAGGAGATTGTGAACTGGTCTCCAATGTTATTTTAGAGACTCTTGAAGAAGAAATTAGTTATAATACTATTAGACGATTGTATGGACTTATTAATGAAACAAAACCAAATAACAAAACATTAAATACATTAGCCAAATTCATAGGCTATAAAAATTATATTCATTTTTCTAAAAATTACAATTACAAACAAAAAATTGATCTAACTGATATTATTTACAAAGCAGTTTCAGAAAACGATTCAGAAGAAATCATCAACCTTGTAAATAAAACAAAGAATAGTTCTGAAGATTTTATAAGTATGGCTATAATTTTAATACGTGAATTATGGCACAACGAAAATTATAATTTAATAAACAGGATATTTAGTTTAAAAGCACTCAATTTTAATTCGTTTTCCTATTATGAGTTACTTAAACTAGGAAATTCTATTGGATTATTAATTCGAAAAAAATCAAAAATAGACTCGATTCTTTTAAATAATATTAATTTTTTAGAATGTGTATTTTTAATTTTCGTAGACTATTCAAGCTTGAATAAATATTATGGGAATTCGTTAAAAATCATCAAAAAAAATAATTTTAAACATGATATTACTCTATTTTCATTAACATTACTTGAATTTAGAAATTTTCTTAATAATAAAAACGTTAATAAAATAACTTTTAACGCATCTAAAACAAAACGTCTTCATCCAATTTTAAGTAGTCGATTATTGAGCTTAAAGTTACTAAGTGCAGATCCAAAAAAAAGATTAAAAATATTAAATACCCATAATGCATTTCTCTTAACAAAAGGTGATATAATAAGCCATTATTATGAATTATTTACCACTTCGATTCTTTTAAAAAACATCGAGATAATGTCTTTTTTAATAAGTCGAATTACTTTAAAAGTTGAATTTTATTATCAAAAAACGCATTTAAATTCGTTCTATTTAATGTGCCTATTTTATTACAAATTAACGGGAGATATAGAAAATGAAACTAAATTTTTAAAATCCTTTAAACTTAGTGATTGCAGGGATAGTTATAAAGAATTTATAAGCCTAATACATCTTATATATTTGTATAATAGTACAACAACTAGTGCAAATAAAAAGAAAATTAAAACCAAGTACCTGAGCTTAAGTGAAAAACTTAACTACTCCTATTTCTCAGAAGATTTTTTACTTAAATATTTTGATTAAATCCTCCAAAAATAGTTCGACTTTACTCCCTTTGGCTCCACGGCATTATTCCCTAAAATAAAATTTATTTTAGGGAATATTTTTATTATTAAATGATCCCAGTTTAGAATCTCAATGGAGAGCTATTATTTTATTTGGAAAAATTCTGCTACTTATAAATTTGCTTTTACAAAGAATTTACTTGAACTAGTAAACAATGGAACTACTAAAATTAACGGCGACTTTTATGTTTAGAGCGATTACCTCCACCACCAGGGCCTTGACGTTTGTTACTGGGTCGGCCACCAACATGTCTTTGACCACCACCACCTTTTTTTGGAGGTAATGTAGAAGCATTAGGATCGGGTTCAAAATCTTTAATGATTTCTTTCTTGAATCGTTGTTTGGTGAGTTTTTCAATGGAAGCTAAGTAAGAAGTTTCTTCGGCACAAACTAAGGATAAAGCCACACCATTTGCCCCTGCTCGGCCTGTACGGCCAATGCGGTGTACATAATCTTCAGGTATATTTGGAAGCTCGAAATTGACAACATGCGGTAATAAAGGAATATCCAATCCACGTGCGGCAATATCCGTGGCAACCAGTACACGAATATCATGATTTTTAAAACCTGCCAAAGCGCGTGTTCGTGCACCTTGACTTTTATTTCCATGAATGGCCATTGCAGAAATTCGGGCCCTTTCAAGTTTTTTACAAAGTTTATTAGCGCCATGTTTTGTGCGTGTAAACACTAATACTTGTTGCCACTGCCCATCATTAATCAATTTAATAAGAAGATTTGTTTTTTTCACTTTTGCCACTCTGTAAATCTGTTGATAAATCGATTCAACAGTTGTGTTTTCTGGCGTTGCTTCTACATGAATTGGACTTTTTAAAATGGTTTGTGCTAAGCTTTTAATTTCTCTTGAGAAGGTTGCCGAAAACATTAAGTTTTGGCGTCTAGAAGGAATCAATGATAGGATTTTATCGATATCACGTTTGAACCCCATATCCAACATACGGTCGGCTTCATCAAGCACAAAGATCTCAACTTTGGACAGTGATAAATGGCCTTGATTTTCCAAATCTATCAATCTTCCAGGAGTTGCTACTAAAATATCAACTCCATTTCGAAGTTGCTTAATTTGTGGGTTTTGATTCACACCACCAAAAATAACGGCGGTTCGAAGGTCCAAAAATTTACTGTAGTGCTTTACATTTGTGAATACCTGATCAGCTAATTCTCTAGTTGGCGTAAGTACCAATGCACGTACAGGACGGCGATGTTGTGCTAAATTTTTAGATAAAATTTGTAGCATTGGCAAAGTAAATCCTGCAGTTTTCCCTGTTCCTGTTTGAGCCGAGGCGAGTACATCAAGACCTTCAAGAATTGGAGGAATAGCTTTTTGTTGTATTGTAGATGGCGTTTTATAGCCTTTTAAACGAACTGCTTTAAGTAGGGCTTCGATAAGCCCTAGAGACTGAAATGTCATATATTGGGTTTAAAAATGACAATATAGAAAAATATAGTTCATTCTAATCTTTAGTATAAAGATACATTTTATTCTAAATCAATTCCAAGTCCTCCCGGAAATAGTTCGATTTCACTCCTATTGGCTCCAGCTGTTCATAAATCTGGTATCAAAAAACATGTAACACCTCACACATTGAGGCATAGTTTTGCAACACATCTTTTAGAAAACGGAACTGATTTACGACATATTCAGCTCCTTTTAGGTCATAACTCTACAAAAACAACAGAAATCTACACGCACGTGGCAACGAATTCATTTAATTCTATTAAAAATCCTCTAGATTTGTAAGAAATTTATGTAATTTAGTTTAAATAGATATAAAGACAATAGTCTTTATCCATACGTTGTGCATAATGCGAAAATCGTAATGAACATTTAAACTAAAAAAAGCCAACGCACAAACAGCACATTTGTTTTTTCCCGAAACATCAGCCAACGCTAAAAAACAAAAGAGCTGTTTTTTGCCAACGCTCAAATTGTCGATGCTAATATTAAACTAAAAAAATGAGCTGTTCATATAACAAAAAAATAATGCATTCGTTAATAAGTATTAGTCTAACTGTTGACTATTAATTTATAAATATTAAATAAATTTTAAAATGAAAAAAATAATTCTGGCATTAACAGTAATGGTTGTAGGCATAAATGCAATAATAGCTCAAGAATGGCAAACAGATATTAATGTTGCAAAAGAAATTGCATCCAAAGAAAGCAAACCCATAATATTAGTATTTCAAGGTTCAGATTGGTGTGCGCCTTGTATAAAACTAGACCGCGAAATTTGGAGTACAGATACTTTTAAAAAGTATGCAAAACAAAATTATGTTATGCTAAAGGCAGATTTTCCGAGAAGAAAGAAAAATGCATTGTCAGAAACACAAACAAAGGCAAACGCACAACTAGCTGAAAAATACAATAAACAAGGTTTTTTTCCTTTTGTTGTAGTACTCGATTCTAGTGGCAAAGTATTAGGAGAAAGTAGCTACAAAAAAACTACTCCAGAAAATTATATTAAAGAATTAAACGCTTTTACAAAGTAATTTGAAACATCTAATCACTTTATTATTTTTATTCTCAATATTGGGTTGTACAGCACAACAACCTTATAAGAGAACACTCAAATTAATGGGTAGCCGATTTGATATTACTGTCGTAGCAAACGATTCTATACAAGCAAACAAATATATTGATACTGCTGTCGCAGAAATATCAAGAATTGAAAAATTAATTTCATCTTGGGATGCTAATTCTCAAACATCAGAAATTAATCGCAATGCAGGAATTAAACCTGTGAAAGTTGACAAAGAATTGTTTGATTTAATTGAAAGAGCAATAGGCATTTCAAAATTGACAGATGGTGCTTTTGACATTAGCTATGCTTCAATGGACAAAATTTGGAAGTTTGATGGAAGTATGACTAAAATGCCTTCAAAAGAGGAAATAATTGCTTCTGTAGAAAAAGTTGGATATCAAAACATTGTTTTAGATAAAAAGAATAGGACTGTATTTCTTAAATTAGAAGGAATGAAAATTGGTTTTGGCGCTATTGGAAAAGGATATGCAGCTGATAAAGCAAAATCACTTCTTATTTCAAAAGATGTACCTTCTGGAATTATTAATGCTTCTGGAGATATGAATACTTGGGGAAAACAACCTAATGGAAATGAATGGAAAGTAGCCATCACAAATCCAATGGATAAAAATAAAGTGTTTGCATTAATACCTATTACAAATGGAGCTGTAGTTACTTCTGGTAATTATGAAAAGTATGTAAACTTTAATGGCAAGCGATACACACATATTATTGACCCAAGAACTGGATATCCTTCAACTGGAATTATAAGTGTAACAGTTTTTGCACCTAAAGCAGAATTGGCAGATGCACTAGCGACTTCAGTATTTGTTATGGGAAAAGAAGCTGGTTTAGACCGCATTAATCAATTACCAAAAATGGAATGTATTATCATAGATGATAATGGAAATATTACGAAATCAAAGAATATAGAAATAGATAAATTATGATTAAAAAACTTATATGTGGTTTACTTATAACAACTTGTTTTAGTAGTTGTGTTGTGGTTAAAGAATACGAAAAAGTAAATATAAATGACCCAGATATGGCATTGGCAGATAAGAAATGTGACCGAAATGTTTCCACAATGCATTCATATCGTGAGGCTGCTGTTGGCGCAAATGGAGGAAAAACTGGAGGAGGCTGCGGCTGTAACTAATAAAGCAAGAAATTTGAAAAAAATAATTTTGATATTCTGCGTATTTACTTTTGCTAAATCATATTCGCAAACAGGACAAGACTCAACCAAAGTTTATAAAAAACGTGTATTAGAAACTATCGAAGTAGATTTTCTAACAAGTTACTATTCTCAAGATGGAGATAATGCTGCGGTAAGTGGCGGAATAGGTGCTGAAGAATTAACAGATGTTACAGGAACTTTTGTGGTTTCAATACCTTTAAATGATGATGACGTATTGACCATTGACGCAGGAGTTTCCGCATACACATCAGCATCTTCAAGCAACGTTGGCCCTTTTGATGATGGACCAGCAGACCCATTTCAAGCATCATCTGGTGCATCAAGTAGCGACCTATGGGCAAATTTGACTGGAAGTTATAGTCATAGCTCTGACGATAGAAATGATATTTGGTCTGCAAAAATATCTATTTCATCAGAATATGATTATTTTTCTGCTGGAGTTGGTGGTAGTTACACAAAATTATTTAACAAAAAAAACACAGAATTAAGTGTAAATGCAAATGTTTACATAGATACTTGGAATGCTATTTACCCAACCGAATTAAGACCATTTGGAGAAAACGGTAATGGTTTAAGTAATTCTTTATTTACACAAAACACAATTACAGGAAACACAAATTACAATCCTAGATTTAGTGAATTTAAAGATGAAGGTCGTAATTCTTATTCTTTAGGTTTTGGATTCTCTCAAATTCTTCATAAAAACGTACAAGGTTCATTAGCATTAGATTTTGTACAACAGCAAGGTTTATTATCTACACCATTTCAAAGAGTTTATTTTAGCGATGTTGCAGATTCATTCATAGATAATTTTCAACTTGCAGACGCTGTTGAGCGTTTGCCAGATTCAAGATTTAAAGTAGCAGTTGGTGGTCGTTTAAATTGGTATCTTAATGAAACATTTACATTAAGAACATTCTATCGCTATTATTTTGATGATTGGGGAATTACTTCACATAATGCAAGTATTGAAGTACCAATTAAAATAACTGATAAATTTACATTGTATCCATCGTATAGGTTTTATAATCAAACAGCTGCCGACTATTTCAGACCATATGAAAGTGCTTTGTCAACAGATGAGTTTTACACATCTGATTATGACCTTTCCGAATATTCTGCAAATCAAATTGGTTTTGGAGTATCGTACACGGATATTTTCGCAAAAGCACATATTTGGAAATTTGGATTAAAAAGTATTGATTTAAAGTTTTATCAGTATGATAGAGATACAACTTTTACTTCTAGCATTATAACCGCAGGATTTAAGTTTGTAATGGATTAATAAAATACTGAATATTTGTTTGTTATAAGCCAACACTCAAAGCCATACACATTCGCAATTCGCTACAACCAACGCTACACCAAAAATTGCAAAAGAGTATGTCTTCCCAACACTCAATTATGAACTAAATAGCAAACATCGGAAAATCAAGCTGAAAGGTGAAAAGCACTATGCACAACAATGTATATAAAACATAACTATTACAGTCTTTCAGAAAGGTTTTTGCTTCTTTATTAAGTCCGCCAAATTTTTATTTTTGTACACTTAGAGAGTAAAAGATAATATTTAAAATTTAAAGATAAAATGAAGTACAGAGGGTCAATATCTGGGCTAGTAATATTCGCTAAGAGTGCAGGTAAAACACACTATACGAGTTTATTAAAAAGACAAAATGAAAAAAATGGTACTTCTGTGGGTTTTGGTCAAGTCATAAATATTAAAAATATTATTGCTAATGCAACCCATAATGAATTATTCAACAAAGATGGTACTGAAAAAAGAATCTTTACGGACCGAATATTAATATTTACAATAAGTAGAATGATAAAAAAAGAAAAATTAAAAAGTATTAATTCTCCATCCGCGAGTTCAAAATCTATTTGGACTGTTCGAAAATAATTCCAAATCCGCCCCAAAATAGTTCGATTTTACGCCTCTTGGCTCCACTGCATTATTCTCTGAAATAAATTTTATTTTAGAGAATACTTTTCATTAAATTAATCTGAAAATTCGGTAAATGATACGATATCTTAAAAATCTAATATTAAATAAAATTATATAAGCCGTAGTTAGAATGACTTTTAATTAGAATAAAATTTCACTAGATTTGTAAAAATATACATAATGGATTTAAAGACAATTGTGTTTATCCATTCGTTACCAACAAGCCAAAGAAGCAAAGACAATGAGAAATTTGCTGCAAAAGGAAAGACAAAAAAAGAAATTGCCAACGCACAAAAGCAATAGTGTAGGAACCCTTTCCTACAACAGTTACTTCGCAACTACACACATACTTTTTTTTACAACCCACGGGCGACAATAATATATTTAAGGTCAAGGCGACAACCTTAATAGGAGCTAATGAAAATAAATTTATGATAATATGTACAATGAGAAATTAGAAAAGTTGGTTGAAATGGCTCTCACGGATGGAGAACTAACTGAAAAAGAGAAACAAGTACTTTTTAAAAAAGCAGAAGCATTAAGAGTAGACCTTGATGAATTTGAAATGGTGCTTGAAGCAAAACTATATGAAAAACAGAAAAGCATGAAGTCTGAAAAAGCAGAAACTACTGCTGGACCAAAATCTAATAAGTTAGGCGATGTAAGAAAATGTCCTTCTTGTGGTGCAATTGCGGAAACTTTTACTACTAAATGTCCAGATTGTGGTAAAGAATTTAGAAATATTGAAGCATCAAAAAATGTTATTAAGTTTTTTGAAAAACTCGATGAAATTGAATTAAGCAGAAAAGAAAATATACACATTAATAATAATGATGATAGCAAAAGAAATATTGGATTTGGTACAATTATTAAATGGCTATTTTTTTGGTATATAATGTTACCATTAAAAATAATTAATTTTTTTATAAATAAATCCAAACCACCTAAATGGTCAACAACGGACTCCCGAAAAGAAGAACTCATAATAAATTTCCCTGTTCCAGTGTCACGCGAAGAAATTTTAGAGTTTTTAACACTTGCTGCAAGTAAGATTAATTATAATACGTATTTTAATGCTTTTTCAGAAGAAACTAAATACAATGATGCATGGAATAAAATTTGGTTGAAGAAAGTAGAACAAATTCATTCTAAAGCCAGTTTGTCGATGAAAAACGATAAAAAGTCTTTTGAAGAAGTAAATAGCATTTGTTCAAGTTCGCGGTCAGTTATTAAAAGTAACAATAAAAAAATTCTACATATTATATTAGGATTTATATCTATTGTAGCAATTCTTATCATATGGGCAGTAATTTCAAGTAGCATAAATGAACGTATCTTAAATGAACAAAAAGAATTAAAAACTGAAGCGGAAACTTTTATAAAAGCTGGAGAATATGGTAAAGCTGAAGAAATAATTTTGAAATTAGAGAATGAATTATTTAAACTTGAACTAAATAGTAAAATTCAATTAGATGAGCTTACTAAAGAACTTAATGCACTCGAAGTTTTTCTTAACAAAAAGCAATACTCGAAATTAAAGTTAGAGCTTGAAAAAATAACATGGACTAAGAATAGTGATGGCATGGCCTGGGGTGCTCCAATGTTAGAAAGAGAAAGCTTTAAAACTTTTCTAAAAAAGAAAGCAGCCTTAAACAATCAGCTTCCTGAAAAATATCGAATTGAAATTGAAAGTGAGGATTCATTGTAAAAAATTTAAACAAATATGGGATTATTCGGAAAAAAAGAAGAAGGCGGGTTCATGGATGTAATTCGCTGTGATGAACAAGAATATTTAGTTCATAAATGGCGCCCAAGTGGTGAAGCCAACAGTACAAAAAAAGAGAACTCAATACGCTATGGGAGTAGTTTGCGTGTAAAAGATGGTGAATTAGCTGTTTTCGTATACAAACAAAAAGATGGTACCATACAAGATTTTATTGAAGGACCTTACGACCAAACAATAAAGTCTGCTAATTTTCCAATATTAACAAGTATTGTTGGTGCTGCTTTTGGTGGCTCTTCTCCTTTTCAGGCAGAAATCTACTTTATAAATTTATCTGGTAACATTCAAATTCGTTTTGGAGTGCCATATTTTGATGTTTTCGACCCACGTTTTCTTGATTTTGCGGTACCAACAGCTGTTAGAGGTACTCTAACTTTCAATATCACAGATTACAAAGGGTTTATTAAACTTAATAGGTTAATAAATTTTGAATTGGAAGATTTTCAAAAACAAATTAAAGATGCGGTTATTCGATATATTAAAGGAGTGGTAACTAATATTCCAAGTGATAATAATATTCCCGTTCTGCAAATGGAAAGAAAATTGTTAGAGATTAATGATTTTGTTTCAGCTTATCTAAAACCGAGATTAGAAACTGATTTTGGTGTTAATATGAAGGGTTTGGATATTTCAACTATTGATGTAGATAAAGAAAGTGAAGGATATAGTGAATTAAGAAAAGTTACAGCGGTACAGGCAACAAAAACTACTGTTGCTCAAACTGATGTGAACATCAAAAACCTTGAAGACACGCAAGAAATTAACGCTAAGAATATGGAAGAAACCTTACGTATTCAAAGAGAAGAGGCACAAAGAGCACAAAAATTAACGACAGAAACACAAAATATTTCAGCACATCAATTGAACCAACAAACTGAGGTTGTCAAAATAGCAGCAGAAAGTATGGGAAAAATGGGCACAGGTAGTGGCACTGGTAAAAGTGGTGGTATGATGGACCCCGGTTCTATGATGGCAAGTATGGCAATGGGGGGAGCTGTTGGCTCAGGAATGGCTGGTGCAGTAG
>ENA-UZWU01010026-UZWU01010026.1-metagenome-genome-assembly--contig:-Day-4--1m-contig-10026_pt1 | contig 10678 bp, 10 predicted proteins | sample MGYA00260345_ERZ794905 | MGnify/ENA metagenome assembly ERZ794905
ACAGCCCCTTCAAAGAAAAGAAATACCACTTTATGTAAAGTCCTTTTTAAACCCAAAACAAAACGGAACTAAAGTGGGTAAAGGAGTACGCATGCAACCCGAAATCCCCTGTTATATTGTTAAAAACGGCTTGTCCCTATTGCGCCTTTCAACGCGCGATTTCTCTTTTGTTGTGGAAGATAACATCAGTGATATATTTAAGCTTCTACATGAGCATAAGATGTCAGTTGATGTAATTCAAAATTCGGCCATTAGCTTTTCAGTTTGTGTAGAAGACAAGTATCATAATATGGATGCCTTATTGCTTTCATTGCGATCTCGGTTTGACGTAAAACATACACCTGATGTATCCCTTTATACAATCCGTCATTTTGAAGAAAATTCAGCAAATACACTGCTCAGCACTCACGAGCTTGTATTGGAACAACGAACAGCGTCCACCCTTCAATTGGTGTTAAAATAACTATATTTGGGTAACACTTACCCCAATGCCTCTAGTATACCCTAAAGATGTAGCACTTGCCCTTGGACTGTCCAAAATTGGGTTTTTTGGTCGTTTTATTGCCCGCATTGTGATGTGGTTTTTACGCCTACATAAAATCAATACCATTTATGACCGTTGTGTAGCAAATAGTGATGAAGCGCATTTCACCTCATCTCTATTGTATCAATTTAGGGCCAACTACCACATAAGCCCAACGGAGCTAAAGCGTATTCCAACCAAAGGCCCTGTAGTGCTTGTTTCAAATCACGCCTTGGGAGGGTTGGATGGCATTATGCTTATACATCTTTTGCAAGATGTACGTCCAGATTTTAAATTGATGGCAAACTTCATTTTGGAACGGGTTATCTTCCTCAAAAAGTGGTTTATAGGGGTTAACCCGTTTGACGACAGCTTGACTTCAAAATCAAGTGTAGGTGGATTTAGACAGGTTTTGCGCCACCTTAAAAACGATGGCCTCTTTGCGGTTTTTCCTGCTGGTGAAGTAGCTTCCAAATTAAAAAAGCAAGTCCCCATCGACCCCATTTGGAATGCGGCAACCATGCGCTTGATTCAACGCGCTAAAGTTCCGGTTGTACCCGTTTATTTTCACGCTAGGAATAGCTCGTTGTTTTATCGGTTGGCCAAGATTCACCCGCTACTTCGAACAGCAAGACTTCCTTCTGAATTACTGACGCAACGCCACAGAAGTATTGACATTCGCATAGGAAAACCCATTGCTGTAAAGGATCAGGACAATCACCAATCCATTGAAGATTACTCTGATTTTATAAGACGTAAACTATACATGCTCTCCAACATTTATGAGCGCAAGTCTATACTTAAACGTGTTCCAAAAACATTAAAGCGAAAAAACGCTAAGGTGATGCCTATTGCCCCAGCATTGTCGACATCATCACTAGAACGTGAACTAATCAATCTTAAAAATAAGAACAAATCGTTACTGATTTCAAAAGACTATGAGCTGTTTTTGACGACTTCAGACTTGATTCCAAACATATTAACAGAAATTGGCCGTCAACGAGAGATTGCTTTTAGGGCTGTTGGTGAGGGGACCAACAAATCCCTTGATCTGGATCATTATGACAACGACTACTTGCATCTGTTTTTATGGGATCATAAAGCCCGTGCCTTAGTGGGTGCCTACAGGCTAGGGCTGGGCAAACAGTTGATGAACGCACACGGTATTTCAGGATTTTATTTGTCTGAGCTATTCAGGTTTGAACCTGAAGTGATGTATATGTTTAACAACAGTATAGAACTTGGAAGAGCCTTTGTCTCACAAAAATACCAACAGCGTCCCATGCCACTTTTCTTACTTTGGAAAGGGATCATTCACGCTACTTTACGGTATCCTGAATACGATTATTTGATGGGCAGTGTTAGCATCAGCAATCAGTTTTCAAAGTTTACCAAATCGCTTATGATTGAATTCATGCGTTCACATTATTACGACCCTTACTTGGCACAATACATAACTCCAAAAAAGGAGTTTAAAGTGAAACTTGACGATGCGGATAAAGAATTTGTATTTGATGAGACTTCAGCTGATCTTAATAAGTTTGACAAATTAATTGATGAGGTTGAACCTGGAGCCTTGCGATTACCAGTACTTATTAAAAAGTATATCAAACAAAATGCACGTGTAGCTTCGTTTAATGTAGACCCGCTTTTTAACAACGCCATAGACGGCTTAATGTATATCAAAATCAAAGACATTCCATCGAGTACAGTCAAGCCAGTTTTGGAAGAATTTCAGGCTTCATTGGAGTAAAAAACCTACGACAATAAATAAGTCACTACGAAGTTTTTGCAATACGCCTTTATTTCGTCTCTTGTTGCAGTAAAAGCTGCGTGGATTTCATCTTCATTTTCCGAGACAAGCTTAGAAGGATCTGTAAAATTATGATGCCAGCGTTGTGCTTTTTCACTTGGGATATACGGGCAGTTTTCTTGCGCATGATCACAAACCGTTATGATATGATCAAAGGATATTTCCGCATATTCGTCTACGTGGTTTGACGTGTTTTCGCTGATATCAATACCCGCCTCTTGCATGATGCTGACTGCTCTTGGATTTAATCCGTGGGTTTCTATACCTGCACTGTAAACCGAAACATTTTGACCGCCAAAAAACTGCATATAACCGTGTGCCATTTGACTTCGACATGAATTTCCGGTACATAGAATTAAGATGTTTTTCATAGACTACGAAATAACAGTTATTAAAATAATTAAAGGTTTTCCCTAAGTTAAATTAACTTAAAAAATGACCCTTATTCATCAATTGTTTGATTTTGGATAGAATTACTTCGCTCAACCTAAGGTGGCTTTGTGTGGTCCATCCGGCAACGTGAGGTGAGAGAATAACCCGATTACTCGCTGTCAAAAACTGCCAATCGTCAGATTGCTCAATGTTTAAATCAAAAGCAGCAGTTTCTATATCAAGCACATCTAGACACGCTCCTTTGACTTTATTGGCTTTGAGCCCATTAACAAGATGTTCAATAACGACTTGGTTGCCACGGGCGGTATTGATAAGCCAAAATGACTTTTTCATATTCTCGATAAATACATGGTTGACATATTGTTGCGTACGTTCATTCAAGGGCAGGTGAATGCTAACAACATCTGCTTGGTCGTGAATTGTTTTGAGCGGCACTTGCTTGGCATAAGCATCTCCCACATTATTTAGAATGTCGTGACACAAAACCTGAACGTCAAAACCAGCCAACTTACGTGCAAACTGTTTGCCGGTATGTCCATAGCCAATAATGCCGATTGTTTTTCCATCCAATTCCTCGCCGCGATTTGCTTCCCTTTGCCACTTGCCTGTTCGTACTTCTTTATTGCCTTGTGGCAATTTGTTCAGTAGACTTAACAGCATGCCTAGTGCATGTTCTCCAACAGAAGGGCTGTTGCCCTCTGGCGCAGCCAATACTGCTATGTTCATTGTCGCTGCTGCATTAACGTCAATATTTTCTAGGCCTGAACCCACACGAGCAACAAACCTTAAGTTTTTAGCTTTTTGTAAAAAGGGCTTGTCAATAGGAAACCGACTTCTAATCACTAAGCCGTGATACTGCGCGATGTCTTGTGCAATGACTTCTTTTGAAGATTGGGTATCTACAATGTTTTCAAATCCTAAAACTGCCAATTGTTCTACAAGAATGGGGTGGTTTTCGTCTAGGTGTAAAATACGCATCATGCTAAAAGCCTAAAATGACCTTGGCAATATAGAAGAATAGGAAAATGCCAAAAATATCGTTGCTTGTTGTGATAAAAGGTCCCGTGGCTATGGCTGGGTCAATATTGTTACGGTCTAGAATGATGGGCACAAAGGTTCCAACAAGTGCAGAGACCACAATTACACACAACATGGACAAAGCTATGGTAAGGCTAATGGAAGTTTCAAGCCCAGTGAAATAACCAAATAGCAGCAAGAGTGTGCTTAAAGCGATTCCGTTGATAAGGCTAAGCCCCACTTCTTTCATCAATCGATTAAACAAGCTTCCTTTTACAATATCATTTGCCAAACCTTGAACAATAATGGCCGAGGATTGAACTCCGACATTTCCTGCCATTGCTGCAATAAGCGGCGTAAAGAAGAAAAGTGTTTTATAGGATGGATGTTGCATTACTTGCTCAAAGCCCTCTAAAATAAACACGCTGCCCAAACCGCCTATAAGTCCTAAAATAAGCCATGGCAAACGTGCCCGAGTTAGCTCTACGATGCTGTCATCGGCTTCTACGTCAGAAGCAATACCAGCAGCCAATTGGTAGTCTTTGTCTGCCTCTTCTTTGATAAAATCTACAATATCATCAATCGTAATTCTTCCGAGTAATTCCTTTTGGTCATCAACAACGGGGATTGCTTCCAAATCGTATTTAGCCATAAGCTTGGCTACTTCTTCGCCTTGTTCGTTGATGTTGACATAATCAACCTTAGGAATATAAACGCTTTTGACCTTGGCCTTATCATTTGCAGTAAGTAAGTCTTTTAGCGATAGGCGGCCTATCAGTTTATTTTCATCAGTAACTACATAAATAGAATGTACTCTTTTGACCTCTGAAGCTTGTGTTCGCATTTCACGCACACATTTGGTAACCGTCCAATTTTCATTGACTTTGACCAATTCTTTTGCCATCAAACCACCAGCCGAGTTTTCGTCATAGGTAAGCAGTTCTTGGATGTCTTGAACTCGCTCTTCATCTTCTATTTGTGCAATTACCTCGGCTTGTCGCTCTTCGGGTAGTTCTGCAATTAAATCCACCGCATCATCGGTGTCCAGCTCTTCTACTTCTTCGGCAATTTCCTTAACCGAAAGCAATTCAAGGATGGATTCTCGAATGTCTTCGTCAACTTCTGTTAATACGTCGGAAGTTTTTTCAGAATCGAGCAGTTTAATTAAATAAATGCTCTCATCAATGGAGAGTTCATCAACGATTTCGGCTAAATCGGCATAGTGGTATTCAACAGCGCGTTTTTTTAATGCATTGGCATTGCGCTGCTCAATGTCGCTTTTGAATTGCGATAGGATTTCGTCATTGAGTTGAAAGGGTATCATCAGCTATTTTTTGTGTCAACAATATAAATTCCGATACACCCAAGCGCTCTGGGCGTTCATCAAAGATACTATCTTCTTTTAAACTAGCCGAAAGCCCAAAGGATTTTAGGCTATTACGTAAGGTTTTTCGGCGTTGCTGAAAGGCTGTTTTGACAACCCTAAAAAAGAGTTTGTCATCACAAGGCAAAGCATAGTCCGCCTTACGCTTCAGGCGAATAACAGCGGAAGCTACTTTTGGGGGTGGGTCAAAAACAAACCGCGACACATTAAATAGGTATTCTGTCTCGAAGAAGGCTTGCGTTAATACCGACAAAATGCCATAGGCTTTGCTACCCGGTTTTTCACAGATACGCGCTGCAACTTCTTTTTGAAACATACCCGCAAATTCGGGTACCAGTGTTCGTTGCTCAATTACGTGGAATAAAATTTGACTTGAAATATTATAGGGAAAGTTTCCAATGACAGCTACTTGCGTATCAAAATGATCGGCAAGTGCCATTTTCAAAAAATCACCCTCCAAAATACGCTCTTCTAATTGGTTGAAATGAGATTTTAGGTAATCTACAGATTCGGTATCGATTTCAATTACGTGCGTGGTAAATGGCTTTTCCAGTAGGTATTGGGTAAGTACGCCCATACCTGGACCAACTTCAAGCACATGCTTATAGCCATCTCCAGAGAGCGTATCGGCAATGTTTTGCGCAATGTTTAGGTCGGTTAAAAAGTGCTGTCCGAGGTATTTTTTTGGGCGAACACTCATGTGTATGATTTCAAAAACTCCAAACGACTGGCAAAAGCCACCCAGTCTTGAGGAAAAACACGATATAGCTTTTGCAGCACCAGTTGATGCCCTATTTCGTTTACCCAACGCAAGTGTTCGGGCTCTGCACAATAGAACTGCATACTAAATGTGGTTCCTTTGATTTGTTCAACCCCATCTACAAACTCGACACGCAACAAGTCTATTTGTTGTACGTTTTTGGCAATTTCGGGCAGCAACTCTTTGTCAACATGTGTTGCCCAATCTTTTTCAATATTAGGCTCAACAATAAAGGTGATGTTGTAAATCTGCATATCAGTTGATGATGTCAAACCCAGTGTAGGGCACAAGTGCTTTTGGTATGTGTATGCCATCAGCCTTTTGATGGTTTTCCAACAGTCCTGCCACTATACGCGGTAGTGCAAGTGCACTTCCGTTGAGCGTGTGCGCCAGTTGTTTTTTGCCGTCTTTCCCTTTGTAGCGCAGTTTTAATCTATTGGCTTGAAAGGATTCAAAATTGGAAACAGAACTTACTTCCAGCCAGCGATTTTGGGCTGTAGAAAACACTTCAAAATCATAGGTTAGGGCAGCGGTAAATCCAAGGTCGCCCCCACAAAGGCGTAGTATGCGGTAAGGCAAATCCAAGGAAGACAACAGCTTTCCCACATGATCTACCATTTCGTCCAAAGCCGCATAGGATTGTTCAGGATGTGATATGCGAACTACTTCCACTTTGTCAAACTGATGCAGACGATTGAGCCCGCGAACATGTGCGCCATAGCTCCCCGCCTCACGTCTAAAACATGGGGTATAGGCGGTGAGTTTAATAGGTAATTCGTCTTCTTGAATCAGGCTGTCACGGTATAGGTTTGTGACAGGCACCTCGGCAGTTGGAATTAGATATAAGTCATCTTCTGTGACGTGATACATTTGGCCCTCCTTATCTGGTAATTGCCCGGTGCCTAGTCCAGATGCTTCATTTACCAAATGGGGTACTTGTACCTCGCCATAGCCAGCAGCGGTATTAAAGTCTAAGAAATAATTGATTAGTTCACGCTGTAACTTGGCACCTTTTCCAGTATAGACAGGAAATCCAGCGCCTGTGATTTTTGCACCCAATTCAAAGTCAATGAGCTTGTATTTTTTCGCCAATTCCCAATGTGGCAACGCATTATCGTCTAAGGCTGGGATACTTCCTTTTTGAAAAACTTCTTCGTTATCTTCATCAGAATTTCCACTCGGAACACTTGGGTGTGGAATGTTGGGCAACTGATACAGCACTTCTTGTAACTGTTTAGAGATATCCTGAAGCTTATCTTGAAGTTCTTTTGAGCTAGCCTTTAGTGCAGCGGACTCTTGTTTTTTAGCAGTAGCTTCTTCACCCGCACCTTGTTTGAACAACTGGCCAATTTCTTTGGCGATGGTATTGGCTTGTGCTAGGGTTTTGTCAAGTGTTGCTTGCGTAGCACGACGTTCTTCGTCCAAGGACAGCAAGACTTTCAATTGCGGCGCTGCATCAATGTTGCGTTTTTGCAACCTAGCCACCACTTGGTCAAAATGTTCACGAACGTGTGCAGGAATCAGCATAATCGTATTTTTTACAAAGGTAAAGTTTTGTAGGCAGTCAGAATAAAATCCTTGTCTTTTTCCAACTGTTCTTGTAAGTCTGCCATAGAATCAAATTTTACTTCGTCTCTAACGCGGTCTAGCAAAGCCACTTGAATCCTTTGGTGATACAAGTCGCCAGACCAATCGATGACATGCACTTCTATGCTCTGTTGTTGGCCGTTTACTGTGGGATTTGTACCGATATTCATCATGCCCAAATACCAGTTGTTTTCTATGTTCACTTGTGCTGCGTAAACCCCTTTTTTAGGAATGATTTTATCTGTGTTATCAATCCAAGTATTTGCTGTTGGGAATCCAATGGTTCTCCCTTTTTCATGCCCTTTTACAACAGTTCCTGTTAGGGTAAAGGGATGACCCAAATAAGCGTTTGCAGTTGTGATATCGCCATCTGACAAAGCCGCCCTAATTTTGGTTGAGCTTATGGAAATATTATCCAATTGCCGGGCACTGATTTGAGTAACGCCAAAATCATAGATATTACCGAAATGCTCGAGATCATCTACGGCAGCTGCCCTATTTTTTCCAAACCGGTGGTTGTGGCCAATAACAATTTCTTTGGTGTTGAGCATGTCTAGTAGCATGGTTTCAACATATGCTGCGGCACTCAATTGTGAAAAGCTTTTTGTGAACGGATGCACCACCACATGATCTAAGCCAAGACGCTCTAATGTAGCAGCACGCTCTTCTAATGTTTGAATGAGCGGCATGGGTGCATTGGGTTGAAGTACTTTCCTTGGATGTGGATCAAAAGTCAACAATACAGCAGCAAGCCCTGATTTTTTTCCCCTTTCCACCACTTGCGTTATGATTTCTTGATGCCCCAAGTGTACGCCGTCAAAAGTTCCCACGGTAACGATGGTCTTTTTTGAAGTTGAAAACGTGGCGCTGTCTCTAATTATGCTCATGCGGGGTCTAGGGCATTTCCATTAAACGTATTCATGGCATTTGATGCGCCATCACTTACAAAAGACAAACTTGCTTGCGCTGCTTTGTCTACACCAAAGGGAAGTAGCTTTGCCTCATCTGCCGCCCACGGCTGCAAAACAAAATCAACTTGCCTGCCCCTGCCAAAAGCCGAGCCAATCCCAAAACGCAGTCTTGCATAGGCTGTTGTGTTCAATTGGTCGCAGATATCTTGAAGGCCGTTGTGCCCACCAGCAGACCCTTTTTGTCGCATTCTTAAGGTTCCGAAGTCCAAGTGGATATCGTCTGTGATGATCAATATATTTTTTAGGGGAATGTTTTTTTGTTTCAACCAGTAGCGCACGGCTTTTCCGCTACTGTTCATAAAGGTACTTGGCTTTAACAGGTAAACGATTTTTCCTTTATGTCTCAAATGGGCTAGATCGCCCAAGCGCAGAGTTTCGAAACGGACTTCTTTTTGTTTGGCTACTTCGTCAAGCACCTCAAAACCGATGTTGTGTCGGGTACCGCTGTATTCGGAACCTATGTTGCCCAAACCAACAAGTAAGTAAGATTTCATAGCCGTTTCATTTTTTTTGGCTGATGAAAAAAAAGGAATGCGAAGTTTCATCAGTGTAAAAATAAAAAAAGCATCCCAGTGTTTCGTAGGATGCTTTTAAAAAATTGATTTATTTCGATCTATTCTTCTGCAGAAGCGCCTCCTTCAGTACTTCCTTCAGCACCTTCTTCAGCACCTTCAGCACCTTCTTCAGCGCCTTCCACTTCATCTTCAATTTTAAGGGAGACTCTAGATGTACGTACTTGACATACAACAGTGTTGTCTGGGTGTAAGAATTTGAATTTTTCGTCAGCTACTTCGGTAACATACAGCTTGTCTCCAAGCTCTAGTTCAGAAATATCTGCTTCGATAGTGTCTGGCAAATTGGCGGGTAAAGCACGCACTCTAAGCTTACGCTTGTTACGACTTAATACCCCACCTGAGTTAAGCACACCTGGCGCTGCTCCTTTAATTACCACAGGAATATTCATTGAAACTTCCTTGTCGTCAAATAATTGATAAAAGTCAATGTGAAGAATTTTATCAGAAACAGGGTGAAACTGAATGTCCTGCAAAATGGCATTAAACGTTCCGTTATCGCCTAGGTCGATAACCACCGTATGCGCATTAGGAGTATATACAAGCTTGGCAAACGCTCTTTCGTCTGCAGCAAAGTGCACTGGCGCTTCCCCTCCGTATAATACGCAAGGAACCTCTCCAGCATTACGTAGGGCTTTGGTAGCTACCTTGCCCACGCTTTCTCTTTTAGATCCGTTGATGGTAATTGATTTCATATTTATTGTTTATTACATGATAAATTTGCCTGAGATAGACTCGTTGTGGTGTACATTATACATCACATCAGCAAACAATTGAGCACAGCTCAATACTTTAATTTTTTTACTCTCTTTCGCAAGCGGTATTGAGTCTGTTACGATGAGTTCAGATAATTCTGACGCCTCAACACGTTCGTAAGCTTCGCCAGATAGTAGCGGGTGTGTGCAGACTGCGCGTACGCTCTTGGCGCCGCGTTCTACCATAAGGTCAGCTGCACGTGTCAGCGTTCCTGCTGTATCTACCATATCGTCTACCAATACAACGTTTTTACCTTTTACATCTCCAATGAGTTCCATGTGAGAAATGATGTTGGCTTTTTTGCGTTGCTTGTAACAGATAACAACATCACTTTCCAAAAACCTCGAATAGGCATATGCTCGTTTTGAACCACCCATGTCGGGTGAGGCTATGGTAAGGTTATCAAGCTTTAATGACTTGATATATGGTAAAAACAATGAGGATGCAAACAAATGATCTACGGGTTTTTCAAAGAACCCTTGAATTTGATCGGCATGCAAATCCATAGTGATGATGCGTGTAGCACCAGCTGTTTCTAACAATTTGGCTACTAATTTAGCGCCTATTGGAACCCTTGGCTTGTCTTTGCGGTCTTGTCTTGCCCATCCAAAATAAGGCATCACGGCAGTAATATGTCGTGCTGAAGCACGTTTTGCCGCATCTAACATCAGTAACATTTCCATCAAATTATCCGAAGTAGGGTTGGTGGAACCTATAATAAATATACGTGAGCCACGCACCGATTCTTCGAAGGAAGGCTGGTATTCACCATCGCTATAGCGGGAAAATAAAACGTTGCCCATAGGTACACCGTATTGCTTGGCAATTTCCTTAGCAAGTGTCTTCGTTTGCGAGCACGCAAATATCTTCGATTCGATGGTTGTTTTTCCCATAGTTTTTTG
>ENA-UZWU01017288-UZWU01017288.1-metagenome-genome-assembly--contig:-Day-4--1m-contig-17288_pt1 | contig 10666 bp, 7 predicted proteins | sample MGYA00260345_ERZ794905 | MGnify/ENA metagenome assembly ERZ794905
TGTACCAGTCTATTGGCACCATGTTTAGTACGGGTAAACACTAGCACTTTATGCCAGTTACCATCCCATATCAACTTGGTAATGAGTTCTGTTTTGCGTTTTTGGTCTACCTTATATATAATTTGATCTACACGTTCTGCAGTGCTATTTTCTGGTGTGGCCTCTACTGTAACGGGATTGGTTAGCAAGCCGTTGGCTAGCTTACGAATGTCTCTGCTAAACGTAGCTGAAAACAACAAATTTTGCCGCTTAGTAGGCATCATACCAATAATGCGTTTTATGTCGCGTAAGAATCCCATATCTAGCATTCTGTCTGCCTCATCCAATACAAGAAATTCTATTTGACTTAGGTCTATAAACCCTTGGCTCTCTAAATCCATTAGTCTACCGGGACAAGCTACGAGGATATCTACTCCATTTCTTAGTTTGGTAACTTGAGCATTTTGTTTTACTCCTCCAAATATCACTGTGCTGCGCAAGTCTACGTGTTTACTGTAGGTATCCACATCTTCCTGTACTTGCGATGCCAGCTCACGAGTTGGTGTAAGCACCAGTGCTCGTATGGGCCTTCTTTGTCTTGGTGGTTCCTGAGCAAGCAGTTGTATCATTGGCATTGCAAAACCTGCAGTTTTTCCTGTACCCGTTTGCGCACTTGCAAGTACATCTAGTCCTTGCAGTATCTTAGGAATTGCTTTTTCTTGTATTGGGCTTGGAGTCTCGTAACCTTTATCGGCTACTGCTTTTAGTAAGGCTTCTGATAAGCCCAGTTCTTTAAATGTCATTTATTTTTTTTTGGTCGAAATGACAATCTGCGGTAATCCGCTCGACCTCACTCCTTTTGATAGTGCGAAGGTAGTTGGAAAGAATGAAGGGATACCTTTAATTCTAGCTTTGTACGCTTGAAAAGTCAGTATTTAGGACAGAGAGCAAAATACACCCATAATATAACCTCTGCTCTACTGCTTAAAAATATTCCTTGCGGTACGCTGCATACTACATAGTCTATGAATAAACAGCCATTGGACGGTAACTATCTTAGCTTAACCGGCCCAAGCTTTCTGTTGACAAGCTACAGCGAATTGAGACATCATTTTTTCTTTCTACTGTAAAAACGGAAGTTTGCACACTTTCGCTTTCAAGGTCTTTTTGCGTACCTGTACGTAAATTTCAGAATCACTTTTTGCAAATTCTGGTTTTACATAACCCATACCTATAGCTTTTCCAAGGCTAGGACTTTGTGTCCCGCTGGTCACTTCTCCTATGGTATTGCCAGCAGCATCTACTAGCTCGTAGTGCTGTCTTGGTATTCCTCTATCTATCATCTCAAAACCCACCAGCTTGCGGGCTGGTCCGTTTTCTTTCAGTGTTTTGTGGTAATCTTGGTTATTGAACGGTTCAGCAAACTTGGTGATCCAACCGAGTCCTGCCTCAATGGGGCTAGTAGTGTCATCCAAATCGTTGCCATACAAGCAATATCCTTTTTCTAAACGAAGCGTATCTCTAGCTCCAAGACCACACGGCACAATAGCATACTCTTTACCAGCTTCCATGATAGCATCCCATATCATCTCTGCATCATTATTCCACGCATAAATCTCAAAACCACCAGAGCCGGTATATCCCGTATTACTTATAATTACGTCATCACTACCGCCAAAGTTTCCTGCATCAAAATGATAGAACTTTATTGCACTAAGATCTACGTCCGTCAACTTTTGCAATACCTTCTCCGCATTAGGACCTTGCACTGCCATTAGCGATATATCATCTGATTGATCTTCTACCTCGCAGTCAAAACCTTTCGCTTCTCTTTGCTTCATCACCCAGTCCCAGTCTTTGGCTATGTTACTTCCATTCACTACCAGTGTGTATTCCTCTGCACTCCAACGGTATACAATAAGGTCATCTACTACACCGCCTTCGTCATTTGGCATACAATTGTACTGAGCCTGCATGTCTACCATCTTGCCAACGTTATTGGAACACAACCAAGCTACTAGAGCTTCAGCATCTTTCCCTTTCACACTGAATTCTCCCATGTGGCTTACGTCGAACATACCCACGCTATTTCTTACAGCATGGTGCTCTGGAGTGAGCCCTTCATACTGCACGGGCATATCAAACCCTGCAAATGGAACCATCTTGGCTCCAAGCTCTATGTGCTTATTGTATAGTTTAGTACGTTTCAGTGCGTTTGTATCTATAGACATGGATGCAAAGTAAATGTTTTGTCAACGATTAGAATTAGCGGACCACTTTTATCACTGCACTTTGAACATTTTCTAAATTAGAATACAGCATAGATATAGATGTAGAATCTTCAAAAGAAAGGCTTGCCGTATTTGGGAATCTACTCCCTGTATTCTGGGCCACTATTTCTATTGTATTTTCTCCTTTGGATAATAGTAAGCCTATCACTCTTACCTCTTTTTCAAGATATAGTCATGAAGCACTAACACGCCATTAAGCCTAACACTTGCAACATCACCATCTATCATGCCCTCATCCCATACTTTTAGCAAACACTTCTCGCCGTCTGCCTTTATCGAAACACTCTCGGCATTTTATATCGGTTTTGTATTATTCAATTTTTATAATGTTGTTAAATTAGCGTTTGCTAAAGCAATAGAATCTTTAATGCCAGACTTTTTTTTGCTACAAACTCTTAAACTGACTAAAGAAAGATTGATTACTCTCTCTACTCGTGAACACTTCTAAAATCATAGGTTTTTCATTCGCTACGAGCTGCTCCATACCTTGAGCAAATTTACCTGTAGTGTCTGCCCCATGATAGGCTAACCCAAAGTGAGTAGCCACGTGTTCAGCCGTTTTACCTTGCGGCGTAGTCTGATAGCGCCGAGCTTCTCCCATTTTTTCTGGGCCAGCTATCATCTCAAATATTCCTCCTGCACCGTTATTGAGCAGAATAATTTTTAGATTCTTGGGTAACGAGTCATTATACAAACCATTGATATCATAAAAAAAGGCTACATCACCTGTTATGAGGTATACATCCTCTTTGGCAAGCATGGCATTGCCCACAGCAGTACTTGTACTGCCATCTATTCCACTAGTACCTCTATTGCAATAGACTGTAAAATTACGGATATCACTATTGAGCAAGAAAGACACATACCGCGGCGGCATACTGTTACTCACGTGCAAGATAGCATCCTTTGGTATTTTACTCAGCACATAATTGGTTGCACAAAACTCATTGTACTTGCTCCAGTCTAATTTACCAAATCGTTCTTCGAACTCCCGAGTCATGTTGAACCAAGCATTAGCATAGGCTCCTGTTCGCTCTCCATCTATGTTTTTGTCTGATTCTTCTACCGCTCGTATATCTTTTGGGTGAATAATGGTTGGTTTGGTATCAAACATATCTCCTACCTCATAGAAACTGCTGATATGAAAATGATGGGCTGGTTTATGAAATTGCAAAAAGCGTTTGAGCCCTTTAGAAATAGTGGTAGTGCCTGTGGAGATAAGTACATCTGGTTTCAACACACTCAAAAATTCAAGTCCGTTGGGCTTGCTTTGAGCAGAAAAAAGCATGGCATCCCAGTAATACACATCGCTGGTTTTATTGGCCGTAAGATCACTCAGAATCACACTATTGTTGTCACTAGTTAGACGTATGTCCTCACCATCATCCATCCCATTGAACAGTAAGATTTTCTTAAAATCAAAATCTAACCCGGTATGTTGTGCAATTGCTGCCGCACTTACGTCATAGAATCTGGGTTCATCTATGGTTGGAGTACAATCATCTTCTAAGCCTACTGTAGTAAAATCATAAAACGGTTCACGAATAGGGATGTTAATATGTATAGGTCCTGCTATCTCAGTGTCTAAACATTTTTTTACACGCTGTGCTATTTCTTTAAATGCTGTAGGATCTTCATAATCATCTGGCGTTTGAAACTCCGCACGTATATGATTTTTATAAACACCCTTTTGACGAATCGCTTGACCGTCCCATGCATCAATTTTCTCCGGCGGTCTATCTGCTGTAAGTATTATTAAGGGAACTCTGGCATAAAAGGCTTCTGCTATGGCAGGATAGTAATTGAGGGCGGCAGTCCCACTGGTGCAACTCAATATCACTGGCTGCTTGGTATACGTGGCCATCCCCAAAGCTACAAACGCAGCGCTTCGCTCATCTACTATACTGTTACACAGCTTACTACTATGGTGTAGGGCATATATCACAGGAGCATTTCGGCTACCTGGGGAGAGTACGGCGTGCTCACCTGGCAGGTGAGCGATAAGCGTATTTATGCATTTTTGTATACTCATTTACACTTCAAAAGTACAACGACAAAATGTGGGATAACACACGCTAGCTCATCCTATGTATATTCTAACTGACTACTGTAGCTCTGCAAACCCAAAGAGTACGTCAAAATCTGCACACCAAATGATAATATTTCTGTACAATGTAAAATCTGTATTGGCAGACGCAGTATAGCTAAAAGAACCTTCTACGGCGACTAATTTCCCTAGCTCTATAAAGGTATTATCTGACAAACTGGTACTCGCATAAACGCGTAAGTTAGGACCATTATCCCCTTTAAAATCAATAAAAGAAACTACCTGACCATTTGCATTGCTAAAAACCTCTACTGTACCTCTAGCATCGTGACGGGATGACGATCGAAAGGTACCCGACAATACCAAAGAATCTGAATTGGTAGGCTCAAATCTTTTGTTTGCTTTCACTGGTGTTTCATGTCTTATGCAAGCAGATGCAAATATGGCTACCCAAATAAATAAGGGTAGTTTTAAAGTAAAGATTCTCATAGTACAACTTTTAATCATTGATTTAAACGATAATTACGTAATTACTTACACGGATAAATATCATTTTTGAGCATCTTTTTAACACCACAGAAATAAAAAAAAAGACAACTAGAACAAAAAAATAACTAAACCTTAATTTAGTTATCGTTTACTTTTACCTTTGACATTCATTTATAAGAAAATGGCAATCGAATTAAAAATACCTTCAGTAGGAGAATCAGTAACTCAAGTAACCATTGCAGCTTGGTTGAAAGAAGATGGCGACTATGTAGAAATGGATGAAGCAGTGGCGGAGCTCGAGAGTGACAAAGCTACCGTAGAGCTAAACGCTGAAAAAAGTGGCATACTAAAAATACTAATAGCAGAAGGGGAAGATGTAGAAATTGGCATAGCAGTAGCCACTATTGATACAGATGCTCCGGCCCCGGAAGGCACAGATAAGCCGGCAATAACAGCACCAAAAACTGAGGTAAGGTCTGAAGCACCCGCTCCAATAATAACATCTCCTGCTCCAAACACAAACTACGCTACGGGTACTCCAAGTCCTGCTGCAAATAAAATATTAGCAGAAAAAGGGATCACTGCAAACACTGTTCACGGAACAGGAAAAGACGGGCGTATTACAAAGTACGATGCTATGCTTGCAGAATCTGGTGCGATGGATTACAGCTCTCCTACTGAACCAAGCAGAGAGCAAGAACGTAAGAAAATGAGCAATCTTCGTAAGACTATCGCTCGGAGACTGGTTTCTGCAAAAAATGAAACAGCCATGCTTACTACCTTTAATGAGGTAAACATGCAACCGATATTTGATATCCGCACTAAATACAAGGAACAATTCAAGGAAACGCATGGTGTAGGACTTGGTTTCATGTCATTTTTTACTCGAGCTTGTGCTCTTGCTCTACAGAAATACCCCAAAGTAAACGCTTTCTTAGATGGCGAAGAAATGGTAATGAATGATTTTGTTGATGTATCTATTGCGGTAAGTAGCCCAAAAGGACTTATGGTGCCGGTGATGCGAAACGTAGAGAGTATGACGCTATGGCAAATAGAATCAGAAGTAAAACGCTTGGCGATTAAAGCACGCGATGGGAAGCTTACCATACCAGAAATGACGGGAGGTACATTTACGATCACCAATGGTGGGGTATTTGGATCCATGCTAAGTACACCTATTATAAATCCACCACAGAGTGCAATTTTAGGGATGCATAACATACTGCAACGTGCAATGGTAGAAGACGGAGAAATAGTCGCCAGACCTATGATGTATTTAGCGCTTAGCTATGACCACAGAATAATAGATGGCAAAGAATCTGTGGGATTCTTGGTAACGGTGAAAAACTATCTTGAAAACCCAATGACCATGCTAATGGGCAAAGACCCTATGGATATATTGATGGGATTATAGAAGGAATTTACGCCTAGAGTTATTCGTTTATTTTAGACAAAAAAGATTACATAACCTCGTTTGCATAAGCAAGCGAGGTTTTTTTTATACTATCACTTCATACTAAATCCTTTTGAACAATTCTGACTGGTAATAGCAGAACATACAATGTAGCTCCAGTTCCAGCGGCTATCTTAATTCTTTTATTAAACCAATTCTATCACATCTAAATCCTTATTCTCTGCTACATACTTGGGCAAGCTGTTTATGATCATCTCTTCCAGCTTACTTATTATCCCTTCTTTTGCATAAAACTTGGTATAAATTAGTCCTACTGCACGTCCAGCATTGTCTGCTTTAAAAGCACGCAAATTGTCAATAGACGAGTCATCAAGTTCTCCGGCTTCCCACTCTGGCATTATGGTGGCACCTCCTTCTAAATCTACTATTTTCTTCAAGGTCTGCAGGCTGGCACTTTCGTAATTAAGGGCTAAATGGTTTAATTTTTCATCTGGCAACGAGCACAGGTTTATGGTTTGCGTACGAAAACAATTTCCTTCACTGAGTAGCCATAGTTTGTCTGCGAGTAAGTCTTCAGCTACCCACGTATTTTTGGCATAGCTAGGGTGACTGGGGTGAGCATATATTCTAAACTTTTCTACATAGATCCTTTTCTCAATCAAGCCTGAATTACGCAACGGAATACTGACTATACCCACATCTAATCTATTTTGCTCTAAGTCGTTAATTATTTCATCTGTAAGTCCCTCTTTTATGGTCAACTTAAGATCAGGATACTTCTGTGCCACCTGACGAATGAGTTGAGGTACCAGCGAATTTGCTATGGTTGGCAGAACACCTATTGTAAGCGAACCACTCACAACACCAGTATGCTCTTTCAATATGGTCTCAATCTGTTGTGTCTCCTGATAAATGACACGAGCCTGCTCAATGATCTTTTTGCCAATAGAGGTAGGCTCTATAGGTTGTCTGCTCCTATTAAAAATAATGACACCTAACTCCTCTTCCAATTTCTTCATTTGCATACTCAAAGTAGGCTGTGTGACGAAGCTAGCTTCGGCTGCTTTTATAAAATTACGATGCTCGTCTAATGCAATGAGATACTGAACTTGTATGAGAGATATATTTAGCATTGCCTCAAAGATAATGTTGAGACTCAAGAAGAGAAACATCCAAGGCTATACTTTTCGTGAATTTATAAATTGATTCGGAATATCTTTTATAGGTCTTCAAACCGTCTTTCTAAGCTCATCTAGCTTTCCCCTCAAGCTTTTAAAAAATTAGTACCTTAGTTTTTCAGAAACTTCACTCAGTAAGATTGACTTTAGGCGTATCTGCTCTATCCATCTATTACACTCCTCCGAAAAATGCGGGCTAAAAGACATATGAGAGTTTGGGTAGATGCGGTCTGTAATATCCTCGAACGCTGCTGGTATTTACGCTCGCCCATCCTACTTAAAGTCTTCTAATTCTTCAAAAAAACCACAGGTTCATACCTACCGTGAGTAAATCTTACTAAGTACATACCACTGTGCAATCTACTAACATCTACTTGCTCTCCGCCTCCTAGATATCCCGAGAGTAAAACTCTACCATCGTAGCTCACAAGTTCTACTTGGTACGTTTTAGCACTGTTTAGAGACAATACATGCGACGTAGGATTGGGATACACCACGATATCTTCATTCTCTAATATACGTACACCCACAAATTTATATTCTGATTGAGCAACTGCGGCTAGTGCATTCACCTTGCCCCACCCCCACTGCGTATTACCTGTCTCTGGCACATCACCTGTACGTATATCTTCTCTAGATGTATTGTGCAATATTTCTTTTACTTCATTGTACCACAGATTAGGATTTGCCTCGAGCATAAGCGCCACAACACCTGCAGTAGCAGGACTACTCATGCTGGTCCCTGACAGCTTGGAAAAAGGGTATGTTTTACCCTCAAATTCAACGGTTTCATCGATAGTAACATTAGCATCTGTAAAAGACGAAACGCTACTCATAACACTTACACCTGGAGCAGATACATCTGGCTTTATTCGCTCATCTATGGTAGGACCAAAACTAGAGAAATTTGCACTAAACCCGCCACCTATGACTACACCATTTCTACGGACCTCACTCTGGTGTGCCGCAACTGTAATAACCGAGCGTGTGCTTGCAGGTTCCCCTAAGCTATACATATTATCTCCAGCTAACCAGCCTGTTTTCCAAGCAGTAAAGGGCATTCCCCAGTTACCTACATCCGTAGTAAGATCTGTCACATTATAAAAATGAACGGTTCCTTCATCAGCATATGCTTTTAGCACGACATGCAAAGCACTATTCTCATTGCGAACGCGCAATCTCATCGTGGGCTTACTATTAAGCGGATGGCTTCCGTCCAAGGCTACCTTATAAAAAACAGTATCTGCACCTACAGTCATAAAAGTATCTAGATTGATACTTCCTTCTGTGGCATACATAGGAGACTCTACTAACCTGTTTTTCGCTGCGTCATATATTTCTATGCTAGCGGTAAAAGGAACCTCTTCTACACCCCAAGCACTAATGGTTTGACCATATCTATTCGGATTTGATCCACGCCAAAAATCTACGAGTGTACGTATTGTATCGGCAGCAAAGGTTTGTTTAATATGGAACGGTGAATCGCCATTATTCCCCCCCGATGTGACAAAAATAACACCCTGAGCACTCAACTCATCGATGGCCTGACTAACGAGAGAAGTGCCGTCCAATGGACCAAGATTGTACAATCCCCAACTCATATTAATGACAAGTCTTTTCCCTTCGGCGTCTGCTCTTTCTTTCATCCAACTAAAAGCATCGATCACCGCTGCTTCGTCTACCAAGAAAGTGACAAACAGAAATTCTGCTTCATAAGCAACTCCTCGGTGTTCTGTACCTCCACCGCTACCTCCAGCTATACCCGCTACGTGGCTCCCGTGATAGGCATTGCCGTATATATTTGCCGTATCGCTCTGTGCCGCGAGCAGTTCTACTTCTCCGTTATACTCGGTTCCATAGCTATAGCCTTCTGGTACAGGACCACTTTTTTTAAATTGATCCCAAGCGGCAATTATGCGTGTATGCTGCATAGCGGTATCGTAATACATAGGATGCGTATAGTCAAATCCCCAATCCGTTACTCCAATTATTACATCTTTTCCGGTATATCCTGCGCCTAGTCCATGACCTGCATATACACTATCTGCTCGCAGGTCAGGCGCTACTCTTTTCAGGTTTGGACTCACTTTCTGGGCCACTTCTAGGTAGTCAATTCCGGCTAAATCTTCTACAGTAGAAAGATTAGCTTTTGCAACCCTAAGTGTAACAATATTACCCATTCGTGAACCGATTTTAACGTCGCTCCCTGCCAATTCACTTGCAAGAAAATGATCATTTACTTTAGCGACAAGATTTACAGTGTTTTCAGAGGACAACTTTACTTCTTGTCGAGATGCAGATGACATCTTGCTCTGGGCTACAGAAAAAGAAAATGAACCGAAAAAAGCTATGGCAACGAAGTATAAACGCATAGTTCGAAGATACGCAGGGAATACTAAGAAATAAAAGAAATTAAGAATCCTTAACGTTCAATGTAAGTCTTCATAGAAACTTACTAATGATTATACCTAGCTACTATGGGCATTCTTCTGCCTGCACCAAAAGCTTTGTGACTAATACGAAGTGTAGGCGACGCTTGAAAACGCTTGTATTCATTGCGGTCTACCATACGTACTATTTTACGTACTACAGTCTCGTCTAGTCCTTCTTCATGCATCGCTACAATTTCTTTCCAGCCTTTCTTTTCCTCTATGTAGTGAAAGAGAATTTTATCCAAAATAGGATATGGAGGAAGAGAGTCACTATCTTTTTGATCTGGACGTAGCTCCGCACTGGGTTCTTTGTTTATGATTTCGTAGGGTATCACCTCACCGTATCTATTTACAAAGCGAGCTAGTTCATACACCTGTTCTTTGTACAAGTCCCCTATTACCGATAAACCACCGCACATATCACCGTATAACGTACTGTATCCCACAGCACTTTCGCTCTTATTACTCGTATTGAGTAACATATTACCAAACTTATTACTGTACGCCATTAGGATAATACCACGACTACGAGCTTGTAAGTTTTCTTCGGTCACGTTTGGTTCTGTGCCTGCAAATTCATCTGCCAGCGTGTCGTTAAGACTATCAAACACATCTTTGATGGCAATGTTGCTAAATGGCGACCCAAGGTTCTCTGCAAGCTTCCTAGCGTCATCTACAGATCCTAAGCTGCTGTACTTGCTTGGCATGGTGATCGCTTTTACATTTTCTGCCCCAAGAGCCTCAGCTGCTATAGCGTGTACCACAGCACTGTCTATTCCTCCACTACTACCCAGTACTGCATTTTTAAAACCAACTTTGGCAAAATAATCTCTCAC
>ENA-UZWU01014617-UZWU01014617.1-metagenome-genome-assembly--contig:-Day-4--1m-contig-14617_pt1 | contig 10665 bp, 9 predicted proteins | sample MGYA00260345_ERZ794905 | MGnify/ENA metagenome assembly ERZ794905
CAACTACTACCATCTTCAAAATCACCATTAGTAAGTAATTCAGTATCGTCTATGTAACCTTCTGTTACTTCTTTTACAGAGATGTTGTCTATTGTTATGTCTGTTATCCCACTACTTCTTTTAAATTGTATGTATGTAAAAGGAGAAACAAATACTACTTCTTTTCTACCTAATGTAGTTGCTTGAACATCAACGTTATTCATCCCTAAAGTAGCTCCATTAGTAGATATAACATCAAATTCCAACTTATATGTTTTACCAACTTCTAATATGTTTGATTGAGATATGTATTGAAAAGCCCCATCACTTGAATATATTCTTACAGCGTTATTTCCCCCTGAATCACTTACAATTTCACATTCATTTGAGAGAAACCACCCACTAATACCATCTTCAAACCCACCATTAGTAATTAATTCATTACCTAAGATAGTTTCAAATGTACCGTTGGTTACTAATTCACTTCCAAGTCTACTTAATACCTCTATATTGCCTTCTGCATTTACCCTTGTAGCTTCACTTACTCTACTAAAGTTTAAATCACCACTACCATCTTCAGGTAAGGCTGCGTAAACTTTGTTGTCTCCATAACCACTTGGTTTTAAATAGAAAGATGCGTCTACACCTTCTTCTATACACTCATCACTTTCTACAATACCACCTAAACCTAATACTCTTGTCTTAAAAGCATTTGCTATGTTAGATAATAAACTTATGTAAGATTTACCCCAACTTATGTTGTTAGTAGTATTACCCCACCAAGTTGCACCATATATTTTACCCCAATTAATATTGTTTGCCATTTCTTTTTGTTTTACCTAATTTATCTAACTTACCATTATTTACTTCCTTGTAGTATGCCATTAACTTTAGCTTACTGCTTTCCTTTACTCTATAACTACCTCTCGCCTTTCTCACAATACAAAACTTGAAAAATTATTAGACTCTTTATCAGGGTATAAGTCTCCGTTTTGATTCTGTGTATATTCAGGAAACTTAATGCTATTGTTACAGATGTAATCTATAAACCTATTTGTATAGAACTCTGCTCTACCTGTAATCTTACTTTGCATTCTATCTATATCTCTAAAGTCTACACCCTCTGCATCTTCGCTTCTATGCTTTGATACACCACCATTGTTTATCTTAAACATAGAGAAAGGTAAATACTCCATTTGAGTAAACCATATCAACATAGGCTTTAAATAATCGTCTCTTAAAGACTTGTAATCAGAGTTTGCAGGTACATCTATAGCACTTGATATGATTAACTCTTGTAGCTTGTCATACAACTTACCACCTAAATAGTTTTGTATGTGCATATCTTGTGCTACTTCTATAAAGTGAATTAGCTTGTCTGCGTCTGTGTTTCCGTCTATTATAGACTTGTCTTTTAAGTCTTGGACTGTTATAAATAATGCTTTTTGACCCATAATATCTTTGTTTTAGTTTGTTCTATAAGCACCGTTATCTGCTCTGTCAATCATTCTTTCTCCCATTTCACTCGGATTGTTAGGTTCTTTCAATCCTTTCTCATAAGCATCAGCAGAATCAACTTGTTTACCACCTTTCTTTTTATAGACTCTTAACTCCCAAAAGTGATGACAATTCTTACCACCTTTGAACTTTAATAGACTATAGTTTCTTTTCTGATGTCCTAACTCTTTGTTTACACCTCTAAAAGACATTATATTAATATCCTCTTTTCTAAACGTTAAACCTTTTGATGTTAAGTTCTCCATCATCTTACAGAACTTTCTGCTATTAGGAGACTTCCTGACAGGCATATAAACGTATCTTACTTTGTAAATATCACTATCTTCAACTGATTTCTTTTTAGGGTTAGCATAAGATAACATTTTCTTAAACCAATTATCATATCTATCAGAAGCTAAATCAGCCATTTTAGGCTCTCCTTTTGCATCGTCATATACTTCACTATGGATTACCTCCCAATCATCGCTTAAAACCTCTCCTAAGCCTTCTAATTGATTAATCATATCGTTACCATCTTCCTCAGAGAAATCATCTAAGTCTACAGCAGATAACTTCTCACCTGTTTCTTCTTCTCTCTTAACTTGTGTAGATACATTGTCTAACTCTGTAAACTCAATTGGTTGTAAAGTTTTGAAGTATAAGTTTTGGTGTACTGCGTTAAATTCTAATATTTCTTCTAATCCGTATAAGATACCATCTTGTAATGGTCTAATAATTACGTTATCCATTAATACAGACGCTGTTCTTAATTCTTCTGCATTGTTACCAAATCCTGTATTGTCTTTGATACCTAATAATATAGGAGATACAATTCCGTGTCCTAACATTATCTTAGCAGTTGCTTCATCAGATAAGAATTGATATTGTGCGTGAGCATCAGGTAAGTGTATAGGCTCTATATCTGCTTTAGTTTCTGCTGATTCATTAAAAGCTATAATTGCTTTACCACTTGCAGAACTACCACTAAATTTATGGTTAATCTTATTTTCTATTGCTGCTTGTACAGTAGCATCAGGAATACCATTATTAAAGTTAATAAACAACGATGGTGCTAAACCATTCTCAATATTAGAAATATGGTAGTTAGATACTTCTGATTCTAATTTACAATATTGTAAACACGCTTGGTATGCTGTTGTTGCATAATAGTAGAAACCACTTCTATAAGGTTTAAAGATATACAACTCGTTTAATTGCTTGTCGCTACCATTACCAAATGTAGGTATTCTCTTAGGTTCATCAGATGACTTAATATCTTTCCACTTAGGATGATAGTAATATGCCTTTATAACGCCATTAGAAGCCTTTTCTGCCCTTAAAGTTTCCATAGGGTAATGTGATACCTTTAGGATTGTTTTCTTGTCTTTAGAATAGCTTATTTGCAATGCACCTTGTCCTAATAAATAATAGTCGTTTATTAACCTCTTAATTTCTTTAGGTCTTAACAACTTACGCATCTTAACATAATGACTTGGAAATATTTGTGAGTTAGTAGATTCTAACCCTCTACCATACACCATATCTACAATACCATTAATACATCTTGAGTTAGTTGGACTATCTAAGTATCTGTCTATTAGTCTATCAAAGTAATCGTTGTTGTGTCCGAAACCAACCCATTCTTGATTGTGTTCTTCTTTTATTACAGGAACATCATACGATGCTAAGTTTAATACTCTAATACTATCTTTATATTTTTTTTCCATCTTTTTATATTATGTAGGTATTGTCATCAGTTACGTCATAAGACTTGTATATTGTATTATTACCTATAACGTGTTTAGTAGTTTCTATTTGCTCTTGGTTTCGAGGTGTAACATATATTTTATCTCTATACCATAATTTATCTCCATCATTAATAATTTCTAATGAGTAAGTAGAATCTTCTGTAAGTATTTGTGAAGTAAACTCTATTTCGATATAATTAACCATATCAGTCATTTGTAAAGCTGAAATTCTGTCAGTAGCTTTATCTCCGTCTCTTTTTATAATCATTAAATAGCCATCGTCATTTAAAACCATATCACGAGGTATTATTTTAATTGTTTTAGAGCCACCTGCTGTACTTAATATTATCATACTAATATAACTAATTTTTTTTATTTTGTTTTTCAATAAAAAAACCCCACCGATTAAAGTGAGGTTTATGTTATGGTTTAAAAGTTGCTATGAACCTTCATCGATAGAATCAAATCCTATATTAGTTACAAGAACATTAGCTGCACCTGAACCATCGTTAACCAAGAAGTTTGCAGGTTTTCTTTCCATTCCTGTAAAAGATAAAGTATAACCACTCATATCTCCCATTGCACCACCTGTTACAACAGTACCACCTGTTACATCACAACCGTGTTCAAGACCTGCTAACATTAAGTTACCCATATTGTCTTCTATAATAATATGAGGTCTACCTACAGATAATGCCTTAATAGCTTTATGGTCTTCTTTAGTTAATTTGATTAAAGTAAGTTCTAATACTTGTTCAAAGTAGTTTGTACCACTCTCTCTACTTGTTTGAATATTCTCTGTGTAAGAAGAATTGTTTCTTACATCATACTTGTAGAGTGCGCCTTCTTCCACAGCCTCTATCACGTCTTCTTCTCCTAACGTAGGGCTGTAAGCTATAGCGCCCATATCTCCGTAATTTACAAAGTAAACAGCACTAATACCACCTACACTATCTTTACAAGGCTCTTGTCTTCCGCTTGTTATAAAATCACACATTTTTGTATATTTTTTTAAATTGTTAGTATTAAAAAGGGTAAGCGAACCTACCCTTTCTCCTGTTTATATTATAGTCCAAGTCCGTAAGAAACAATCTCTTCAACAATAGCGTACTGTACTGCTGCGGTATATCTCATTACAAATCTCACATTCTGAGAACCATCAAGGTCTGCCATATCCAACACTTTAACAAGGTTTTGGTCGTTCATAAGACCTGTACCAAAGTGTAAGTTGTCTTTAGTAGCTGCAATCATTGCGTTGCTTGGTAAACCATTTGCTACGAATAACTTAACTCCGTCAAACATTAAGTCTCCGAAAGATTGGTTATTACCTTGTGCATTGTAACCATTAGCACCTAATCCTTGTGCTCCGAATCCACCTAAAGAACGTACATACGCTCTGTAAACGTTTTGTGGAATATAGATACATAAGTCTTCTCTTCCGTATAAAGCAGCAGGGATAGCATCTACTACCTTACCTAATTCATCAATAACGTTTCCTGCAGTTATAGCTTCTCCTGTAATTTTTAAGTCTCCTGTGTGTCCTGCGTCTGCTGCTAATAAAGTAGCAAAACCATCAAACTCACCTTCGTTACCATCTGCTCCACCCCAAATAACTTGCTCAGTCTTTGTAGCTACTTTTGCAGCAACGTGAGAGATTAAATAAGATTGGAAGTTAGGTGCTAAATTATCGTGAGCAGAATAACCCATTTGAATAGCATCCCAATCAGAACGGAAAGATTGCTTACATAACTCCAAGTTTACTTGAAATTCTTTCGGTTCTAAGATGTTCTCTGTAATAACTAAGTTAGAAGTGTCTTGGAAATCACACGTTCCGTCTTTAACGATTTCATCTAATTCTAATCTTTTTACGACCTCTTTATACTTGATGTTAGGTCTAATTGTTAAACCGCCTTTAGCGATTGTGTTTCCGCTTAATAAAGCTGCTGAGATATATCCTGCTGCTTTTTCTCCTGCGTAAGTTGATGTAATACTTGCACTTGTTGCCATTTTTTTTCTATTTTTTAAATTTATTTATTGAATAACATTTTGTTAACTCTCTCTTGAACTGTAGATGGTTGCTTGTTCTCAAACAATACTACATTTTTCTTTTCTACTTCAGACTCAGGAGAATGTACTATTTCTTCTACTGACTCTAACTCTACCTTTTCGGCAGACAATTCCTGTGGTACTTCTTTTTCACCTACAGAACTTTTATCTTCAATGATAGACTTTATCATTTCTAATAACTCCATCTTTACTTGAGATAGTTGCTCTTGGGTTGCAAAGTTAGCAATCACCTGATTCGCTTCGCTTTTTACAGAATCTTCCTTCTTAGGTTCTTCCGTAGGCTTGTCTTCAGCTAATTCAACTGCTTCTTCAACAACCTCTTCTTTGGTCTCTGATAATTCTACCACTTCCTTCTCTTTTGAAAGATTTAGCAAATCCACGATACCTTTTACAATTTCACTTGACTTCATATAAAATATTTAATTTACTTGTTAATATAACTAATTTAATTTATGTTGTTCAGTTTTCAAATCTATATTATTAAAAGTCAGAGAGTTAACTTAACAACCCTCTGACTTATTATTACTATGTTAATCCATTAATATTTACAGTCTCAATATCATTAGATACCATACTATTCAATTGTATCTTTACATAGTTTTGGTCAGACGGGTTAATATAGTTCCTGATTCCATTAGCATAAGAATCACTACTGCCGTCTCCCATTAACCATACTTGAACGTGCTGATAACCGCCTCCAAATGTGAAATAATTCGTTGCATATCTCTCAGCAGATTTTCTGTATAAACCATTAGGGTTTCCTGAGCCTAATCTAGACCTATAATCCGCAACCCACTGAATAGGGTCAGTAATCATCATTTTTGCTTGGTCAACACCAACCATAGTTCCTTCGGGCATTTGACCGCTATTGTAGTTACCATCTTGAAGCAATGGAGTAACAACCATACTTGCAACTTTACCGTGATAGGTTAAATAAGTACTACTTCCACGTCCACCAATTGTAAAATCTCCCGCCACAGTCCTATCCATTCTTTGACCTGTAGATATCCAATTACTTGAGGTTGATAAGTTACTGCTTATCGAAACAAAAGAATCAGCACTACTCATTAATCTAATATCAAAACAATTTGCTAGGTTAGACGCAGAAGCATTACCGCCCCCTAATCTTACTCCATTATGAGCTATAGAAACTCCATACCAATTAGAAGATGATATGTTTTGAGCAATTCTACACGTATTAACCCCTGTACCTTGACGACCCCATTGCAAACTAACGTCTCCATTACCGTTTAAAACTAAGGAAATATTATCGTTTCCATTTGAAGAGCCTTCTCCTTGATTCCATATAACCTGTGTACTATTATGTCTATCTGCTTTAAATACACAAGCTGTTGCCCAAGGCCTAGCAGATGTGTTATTAGACGTATCACCTTGCGAAGCAGTACCTAGGTCAACTAGATTAGCTAGTCCTCCCATTTGTAATGGTTGCACATACAAACTGCTACTTGTTTGTTTAGCGTGCTCAGAAGAGCCGTTAAAGTCTAACGCCTTAGTCCACGGTGTGCTGTTAGTCTGAACAGGTGCTACATCAGTAGCCTGTATCTCAAAAGTACCTATAGTAGAGCCGTAAGAGTTAGCTCTTGTTACGCTTACAGTGTAGATAGTATCTGTAGATACATCATTTAACGTACCCTGAATAACACTGTAACCGTCATATACTAACCCGCTTCCATTAGGTGTAATAGATACGCTTGTAGTCCAAGATGCACCTGCAGGCGTTACCTGTAAGTTAACGTTAGTTCCTTCCTGATATGTATAATCAGTACTGCTAAATTGAGGAGGTGTTAAATCTGCATTAGTTAAAGATGTTACTTCAGTCCAATTAATAACATTACCACTAAAAGTCTCAGTTCCATTAGGTGCTACACTATAAGAATAGCTTGTAGGGTCGTGAGATGCTTCAGGCATATACCAAGTAGTATTAGTAGGGTCATCATCGTATGTATGTGTGTGACTTGAACCTGCTCCTGCTGTTAAATTATTGTGTATCTCATCATAATACTCAGCTTCTTCAGCAGTAGTAAATATAGGATAATGATACACTCCATCAGGACTTTCGATATATCTAAAATTCATTGTAGGTGCTAAGTCTTCTAATTCGTGAATCTTAGGTAAACCTACTAACCTTACAGTAGTATCTCCAAACTTAATACCTAAATGATATTCTAAACCATTAGGAACAGGATAAGATGTTCTTGCAATAGGTACGAATAATGAAGTTGATTCATCGAAGTAAGCTATTACAATAAAGTTATTCTCATCTATACCTACTTTAATCTTAACTAAGTCTCCTGCTAACCATTTAGCACCTTCAGGACTTAAACTAAAAGCAAAGTTTGCATTACTCCAACCTTCTCTCATAGAGTAAGATGTATTAGCACCATAGTTAGTCCAAGGCCCATTAGGAGATGGATGAAACCAATTTGAGAATTGATAACCATAATGACCGCTATTTGCTGCGTTACAAAATGTAGAAGGGTCTGCATAAGTTGAATTACCATTATAATCTCCATTAGCATAATCAGCATCACTTGGCACTAAACCAAATCCTATAATACCTTCGTTTCTAATATCAAATGTAAAGTATTCTCCTGCTTGATTAATTGTTTCAGGTGTTTTATATCCACCACTATTATAACTCCCTACAGTAGCACCATATTCATCAGTACCTGTTTCAATAGCAGTACCTTGTGCACCACCTGCTTCAGTAGTTTCAACACCATTTACATCTGCTATCATTGTAGAATAAGGGTCTGATATAACTACAGACTGAAATGCACCTACTGTGTATAATTCATTTAAAGTGTTTATAACGTCATTAAGACCACCTGAGACGCTTGCACCATTTACTGTTACATTTGTATGGTCTAACTTTATCCAATGCTCTAAATCACCTTGTATTGACTTTATAGTAATTAAACCATCACCTGTATCTACTGCTTTAATAGTATTTACACCATAAGCATAACCATTATCTAACATTATAGAAGTAGAAGTATCATCTAACTTAAAGTCTATTACTTCTCCTGTTAAATCGTTATCATTTTGAGGTACAATTACATTTTCTAATTTAGCTTCTAATAAATAGCTTCTTAGATATTGTTGATTCTTATATCCTAATTCTTTAGCAATAAACTCAATAGAGTCTACAGACGCAGCAGAGTTAGTTCCTAATGCCATAGTATAAATAGCATCTTCACTAATATCAGGTGCTGTAGATAATAAACTACTATATGAATCTAATGATAATTGAACTCTTGTTAATTCAGGACTTATAGATGGGTTTTCTCCCCAATATGCTATAACCTCTTGATTAGCTGCAATACCTGTAAAGTCTCCAATATAAGAGTATCTACTTCTAAACCAAAACGCATCAAAACCATCGCCTTTAGGTGTTGTGTATAAACTAAAGAAAGGTGAATCATTACCCATTGCAGTTAATACCTTAATACGAACATAACCACCTTGTAATGTAGCTTTATTCATTTGATATCCTACATTCTCATTACCTAAGAAATACCAATTTATCTTTTTACCTGCTTCATCATTCTTAAAGTACCAACCATCTTCTGCTCCATTAGGTTCTTCTAAACCTTGTGCTCCATCTGCATAAACCGAAGCGTTGTTATTTAGTAATACAGAAGTGCTATCGTATTCTATTAAAGCACCTGCATAAGGTTTACGTTGCCAATCAGCACCATCAAATATAACTTCATCACCATTAATAAAGTCTACATCACCATCACCTAAATCGTGTGTTCCGTTTGCAGTTACGTTATAAAAGTCTCCTGCAACAAATCCTGTTACATCTGTGGTAATATCAGGTGTATTTGTGTCAGCATTCCATATTCCTTTATAACTAACACCATTACCTGTAGTTACATTACCTTTTAAAGTAATATAATCTGACACCTCTTGTGCGTTAGCGAAGTCATTATTGTCTTCATCTTTAAACTCTGTATAAGGTATTCTATAGAACTCATATTGAGTTATACCTGCTTCAGCGGTTTTGATATCATTCTTTACGTTGACTAAGGTGTTATCTGTTGCGTCAACCTCCCCTGATAGACAAGCGTTCCAATACGTTGGATTACTACTACCGTAGAAGTTTATACAGTTACCTTGGTCGTTTCTTACAATTTTTATAGCCATTTTTTATTATCTTATTATGTTAATGAATAAACCTAAAGGTTGAATTATTACAGGGTTATCTGATTTAATTGCAGGTAATGTTAAAGCATTTATATCTTCGTCAGAAGCAATCCACGCAGAAATATCTACCCTATTTAAGTATGTATTAGCTACAGTACCTGTTCCGAAGAATATAGGTTGTGATGTTAATGGAAATGTAAATGTAATATTATCGTTTGCATCTCTGTTACTATACCATAAAGCAGGTTCAATAGTTGTATTTGCCACTTGCGGTATAACGTTAAAATCAAAACGTACTTGTAATCTATCTCCTACTTTAACGTCATTTAGTTTAATTCTACCTGTACTACCTTCAAAACCTGTTCCACTTGAAGATGGATATTGTGCATCATAACTATAATCATAGTCTACTAATGTACTTACACCACTTGGTAGATAAGCACCTTGAAATAACCCTATACCCTCATTACCTGTTGGTGCAGGAGAAGTCCAATAAGGGTTGTCTACTGCCTCGTGTACTGCTTTACTTAATGAGAATACCTTATAAGAATTTGCATCTACATCTGTTTGAGTGTAGTTAATACCACCATTTGATTGCCATACATACTGATTAGATACAGGTTTATCAGCAAACGCTCCTGTATGTGAATAGCCTGAACTATTAGTCTCGCTACTTGCAGATATCCATTTAGTACCATTCCAAAATTTATTTACTTTTTCGTCTGTATCATATACGATAACAGATTCTTCAGGATAGAGTTTTTCTATCTCTGCTGTTGTGTGTTTATCAGGGCGTACCTGATAGGATGAGTCTCTTCTTTGTGTTCCCATTTAATTTAGTTAGTTATAGTTCGTTCGGTATTTATATTCGTAACAGAATCGTTATTGGTAGCCTCTTTCTCTGTTGTAACGTGAGTTAGGTTCTTGGTTGTATCTACGTTGTTTACTGTATCTGTATTCTCTCCACCATAGATACTTCCAATTCCTTGCTTCCAATAATAAGGCTCTTGACATCTTTTGTCATCACACCCTTTTATGGTGTATGTGTTTAAGCATTTACAATACTTCGCCCTCATCCTCTAATGCTTTTAATATATCATTTAATATAGCTTTAGCCTCTGCTTCTCTTGCCATTTCTTGAACGCTATCACTAAATATTCCTTCTATACTAAAGCCTAAATACTTACCTGCTTTTACATCT
>ENA-UZWU01009618-UZWU01009618.1-metagenome-genome-assembly--contig:-Day-4--1m-contig-9618_pt1 | contig 10621 bp, 10 predicted proteins | sample MGYA00260345_ERZ794905 | MGnify/ENA metagenome assembly ERZ794905
ACATCGCAGGCATAAGCAGCGCGCTTCTCTTCCGGCGTTTGACCCGAGCGCACCACCCCCACGGTTAACCCCAAAAACTCGTACAGTGGACTCATCCACGCGGCATCTCGCTGAGCGAGATAGTCGTTCACGGTGACCAAATGCACGCTGTGATTGGGCAGAGCATTGAGATAAGCAGGCAACGTGGCGACGAGGGTTTTCCCCTCACCCGTGCGCATTTCGGCGATTTTTCCTGCGTTCAGTGCCATCCCGCCGATTAACTGCACGTCAAAATGCCGCATATTCAACGCACGCACACCGGCCTCTCGTACCACTGCGAACACCTCGGGCAGTAATTGATCGAGTGTTTCGCCCTCTTCAAGTCGGGTGCGGAAGGCAGCCGTCTTTGCTCGCAAGCTGTCATCATCGAGTGCCTGCATTGCCTCCTCAAGGTGGTTAATGCGGGTGACAACTTTACTCAAACGTTTCAGCTCCCGATCATTACGGGTACCGAAGATTTTTTTCATGGTAGAGATCAGCATGGCAGTCTCACTGGTCAGTCAAAAGGGGAAATGCGTGGAAACAGCACATCAAAGCGCCAGAGCGGCTGGTTTAACGATGGGTCCTGCGGACATAAGAGGCCGGATCAACGGCTCGTCCGTGTTTGAAAATCTCAAAGTGGACATGGGGCCCAGTCGACCTGCCAGAGCTGCCCATTAGGGCGATCACATCGCCGCGACGAACGAGATCACCTAATGTGACCAAGTTTTCTTGATTGTGTGCATAGCGGGTACTCAAACCATCGCCATGAGAGACCTCAATCATGGTGCCGTAGCCAGCTTTCACGCCGCTCCAGCTAACAACGCCGCTCGCAACAGCAAGAATATCGGAGCCTTTACGGCCTGCAAAGTCAGCGCCAGTATGCCAAGCGCGCTTACCCGAAATCGGGTCAATGCGGCTCCCAAACGACGAGGATTGCCAGCCAGATCGTATCGGTCTTCCAGCGGGTGTCGACTCAGTTCGCAACTGCTCCGACGACAACAGCCCTGCCAGCACTTCGAACTGCACTTCCCTACCGGCAAAATAACCCTCTAAGGCATCGTACTGCGTGTTGATCTCAAGGACGCTAGGCGCGCTATCGGTCCGCAACGGCACGGACGGACCACCCACTGCCGGTGGCCCAGAAAAATCAAATTCGCCCAACTCAAGTCCCGCCAGCTCGGTGAGATGGTGGCCAAGGGCGTCAAGGCGTGTCATCTGTGTCTGTAACGTCGCCAAACGACGTGTCATGGCGGTTAGCCGTGACTGCGCCTCAACACTCAGTTGCGCCAGAGCTTCTGCTCGCTCCGTCGCTTGCTGCTCGCGTATTGAAATACGAGACGACTGTTCCGATCTCACACCACCATCGAATCCGAGTTGGTAACTCACTGCGACCAAGCCCAAAGGGACACCAATGACACAGGCAGACAGCAACAACCACGACCACCTGCCTAGTTCCAGGGTGCGCGATGCGGCGTGGCGGTTGAGGAAAATTAACTTCAAGGTCGGGTATCGCAATAACGGGGTCGGAACTATGCCATTTTCAGGGGTTAAGTGAAACCGTTGAGCACCATCCTAAAGCGGCCAAATTGCACTCAAACCAGCTGTAAACTGCGCGGCAATGGCCAATTTAGGGGCGACAGGCTCTCGTTTTCAAAGGTGGCCCATTCCCAACTCTCTTGTTGCGCTAGCAGCGTCCGAACCAGTTGATTGTTCATCGCATGGCCAGATTTAAACCCATCATACTCAGCGAGTAACTGATGACCGGCGAGATACAAATCGCCCATGGCATCCAGGATTTTATGCTTCACAAATTCATCTTCGTAGCGCAAACCCCCTTCATTGAGGATATGGAAATCGTCGATGACAATCGCATTATCAACGCTCCCGCCTCGGGCCAAACCTCGAGATCGCATGTACTCGAATTCGTGCACGAACCCGAAGGTCCTCGCACGACTGATTTCTCGCACGAAAGTCTCGGTGTCCATGTCTAAGGTGACCCGACCGGTCTGCTCGCGGAAAACGGGATGATCAAAATCAATGGCGAAACTGAGCTTAAAGCCCTCATAAGGGTGCAATGACACGGTCTTTTCGCCGTCGCTCACCGTAATGCTCTCAGTCACGCGAATGAATCGCTTTGCGGCTGCCTGCTCACAGATGCCAGCTGTCTGCAGCAAATAAACAAAGGGGCCCGCTGAGCCGTCCATAATGGGGACCTCGGGGGCATCTAAATCGATATAAAGATTGTCGATACCCAGGCCACACAACGCAGAGAGCAGGTGCTCTACGGTCGTGACCCGGCCATCATCGGTACCAAGGCTAGTCGATAGGTCCGTTTCATCAACCCCCTCAGCCCGGGCGGGGATTTCCCGGGCTGGGGTTAAATCAGTGCGACGAAACACCACACCTGTATCGACCGGTGCCGGACTCAGTGTCATCGACACTTTGTCACCAGAATGCAGACCCACGCCCGTCGACTTTATCGACTCTTGTAAGGTTCTTTGCCACCGCATGGCGATTCCTCTGATCTAGAGAGGAAAACCTTACTAGGGCACGTTACTGCAATCCAGCCCTCACGCCCTGATTATTCACATTCATCAGGGCTTTACAGACGATGACATCAATCAGTCCGCCTGGCGACGCAGAAACGCCGGCACATCAAATAACTGCTCATCCAGACCCTCATCCATTTTCAATGCAGTCTGGCCGTCACTGATTGCGCCTGCGCGCTGACGCCTGCCGGGGGGCAAATCGTAATCATCGTAGTCGGCACCGACGCCCGGTGGGCGCTTAACGACGCTGGTATCGACCGCCGTCAGTGCGGGGCGCGCCTCGGCACTGCGCAGACCTGTCGCCACTACCGTGACCTTTAAGGTATCGGTCATCTCTGGGTCAATCACCGTTCCCACTACTACGGTAGCGTCTTCTGATGCTATATCTTCGATGGTCGCACCGACCTCAGAGAACTCGCCTAGTGAGAGATCTAACCCAGCAGTGATATTCACCAAAATACCCCGAGCACCGCTCAAGTCGATATCGTCCAGTAACGGGCTATTAATGGCCCGCTCAGCCGCCTCTCGAGCACGATCCTCGCCGCTGGCGGTACCCGTACCCATCATTGCCGCACCCATCTCAGACATCACCGTCCGGACATCTGCGAAGTCAACGTTGACCAAACCGGGCCGAATGATGAGATCCGCAATACCTTGGACCGCACCGAGCAGCACATCGTTTGCCTCTTTAAACGCATCTAACAATGAGGTGTTTTTACCCAGCACCTCGAGCAGCTTTTCGTTGGGGATCGTAATCAAAGAATCGCAATGCTGTGCGATTTCCTTGAGCCCATCTTCCGCGGTAGTGACGCGCTTTTTACCCTCAAAACTGAAGGGTCGCGTTACCACTGCCACGGTCAAAATTCCGAGCTCACGTGCAACTTCAGCAACAATCGGTGCAGCACCTGTGCCCGTGCCACCTCCCATACCGGCGGTCACAAACACCATATCGGTGCCATGTAGCGCATCGGCAATCCGATCACGATCTTCGAGAGCGGCAGCCCGACCCACTTCTGGGTTAGCTCCAGCTCCCAGCCCCTTTGTAATACTCGCGCCCAACTGAAGCACCGTTTTGGAGCTAATATCAGAGAGCGCTTGCGCATCGGTATTGGCACAAATGAAGTCCACACCGTCGACATGGTGATCTATCATGTGGCGAACCGCGTTACCGCCGCCGCCGCCTACTCCAATCACCTTGATAACGGCACTTTGTGGTGCACTATCTACTAGTTCAAACATTATTTTCTCCCCGTTTTTAAAAAGACCCAAATCCGCAGGGCCCTGCTAAAGCTTTTTACTGTTAAAAATGTCGAGCGAACCATTCCTTCACTCGCCCAGCGAAGCTCACACTTTGTAATGCCAGTTCCTGACGCTCCCGAATCCCACTTCGTACCTCCTCTGCGCCATAGAGGAGCAATCCCACTGCGGTGGCGTAAATCGGATTTCGAATAATGTCGTGCAATCCCCTCGCGTATTGAGGTGCACCTAGCCTGACCGGCATATGGAAAATTTCTTCCGCCAAATCCACTGCCCCCTCCATCTTGGAAGTCCCGCCCGTAAGGACGACTCCTGCAGGAATCAATTCTTCGTAGCCAGAGCGACGCAGCTCGGATTGAATGAGCGTGAAGAGCTCGTCGTAACGTGGCTCAACAACTTCAGCCAGCGATTGTCGTGATAAATCTCGCGGTGGCCGGTCTCCGACGCTGGGCACTTTGATGGTCTCTTCAGCGCCAGCAAGCTGAGGCAGTGCACAGGCGTAGCGAATCTTGATTTCTTCGGCGTGCTGAGTAGGCGTTCGAAGTGCCATCGCAATATCGTTGGTCACCTGATCGCCGGCAATCGGAATGACACCGGTATGTCGAATCGAGCCATCAGTGAAAATGGCGATATCTGAAGTGCCACCGCCGATATCGACGAGGCAGACGCCTAAATCGCGCTCATCCTCGGTAATGACGGAGTAACTTGAAGCCAATTGCTCGAGAATGATCCCATCCACCGACAAGCCACAGCGTTCTACACATTTTTCAATATTCTGAGACGCGTTGACGGCACAGGTCACCAAGTGAACCTTCGCCTCTAATCGCACACCCGACATACCGAGGGGTTCCCGAATCCCTGACTGATTGTCGATGACATATTCTTGTGGCAGCACATGCAGAATTTTCTGATCAGCGGGAATAGCAACCGCCTGAGCTGCGTCAATCACCCGATCAACATCTTGTTGAAATACCTCTTGATCTCGTATCGCAACAATCCCATGGGAGTTCACAGAACGAATATGGCTTCCCGCAATACCAACGTAGACCGAATGAATTTGGCATCCTGCCATGAGCTCGGCTTCCTCGACCGCCCTCTGGATTGCGTTCACCGTCGATTCGATATTAACCACCACGCCCTTTTTCATGCCTCGGGACGGATGGGAGCCAATTCCCACGACTTCGATGCCTCCATCAGGGTCGATCTCTCCCACCACCGCGACCACCTTGGAGGTACCAATATCAAGACCTACAATCATGTGTTTGCCGTCGTCATTGGCCATCATCCCTCTCCCCTACTTCGTAGTGGCTGCATTGCCAGTGCCGAGTGACCGAATGTCACTGCCGCACCATGCTCGTAGCGCAGATCAATCTTTTCGACCGTCTGAGTTGATAACTTATCGCTCCACAACTGTTTAAAGCGGGTCACCCGTCGCAACAATTCGTTCGCACCCAGTGCAAGTTGCACACCATTCATTAACCTCACTGACAATTGTCCTAATACATCAATCGACAACTCATCGATTGTGAGACCCTCTGGTTCAAGCTGCGAGGTCAGCATTTGGTAACGCCTTGTCAAAGTCCCCTCGGCGCCTTCTGGGCCGCTAAGTAGAGGAAGATGCGCATACTGACCATCCTGCGTCGCAGCAAAGAATTGCCCCTGATGATTGAGATATCCGGTATCGCTCCATCGCGCTAATGGCCTCTGCTCAACCAACACCACCTCAATTTCTGCGGGCCATCGCCGTCGCGTATTGACCTTATAAACCCAGGGCAAGGACTCCAGCTCATCACGCAAATCGCGCAGATCTGCAGCCATAAAGCCATCAGTAATCCGCGGGGTTAAACGAGCCTGAATCACCTCGGTATCAATGTGGCGGACATCGCCCCGCACTGTCAGTGTCTTAACCTGCTTTGCCGCCAACGCCGTCGAACCCTGATATAGCCCGACACCAGTTAGGATCAACGCACAACCCAGAAGCAGTCGATTAAACCAACGCCGAAACGTCGATATCGCGTTAGTCGATGCCCCGGCAGCCGGGCGCACATCAGCCATCAAAGGATCAGCTTTGCGCATGTCTTACCCCCACACTGTCTGTATAGATGCGAGATAGGAGGTCCGCTAAGGAGAGCCCCGCGGCCTTTGCCGACAAAGGCACCAAGCTATGCGATGTCATACCGGGGACGGTGTTGACCTCTAACAAATGCCAAGCGCCCACCTGATCACGAATCACATCGACGCGACCCCATATTGTGCAGCCCACCGCGTGAAACGCGGACGACGCTAACTGAGAGAGCGCTGCTTCGTCAGAATCATCTAAACCGGAAGGGCAAAAAAATTGCGTCTCATCAGAGCGGTACTTCGCCTCAAAGTCATAAAAATCTCCGGGGACCTCGATACGAATGCTGGGTAAGGTGTTATCTCCAAGTATTGAAATGGTGTATTCGGGGCCCTCGATGAACTGCTCAGCCAGCACTTCAGCACCATAGGTCACGGCCTGCTGATAGGCCGCCTCGAGTTCTTTTCCAGTGCTTACCTTCGCCATTCCCAGCGAGGAACCCTCTAAGGACGGCTTCACAAACGCAGTGCCCAACTCAGCAATGACGGCGTCCCAATCGCACCTCGCCTCGAGCACTCGGAAATCAGGGGTAGGAAAGCCTGCACCCTGCCAAAGCACCTTGGTCCGTATCTTGTCCATTGAAAGCGCTGAGCCTAAAACACCCGATCCGCTATAGGGCAATTGCATTAAATCTAAGAGACCTTGGATAGTGCCGTCTTCACCTCCAGGCCCATGCAACAAGTTGAAGACAAACGAGACCTCATTTAACTGTGTCATCCAACCCGGTAACGCGGGATCAATGGGTAAAACGTGTGCGCCGGCCTTTTCTAAGGCGTGCACAACATTATTACCGCTCTCTAGCGAAATCGCTCTCTCTGCCGAAGTGCCTCCCAATAGCACCGCAACGGTTCCGCCATCAATCAAGTTCTGATTCATGACAACACCTCAAGTCTCTCGGCCTGCGAGAGCGTTGCAGCAAGTCGGCCTATGTCACCGGCACCCTGCATCAACAACACATCTTGATCTTGCAGCACCTCAATCAAGGTCTTCGCTAATTGTGTCTGGTCTGAGACGACGATAGGGTCGATCGCACCATCGGTGCGTATCGCATTTGCCAAGCTGAGAGAGTCAGCACCTGCTATCGACGGCTCACCAGCTGAATACACATCGAGTAACACGAGCTGCTGGCCTTCACTCAACACCGAAACAAACTCATCAAAATGATCGCGTGTCCGGGTATAACGATGGGGCTGATAGACCATGACTAGTCGCCGACCTACGAAAGCCTCTCGGACTGCCTTCAACGTCACCGCTAATTCGGTCGGATGATGTCCATAATCATCAATGAGTCGTGCTGAACCGGTTGACCAAATCACATCGCCCAAGTCAGAAAAGCGGCGTCCAACACCACTGAATTCAGACAGTCCTGCTGCGATCGCCTGATCAGCAATATTGAGCTCAGAGCACAGTGCCGCCGCGCCAGCAGCATTCTGGGCGTTGTGAAGGCCCGGCATACCAATCGTCAGTGCCAAAGGTGTCGCACCATCGGGTCGAATCAGATCAAAATGACTGCGTAGCCCATCGGCAGAATAATTTTCCAACCGATAGTCAGCGTCTTGGTGCTGCCCATACGTCACCACTCTTCGTGTCAGATCGGGCAACAGATCCTGAACACCGCGATCATCGAGACACATCACAGCGGAACCATAAAAGGGTAAGTTGTGCAGGAAGCCGTCGAACGCTTGGATATAACGCGCTAGGTCACCTTCATAGTGATCCATATGGTCTGCTTCGATATTGGTGACCAGCGCCATCATCGGCTGAAGATGTAAGAAAGAGGCGTCACTCTCGTCGGCTTCGACGACCCAATAACGCCCCTCACCCAAGGCAGCATTGCTCCCCGTTTTATTGAGCAACCCACCGATGACAAAGGTGGGGTCTGCGCCTGCCTCATCCAAAATAGAGGCGATTAAGCTGGTTGTTGTGGTCTTGCCGTGTGTGCCGGCTACCGCAATACCAAAGCGATAACGCATCAACTCAGCTAGCATTTCAGCACGAGGCACCACTGGAATCCGGGCTGTTTTCGCCGCAATGCACTCGGGGTTGTCCCTCGAGATCGCCGCCGACACCACCAGCACATCAGCGTGTTGAATGTGTTCAGCTTGATGACCGATAAAGATGTTAATACCCAATGACCGCAGTCGCATAATGGCGGCACTGTCAGAGACATCAGATCCTGAAACCGTGTAGCCAAGCCCCTTCAGAACCTCCGCTATGCCGCTCATACCAGCGCCGCCAATACCCACCATGAAGATGTGTTGGATCCGATCCATTGAGGGCACTGGGTTTGTGGGCTCAGTCATTCGCATGAGCCACCTCTGTTAGGACTGTCACCACTTCATCCGTGGCATTCGCCGTGATCATCCCCAGAGCGCGCCGTGCCATCTCCAGCAAACTCGCCGGCGACTGAATCCATTGCTCAAGACGATCCGCAATGCGCTCAGGCGTCGCTTCGCTCTGTGCCACCATCACGGCGCCGCCTGTTTCAGTGAGCACCTGCGCATTACGCGTCTGATGATCGTCGATCGCTTGAGGCAAGGGAATCAGTATGGAAGGTGTTCCGGTCGCCGCCAGCTCCGACACCGTCAATGCACCCGCTCGTGCAATCACCACGTCAGCCCACGCGTAAGCGGTTGCCATATCGTCAATAAAATCGTCTCGTTGGCATTGGGAAAATTGAGTCCCCTGCCATGCTTCGTCTGCGGCTGACCGATTGCTTTCTCCACATTGCTGCCAGACAGCTATCGACTCTCCGAGACCCTTGATCACTAGGCGATCGATGGTCGGGGGTAGAAGACTATTGAGGGGAGCTGCACCCAAGCTGCCGCCTAACACGAGCAAGTTCAGTGGCCGCTGCGCTGAAAAACCTGAGAGTTCGGCTAACCCACTGCGATCCACCTCACAGAGGTTGGCACGTACAGGATTACCAACGACACGAGCGTCGGGGCGTCGCGCAAATTCACCCGGCAAACCACACAGCACATGCTTTGCCAAAGGGGCTAACCATCTATTGGTGGTGCCTGCCACCGCATTTTGCTCATGGATGACCAAGGGTAATCGCGTCAACCAAGCTGCCAGACCTGCTGGACCCGCCGCATAGCCTCCCATTCCTAGAACGATATCGGGTCGCACCCGCCAGATGATGTTTACCGATCGCCACAATCCACCGATCACTCTATAAAGGCTTCGCGCTCGATCAAAGAAACTTTTTCCTCGAAGACCCGACACGTTTAGGCAATGCAATGGAATTCCGGATGCGGGCACGAGTCGATGTTCGATTCCTCGTTCAGTGCCTATCCATTCAACGGTCCAACCCTGCTCAGACAAAGCACAGGCCACGGCGAGCGCAGGATAAACATGCCCCCCCGTTCCACCTGCCGCAATCAAAGCGCGATGGCGATTGTGACGTGTCGGCGCGACCGTCATAACACTCTCCGCGACACGGTTTGATCAGTGCGCTGCTCTGGTCGGAGTTGCTGAGCAATCCGCAAGACGATACCCAGCAGAGCGCAGTTCATGATCAAGCTTGATCCGCCATAACTCACAAACGGTAGCGTCAAGCCTTTGGTCGGCAGTAATCCCGAGCTCGCTCCCATATTGATGAAAACTTGCCCGGCAAACATGAGGCCAACGCCAAAACAAAGATAAGCCGCAAAACCATTTCCCTCGGCCGCGGCACGCCAACCGGTCTGCATAATCCGCGTGATTAAGCCGACGAATAATAGAATCAGTAAGAGTGCGCCAAATAATCCCGTTTCCTCTGCCCATATCGAAAAGACAAAGTCCGTATGAGCTTCCGGTAAATAAAATAACTTCTGAATGCTGTTGCCGAGTCCCACACCGAACCATTCCCCCCGACCGAAGGCGATTAGGGACTGCACCAATTGGAAGCCAGCGCCAAACGGGTCTGACCAAGGATCTTGGTAAGCGGTGAGCCGCTGTAATCGATATGGCGCACTGAACACCAACACCAAAAAGCCCAGTGCTACTGACGCGAGTAGCGCGAGCACGTAAATCAATCGAGCGCCCGCCAGAAACATCATCCCCACCACGGCACCCACGGCGATCACTGTGGCGCCAAAATCAGGCTCCAGTAGCAGCAAAAACGCGACGATACCGAGGATAAAAATGAGCTTAGCCAGTCCTTGCCAGTGATGACGTACAGCGTCCTCTTGTCTGACTAAGTAGCCGGCGGTATAGAGCAGCAGCGCAAACTTAGCGAACTCTGATGGCTGCACCGTTAATGCCCCCAGCAAAGGCAACCATCGCTTTGCCCCATTCACCTCGCGGCCAATACCGGGCATGAGTACCAGGATGAGCAGTGCAAAAGCGATAAACAGTAACCACGGAGAGAGGCGATTGAAGGTTTCAGTGGGAATCATGTAGGACAACGCAGCTGCTGTAATGCCCAATAACAGATAGAGGGTATGACGCTCAGCGTGATGCCATGGATTACCAAAGTGAAAGTCACTGTATTCGATCGATGCAGAAGCGATCGCAATCAAACCAATGCTGATCAGTGCGACACTGAACCCCAGTAAGAGCGCATCGCCGCTGTATCCTTGCAGGGGCGCCGCGCGATTCATGCGGCTACCTCAAGTGCCGCGACCGCTGATTGAAATTGCTCACCGCGATCAACGTAATCGGCAAACATATCTAAGCTCGCACACGCCGG
>ENA-UZWU01000079-UZWU01000079.1-metagenome-genome-assembly--contig:-Day-4--1m-contig-79_pt1 | contig 10607 bp, 8 predicted proteins | sample MGYA00260345_ERZ794905 | MGnify/ENA metagenome assembly ERZ794905
TACTAATGCAGAGCTATCTGTTACTCGCCTAATAGGAGGCTCTCTCACATTAAAACGAGAGGTAACTAGATAATGGCTAATGAGATCACTCTAGACATAACAGAAACTATTACTAAAGTAGAGGTAACAGAAGATGTTACCTCTATTAACATTACTCCAAATATTACTTCTGTTGAATTAAAAGGAATTTCTATCTCTAACGCTGGCAGTGCTACTGCTATGGCGTATACAGGAGAAAGTAACACTTTAGGTTACGGATCAACAGTAGCGGCTTCCCTTGACCATATCAATACGAACGGCTTGAACAAAAATCTTGATCAAACTATCGATGGTAACATTACTTTCGCAGACGGTCATACAATTACTTTCCCTGACTCAGGATACACCGCACTAGAGCTAAATGATAACTCTATGAACGTTGCGGGAATTACTGCATCAGCAGATATTACTTCTGCTACAAAAATGGAAGCACCACTCTTTAAAGGAGACTTAGAAGGTGCAGTACATTTCAAAGCATCAGGAAGTGGTTTAGCAAAAGGCGACGTAGTTTATATTTCTGGATACGCAGGGCAACGAACTACTGTAGACAAAGCAGATGCTTCTGACTCAGCAAAAATGCCCGCATTTGGTATTGTAAATGCAACACAGGGAAATAATAATGTAGATATACTTACTTTTGGTAGTATGTTACACCTTTCAACAACCGGTATCGCAACCGGAACAGAATTATACGTATCTGCTAACACTCCTGGTGGATACGAGACTTCCGCACCTACAGGTGAAGGAAATCTAATACAAAAAATCGCAAAAGTAGTAAGAGGTGATAGCAATAGCGGCAGCATCAAAATTATGGGTGCTGGACGTACAAATGCTACTCCAAACTTGAACTCTGGAAATATCTTTATCGGTAACTCGAGCAATATTCCTACTACTGCATCCTTTGACACAACTTTTGCATCTTCTTTTGCAACTCGTACAACCACAGATCTTACAGAAGGCAATAACGAATACTATACCTCTGCTAGAGCAGATGCCCGAGTTGACCTTCAAACAGGTAGTAACCTAGATCTTAGTCAAAAAACTACAACAGAGCTTGCTGAAGGCGATAACGAATATTATACCTCTTCTAGAGCAGATGCCCGAGTTGACCTTCAAACAGGTAGTAACCTAGATCTTAGTCAAAAGACTACAGCAGACCTTGCCGAAGATACTAATCTATACTATACAGATACTAGAGTAAACGATAAACTAGGCTCTGGTGTTGATAATATTGTTACTACAGGATATCTAAGAGGCCCAAGTACTTTTACTATCGATCCCGCAGGGCATGGTGATAATACAGGAAAAGTAGTAATTGCAGGTGACTTGCAAGTTGACGGTACAACTACCACCATTAATTCTACAGAGCTTACCATAGACGATAAAGTTATTGAAGTTGCTAGCAATGCGACAAACACTGGCGAAGCAAATGGAGCAGGCTTATCTGTAGGCGGTACAACAGCTAGTATTGCTTATACTTCATCTTTTGATGGATGGACATTTAATAAATCTATAGATTTAAATGGTAATCTTCTTCTTAGCGGAGGCTTTTTTGATTCGAACAACAGTAACGGTACTACAGGACAAGCATTGCTTTCTACAGGAACTGCAACAGAGTGGGGAGATATTTCCACAACTTTAAACGTTGAAGCAGATAGCGGAGATACACAAGCAATAGAAATGCTTACTGAAACTCTCGATATCTCAGGCGGTACAGGAATTAGTACAGCAACCACAGATAATACTGTAACTGTAAAGTTAGACAACACAGCTGTTACTGCTGGAACCTACGGAGCTGCAGAAACAATTCCCCAGATTACAGTGGATGATCAAGGTCGTATAACTAGTGTAAATAATCTTACAGGAAACTCCGGTCCTCGAGGAGCACACGCAGCTACTACATTTGACTATAAGTTTAACCTAAATGACGTAGCGTCTAATAATGCCTCAACGTACTTATCCCTTTCTAGTTACGACTATACAGCCTCAGATTTAAAGCTGTCTGTAAATTATACGGATAATAATTCCAAGGATTTAACAGATCTTATTAGAGAAGTAACGACTGTAAATAGTTATATTACTTTAATAAACAATGCAAACCCTGAAAAGTTCGTAGTACTTAAAATCACAGATGCGGATAGAAATATTTCCGTAGGCTCGGGTCAGTACGAATCTCTAGTAGTTTCTGTAGAGCGAGTAGAAGGTGTATTAGGATCAACTTCAGGTACAGAATATCAAAATATGGTAGCAGGCTTGGCAATAGGAGATGGAACAGACCTTCCTTCACAGCCCTACATAACAGCAGCGTTTAGTAAAGCAGGAGAATTATCAGCACTTCCTGCAGGCTCATTCAACTACACAAATAACTATAATACAGTATTAGGAAATGCTCAACATGTCAGTGGTGGAATCGCCTTTAACAACTGGGATTATGAAGCAGCTACTTCTATATCACTAAGTAAGACTGATTCAAACTCAAACAATGTTGAGTCTCTTATAGAAGACTTGTTGGGCAGTAATGCTCTTCCTGTTAAAGCTCTTATTACTATTACAAATCAATTAAACCCTTCTAAATATGTAACTTTTGAAGTAGATACTATAAGTGGTCTTAATTCAGAGCTCACAGATTCTATAAATGTAGCCGTAGACTATAAGTCAGGAATAACAGGTAAAGACTCTAACGGGGATACTACCGATTCAGCAGGCCTTGTACCTTTGTACGGTGTTGGCCCCGGACCTCTCGCAGTTAGTATACTAAAATTACCTAATAGATCTACTATTGATACAACAGGAATAGTTTATGGAGTAAGGTATAGTAATGACTTAACAGAAACCCTGCCCTCAGGTCAAATTGCTTTTAGCTCTCATAGTTATACTGATAGTAATCTTCAAATTAAGTTACATAGTACTTCTAACGAAAGTTCTTCTGTAAAAGACTTTATTCGAAATTCAGCCACAAGTACTGCTACGCCTAAAGGACACCTACGACTAACATCATTAGTAGATAATGACCACGCAATATTTGAAATAGATGGGATTGCTGATAGTACTAATAACGATTATACAATACTAGATTTAACTCATGTTAGCGGATCCACAGGCGGTGTGGCCTATCAAACAACAGATTTAGTGGTAGTAAGTCTACAAAACGCTGCTGATATTGGTGGAGTTGGACCGGACGGAGCAAACGCAGCATCTACTTTAGAGTATGATTTTGATTCTTCTATAGGAACCTCTCCAGATTCGGGGAATATTCAGTTAAATAAGTGGAACTATACTCTTTCAAATATGAGAATGGGCATCAGTAATACGACACCTGATACTACTAATGTAACAGATTTTATTCGATATGTAACAAGTAGTGTAAACCCAAGCTCTAAAGGCTATATTACAATTACAAATGAAAAAGATAGAAGTCGGTTTCTTGTATTAAAAATTACAGACGATTATTATGACGTTTCGTCTAGTGACGTTACCGTAGTATCTGTAGAAAGAGTAGCAGGATTAGAGGGAGGCAGTACTCTAGGCGATACACTACGAGGTTCGACCCTTAATCCAACTATGTTAGTATCTTTCCAAAGAGCAGCAGATTTTGGGGATATTGATGCTCATCTTAATCTAAGTAGTGCAAATGCTAATGAAATACTATCATGGACAGGTAGTGATTTTGCGTGGGTAGCTGATCAAACAGGTAGTGGTGTTAGAACTGTTAAAGTTGATACGGATAATGATGGAACTGCGGATGCAACATTAGATGCGTCTGAAGAATTACACTTAATTGGAGGAACTAACGTTACTCTAGCGGAATCTGGGGGCGTCGTTACAATTAATTCATCTGCCAGCGGTGATGTTAACCAAAACGCATTTAGCAGTGTAGTTGTTAACGGACAAACAACTGTAGCTGCAGATACTACTACTGATGAGCTCACACTTGTAGCTGGTACTAATATAACCATTACAACTGATGCTAACAATGATTCAATTACGATTAATTCATCCGGTGGCGGTGGCAGCGGAACTGCTGGTCTAGTTGAAGATGCTGATGGTGATACAAAAATTCAAGTAGAAGAATCAGCTGATGAAGATATAATTAGATTTGATGTCGCTGGCACAGAGCTAATGACACTTGATGCTGACGAGCTTGAACTAAAATCGACTGATTTGAAATTAACCGGTTCCGGAACTGGATCAGATTTATCAAGTACTATTTCTCCAAGCAATACAAAATCTGTAACTGCCTGGAAAAATACCGGTAAAAGCTCATCAACTGGGATTGATGAACAGGTTCATAGTATATATTTAAGTCCAAATGGCACGACTTTAGTGTTTAATACTGATGCCCAGACCGGGGACTCTGTTGTAAAGCAAACTTTAAGTACAGCGTTTGATATTTCTACTGCAGGCAGTGCGACGGGTGATGCCATAATGAGCGGAATAAGTTCAAACCAAGAATTAGTCTTTGATTTAACTTTCAGCAATGATGGTTCTAAATCCTTTGCATTAACAGAGTATAACGGATCATATGACAGACAGTTAGTATATTGTGAACCTAGTACAGCTTTCGGACCGGACTTTGGATCTACTGTTAACGTGTATGTTTGGAGCACTAACATGGGCAGTGCTTCAAATTATATTCCTAACAGTATTGATTTTAGCACTGATGGTACTAAAGTATTTTTTGGTGGCTATAGCCGCGCTAATAGTTCTGATTTTTATGTTTGGTCTTATAGCTTATCAAATGCCTTTGATTTATCCGATATTTCAACTAATACTAGTACTAATAAAATAGTAAATGTTAGTATGGGTACAAGTGCAATAAATCTTACATCTTTACTTAATAATAAAAATATTAAAATAAACTCTTTAGATTCGGTGAAATTTTCATCAGATGGTAAAACTTTTTATATTTTAGATTCAGTATTAAAGAATATAAGGTCATTTGCTCTTTCAACCGCATGGGATCTCACTAGTACGGTGACATCTTCGGGATCGCAAAAAATAAGTGTAATTGAATCAACTCCTAAAGCGCTCTGCGTAGATACTGCAAATAATATAGCTTTAATAAGCGGTCTAATAAGTGAAAAGATTACTCAATTTAGCCTTGATCATTCAACTCTAGAAGTAGTGTCTGAAGCTACCTCATTTGATGGAAATCTTTTTGCTGCGGGTGCTCTACAAATAGATGGAGATATTAACCTAACTCAGAATTTAAATAGTACTAATACTTTATCAGAGAGAGTAGCTTCGGAAACCTCTTTAGAGAGCGGATATAGTTTTGTAGTTAAAGGTCCAGTCACCGGGAATGATGTTAATACAGTTCACTCTGTAGATCTCTCTAATTCTTCAGAAGTAAACTTTAGTGCTAGTGCTAATGGAGATGCTCCACCTTACTCAGTATATTTACCCGGCCATAAATTGAAAAACGGAGATAGAGTTCTTTACTCTAGCGAAAATCAGAGCGGAGCACTCTATCTTGATACTAACTATGCTATTGTAACTGGAGACTATATACAGTTTGGTAGCCGCTTAACTGATGCTATAGCTGTTCCACCTATATACAAAAATATACAAGCTTCTAGTGTAACTAACTCTGACTATGCTGGACAGAACGATCATACTTTTAAGGAAATGAAAAGTGAGATAAAACTAGAGGGCCAAGATATTGAAATAGGCGGTAGCGACGTAGCAAACTGTAAGATTTCTATTAGTAATGTAGGAGGTTTCCTTCAAGATAATTATATTAATTTAAATGATAAAGCCACCGCATTCACAACCTCATATATCAATATAGGCAATCAAGAAGCTGCAAACACTCAAAATATTAATATTGGTTCGGCTCAATCAACAGTTTCACAAAATATTAAGTTATATGGTTCAATAAACATGCAGGGTAGTAGCAGAGGTTCTGGAGACAGTACCCATAATAGATCTATTACAATAGGTGGACAATATACAAAAGGTACAATAACACTTGGTGAGTCAGATCTTACGAATACTATTAATATAGGAAGCAGTATTACTGCAGGCAATACTCAAAATATTAATATTGGTACGTCTTCGGCAGGTACTACAAATATAAATTTAGGTAAATTTACTCTACCTACCTCTGATGGTAGTGCAAATCAGGTTCTAAAAACTGATGGTAATGGTAATTTAGATTTTGTTGCTCAAAGTGGCGGCGGTTCAGTTAGAACTGTATCGACTGCGAATGCGAATAATCTTACTGGAACTCTTTTAGATAGTGAAGATTTAGTACTTACAGAAGGCACTAATATAAGTATAGCAGCGTCTGGAGGTGTTGTTACCTTTAGCGCACCAGAAACTCCAGGTGCTATAGACATAATAACTGGTAGCTTATCTGATACACAATTTAAAGCTAAAGATGGTAAGAGGCTATTAAAAGTTTCTTCTGGAGGTAGTTATGAGTATAACTTATTTCAGCCGGCAGCAGCGGATATAGGTAAGAGCTGGACAGTCATTAATGCTGATAGTTCCGGGTCATCTTCTTTTTCAGGAATATTAATTGATTCTAACGGACAACGCATTAGGTTTATGGATGGATCCTCAAACTATGCAATGGGTACTAGTATAGATGCAACTGTACATAGAGGCGGTGTTGCTGAGATTGTATGTGTTGCTGCAAATGCTAATGGAGGAACTTCACAAGCTCCCAATTTCATAATTTATGGTTCAGGGATTATACTAGGATGACAGTAATATCTGCAGTTAGAGGGCGCCTAATGGCCGAGTCGACTTTTTCAAATGAATTAGATAATTCAGAGTATCGTATGAATAATTATCCAGTATGGACTACGTTTAATGGATCCCAGCCTAATAATGACAACACATATATTAATAATACAGGTACTTGGAAAACGTTTGCATACTGGCGTCACTATTCTCCGCTGTATAATGATGGTTATGGTAGTTATATTGGTAATCAACTTTTAGACAGATATGCACGTCATAATGGTACCGAGACACAGCGTGGTGATCATGCGCTTCTTCCATTTCTTTCTGGTTCAGAACCAAGAGTATTAAAAATATATGGAGCCGAAAGTTTGTTTAGTTATAATTGGGGGCCTCAGAATAATAATGCTGATCGTGGAAATGGGACTACAGGAGAATTTACTAATCAAAATAATACTCGAATAATAGGCAATACCGGCACTTCACAAAGTGGAAATTATATTACAGGTGCTATTGGTACAGGAACTAGTATGTATAATACAAGTCTCTGGTCTAGATATGATTGGACTCAAATTGTTGACATACCTGATAGTGCAACGACTGTTAAATTTGGGGCGCAAATAAAAGTTTCAGCGGACGATAAACTAAAGACTTATAATTTTGCCGGCATATATTGTGCAGAAGATAATTATACAACTAATACACGTGTTGTTAACTACTTCAGAGTTAAAGCCAATAGCGCTCCTTACTCTCTAGCTACAGGAACATTAAGCTCCTCAGCATCGCCTTATAATTGGAGCGGTTTAACAACATCTGGAGCTACTGATGGTTCTAATAATTTAAAAATATTTACTCCTGCATCAACTGTAGCCAACGAACTTGCAAGCTTAAATCAAAATGATTATGAAGAGTTTGAAAAAGTTGAATATACTTTTACGCCTCAGTCTGGAACGAATAGAAAAATGTCTTTTAATTTATTTTTTGCAGAGAGCGCATTCTATCTTGCATATGCTGCTGGTAATAATACTGGTGGTTTTCAGGTTTTTGATCCTTTTGTGGAGTTTTCATAATGAGTTACGAATTAGTAAAAAAATGGCTAGATGATTCAACTAGCGTTACTTCTGAAGAAATCAATGAGGCTTCTGATGCTATGTTACAGCAGATGCCTACAGGACCCACTATATGCCTAATCGCAGCATTAAGTATTATAAAAAATAGTGGGGTAGATGCAGTAAAAAATGTTAGGGAAAGAGTACAAAAGTACGAACAAGAAAATAATTCTTGACAACTTTGTTTAGACATGATATAGTGAGCATATTAAAAATCAACTACAACTTATAGGCTACATATGAAATTAAGGTATTTACCGCTTCTCTGCTTATCTTTAACAGCACTAGGTGCAGAGGACACAATAATCACAGAGTCGACTTCTACTAGTGATGTTAGTACTACTACTAAATTAGAATCGCCACCTCCTTCAGCGATAACGCCGACTATGAACATATCCAACTCTGATCTATGTACGGTAGGAGTTGCGGGTGCAGTGCAAACTCAGATACTTGGTATTAGCATGGGTACAACCGTACGAGACATGAACTGTGAAAAATTAAAGAATGCGAAAACTTTGTACGATATGGGCATGAAAGTTGCTGCTGTGTCTATTATGTGCCAAGACCAACGAGTATTTGACGCAATGATGAATGCTGGAACTCCTTGCCCTTATGAGGGACTAATTGGAGAAGCAGCAAAAGCAGCCTGGATAGCCAACGTAGAAGAAACGCCTATAGAAATTAAAGCAGAGGAGATAGTCGATGAAAAGACAAAGCAAACTCTTATGGGGCTTGGTAGCATCTTTGCTCTGCTCCTCCTCTTACTCTGATACAGTTTATGGGCAATCAAATATAAATGCCTATAACTGGGCAATGCAAAATGTAATACCTCAGCAAGCAGGTCTTACTATACAAAATATAATATATAAATATACAGTAGAGAAAGAAGCAGAAGATGCTATGTTAGTACATGTTTCCAATGAAGATGCAATTAACGGGGGTTATATTTTTCGAGCAACAGATGATTGGACAGGACTACCAGGAACTACTGTTAAGAAAATCAAACCTGCCTCTCAGTTACCGATAGAACACTGGGGAGCAGGATCTATAGAAGTAGAGGGGGTAGGCTTAGTTAAAGACCCTTCTGTTGTTTATAACTGGCAATATGAACCTTGTTTCGACCCACAGTCAGACCCTACTTGTCCAGGTTATATGATACCTTATAATTTAGAAGATATACTGCCAGTAGTAAAAGATCCTCTTGAAGATCAGTATATTCAAGAGCAGCTAGAAAGACAAGCACAGCTAGATGAAGAAGATGAAGCCCAAAGAAAAGAACGTTTAAAGAAAAATAAGAAGAATATGGAAAAACTTCTTGGAGGAATTAATACCAGATTGATGTCAGACCTTGCAATGGTTCAAGAAGCGGCATACTTTTCGGTAAACCTATTTCCAACCTCATACTACGGTACCCTAGGGGGTGGAGTATATGATGATGTCTTGCAACTAATAGATGCAGAGTTGCCAGACAATAAAGATGGAAAGCGAGTGAACTACGCTCAACAAAAACTGCATGAAGAAATGATACAATCACAATATGATAATTGATTATCAAGGGTGCTTCGGCACTTATGAGATATACTATGAAAAAATCTTTGTTAGCAGCCGGACTTTTACTTTCTAGCGCAGCTTTTGCTAATGTTCCTATTACAGGTTCTGTAGCATCAAAGTGTGTAATTAATGTAGATACTCCAGGCGTTTATGGTAACCCCTCTGCTAGTGTACTAAGTACCGCTCCTTCGGACGGTGGTGTTGTACCTGTAGTTCGTTACGATATTATTAGCGCAGAGCTTTACAAAGCTAAGATTAGCTATCCTGAATCTTTTACAAGTAGTCCTTCTTTGAATGACGTTGTAAACTGGACAGGGGGTGTAACAGTAAGTCAAACTTCTGATGAATCCATGGCAACATTTGAAACCGACAAAGTAGAGTATAATAACACTACTGAGTATGAATTAGATGTGCAAGGAAGCGTTTGGTTTGAAGTTACTTCATCTGCCGACTATGGTTATGATAAATCTTTCCCTGGTGGAGAGTATCAAGCAACTGTAACTGCGGAGTGTATTGCACTATAATGCGATTCTGTGTTGTATTACTTGGAGTGTTAACTCATGGCCTCTCTTGGGGTCATGAGTTAACTCCCACTTATCCTGAACTAAAAACATCTTATTTATCAGGAGTTCTTAAAGCAGAAATGCATCTATTTAATAGTCGAAAGGATATCAACTATTACTCAGTTTCAGTTTACGATAAAGACTGGAAGCCTGTAAAATTTGCTACGGAAAGCAAAATTATTCAAATGGATTATCTAGATCATAGAGATATAGAAGTCTATGTGCGTAAAAAAGACGAAGAAAAAGCACACTATATTTGCACTAAATCAAAAATCCTAAAAGGTAAGAGCGCGCCTGCATTGGTCGCATCAAGGATTTGTTCAAAAATAAAATAAGAGGCAACTGTGAAGAAACTAATATTATCTATACTCCTAGTGAGTAATGCGGCGTGGGGACAAGGATCACTGAACTTGAACATCCCTCAATCGTCTCAAACTCATGGAACAGATAAAATTAGAGCAGGTAACGTTGATTGTCAGAACTCTATAGGTTCTGGTACTAACTTCGAGTTTGGTGTAGTAGGAATCATTGAACAGGGGGATGAAATGTTTAAACCTCAAATTCAGACATATGAAGATCAAGAATTTCGAGACGTAGGAGTATACGCACGCATAAATATTCCTATCGGTGGACCGAAAGAACGCATCAACTGTAA
>ENA-UZWU01005533-UZWU01005533.1-metagenome-genome-assembly--contig:-Day-4--1m-contig-5533_pt1 | contig 10597 bp, 9 predicted proteins | sample MGYA00260345_ERZ794905 | MGnify/ENA metagenome assembly ERZ794905
AAAATCGCAAAAAATGGACTGATCGAAAGTAATGCTGAAGTCAAATTTCCAATAAGGGGCATTTTTTTTATTTTATGTGAATAAAACCATATGGCAAAAATATAAGCCACAAAAAACAAGACCGCACGAAAAGAAATGGCGCTAGCAGAAAGTAAAACTAAAAAATTCAAAATAAAATAGAGCTTAAGTTTTGTTTGTTGACTGACCATGCGTTCCAAAACAAATTTTTGAGGTCTATTGATTAAATCTTTTTCTTGATCGTAAAAATTATTAATAATATATCCTGATGCTACAGCACCCACAGTAGCCAGAACAACAGCAAACAAATAGGGGTCTAAAAGCACATCGAGTACAGAGACATTGGGGGCTAAAATAAAAACAGAAGTGAGGTACTGTGCAAGGATAATCAGACCAATGTTGTAGCCACGAACGACTGAGAACATGCTAAAAATTTTCAGCAATGTATGTTTAGAATTTGAATGCATTTGTAAAGTTTAGAAGTTATAGACGACTTCTAATTTGTAGTCCGATAGTGCTTTTCGCGCTTTTTCGATATCTTCTGTAAACCCAAGGATATAACCGCCACCACCTGAGCCACAAAGTTTTAGGTAGTACGTATTAGATTCAATTCCAGAAGCCCATAATTGATGAAATTTTCTTGGAATCATTGGTTTGAAGTGATTCAAAACAACTTTTGAAAGCTGTTTGGTACTTTGAAAAAGCGTTGGTACATCACCCGCAAGAAAGGCATCAACACATACATCTGTGTGTTTTATAAATTGATCTTTGAGCATGGCTCGAAATCCTTCTTGTTTCATTTTTTGCATAAAAATATGTACCATTGGAGCAGTTTCGCCCACAATACCACTATCCAGCAAAAAAACAGTGCCTTTTCCAGTCGTGTTCTGCGAAGGTATTCCTGTCGCTTCTATCTGATCCTGGGCAGAAATCAAAATAGGAAGACTTAAATAACTATTCAATGGATCTAGACCAGAAGACTTACCATGAAAAAAAGATTCCATTTGAGAAAAAACAGTTTTCAATTTCAATAATTTCTCACGTGTCAAGTTCTCAAGAACTGTAATTTTATGCTTTGCATATTTGTCATAAATGGCCGCAACCAATGCACCGCTACTGCCCACACCATAACCTTGAGGAATGGAAGAATCGAAGTACATGCCATTGGAAATATCTTCGCCCATTTGCTCAAAAGCAAACTCAACAATCGCTTTATCCAATGTTTTTAAATACACTAAATATTCCGATAAAATAGTATTGGATTTCAAAGCTTCATCTGTAGCATTTTGATCAGATTTTAACGCTCCTTTATAAAAATTATAAGGTATAGAAAGCCCCTTGGAATCTTTGATGATTCCGTATTCGCCGAAAAGTAAAATCTTAGAATAAAAAAGTGGCCCTTTCATTTAATTTATGCTTGTAATCTATTGAAAATACGATTCAAATATACTAAATTTTGATGGGTTCTACACCTTTGCCAACATGATCTAAAATGTATTGTCCATTTTGACAATAGCCAGACAGCTTATTTTGAATGAATTGTTCAACTTCTGTAGCGTATCGTTTTGGATACAACACATGAACATTTGCCCCAGCATCTAATGTAAAACAGATAGGGATTTGTGTCTCTTTTCTAAAACTCCATAATGTATTGATGACTTTTAATGTATTGGGTTTCATCAATATAAAATAAGGGTCACTGGACATCATCATCGCATGAAGTGTAAGTGCTTCACGTTCTATAATATGGATAAAAGCATTCAAATCTCCAGACTTAAGAATAGGAATCAAAGCATCGAGATGATCGTGTGCCTGTTGAAAACGTTCTGTTGCAAATGGATGATTGTGCATCAAATTGTGTCCTACCGAACTACTCACTTGCTTTTCACCTTTATCGACCAAAAGAATAGCATCTTGATAGTCCTTAAAAACCTCATGCACTTCAAAAGGAAAGGCAACGCCTTCCAAATCTGAGCTGCCTAAAATCGACGAATGTGCGCCCCAAACAACCAATCCGCCTTCGATACTACGACAAGCACTTCCAGAACCTAGACGTGCTAAAAACGAGGCCTTTCGCTTCAAGAATTGTGCATCTGAATCCTTGTACACCAATGCCTCCAGTGCAACAATACACATTGCCAAGGCACTCATCCCCGAGGCAGACGAAGCTATTCCAGAACTGTGCGGAAATGTATTTGTGGTTTCTATATCAAAATGAAAGTTTGCTAAAAAGGGACTATAGATCGATATCCGTTCGAAAAACTGTTCTATTTTCGGTCTAAACTCTGGTTGTTTTTTTCCATCCAAATAAACCTCAAAAGAAAAACCATCAGAAGTTTTTGGGGTGTAACGCAAAAATGTTTCTGTTTTGCAATTATTTAGCGTAAAGCTTATTGAAGGGTTTGCCGGAATCTGATGGGGTTTTTTACCCCAATATTTTACCAATGCAATGTTACTTGGTGAGGTAAATCCGACCGAACCTTCGCCGATCTTTTTTTGTGGGGTATTTGGAATAAATTCTTCTACATGCATAAAATGGCAATCTTCTTAAACAAAGATACTAACTTCGATTTGTTTTTTTTGTCATTTTCTTAATTCTTGTGCAGCCAAATACGCTCCGGTCCATGCATTTTGAAAATTAAATCCACCCGTTACACCGTCAACATTAATGATTTCACCGGCAAAAAAAAGATTTTTAAACCGCTTACTTTCATAGGTTTTAAAATTGATTTCTTTGAGATCTATACCGCCGGCTGTGACAAATTCTTCTTTGAACGTACTTTTCCCACTAACCTGAAAAACAGCGCTTGTGAGCTGATGTACCAAAGCATGTAGTTGCACTTTATTAAGGTCTGCCCAACGCAATGTGTCATCAATTTCAGAGGATTCAATTAACTTTACCCACAATCTCTTCGGAAGTTCAAAAAGAGGTGTGTTGCGCATGTATTTTTTGGACATCTCAAATTTATTTTTCATCAAAATTTGCATACAAGAAATAGCATCCTGTTGAATAAAATTAATTTTGATTTTAAATGTATAATTCAATTGAGCTAGCTCTATAGCGCCAAAAGCAGACAATTTTAAAATTGATGGAGCACTCAATCCCGAATGAGTGACCAACAATGGCCCTTCAGAAAACAAAGATGTGCCTAGCACTTCTACAGAAACATCGTTTGCAACAACTCCAGGAATATCTTTGATGCGTGGGTCATCGATATCAAAAGTAAAAAGTGATGGCACAGCAGGCATAATAGTATGACCTAGGGCTTCCATTAAACGCCAAATCTTTGGATTACTCCCTGTAGCAATCAATAATTTGTGACAAGAAAAAGAGCCATTTGTCGTTTCTAAATTCCATGAATGTAGCCCCTGTTTTATAGTCCGAACAGCATGATTTTTTTTAACCTCAACACCAAATTTTTGAGCTTGTGCCAAAAAACAATCTATGATGGATTGTGAGGAATTAGACGTTGGAAAAATGCGGCCATCTTCTTCAATCTTAAGTGGAACACCGCGCTCCTCGAACCACGCCATCGTATCCCCTGTCATGAATGAGTGAAAAGGCCCTTTAAGTTCTTTTTCTCCTCTAGGATAATAGCTCGCTAATTCGTTGGGGACAAACTCTGCATGAGTTACATTGCAACGGCCTCCCCCTGAAATTTTCACCTTAGAAAGTACAGCATTTCCACGCTCCAAAATAGCAATGCTTAAAGCCGGGTTTTGTTCGGCTGTATTAATCGCCGCAAAGAATCCTGCAGCGCCTCCACCTACAACCAGCACATCGTAATGTTCCATTGACCAAAAATATAAAAAGCTTCTCAAAACTGAGAAGCTTTTTTTTGCAGTGCGGGCGGAGAGACTCGAACTCTCACACCTCGCGGCACTAGATCCTAAGTCTAGCGTGTCTACCAATTCCACCACGCCCGCGCAATCCCAAAATATAGGGACGCAAATATAAACAATAGTTTATAAATTCAAACTGAAGAATAGAAATTTATTTGATGGCATTTCGTAATTTTGAAAAAAAACAAAAACCCATGAAAGCGCTAAAAACTTATGTTGAAACACACAAAGATCGATTTCTTGATGAGCTCTTTGAATTGTTGAAAATTCCTTCTGTAAGTGCGGATTCGACTTATAAAAAAGAGGTTATTGATACAGCAAAATTTGTAGCAAAAAGTTTAGAAAATGCAGGTTGTGAGCACGTTGAACTTTGCGAAACAGAAGGATACCCTATTGTTTATGGCGAAAAATTAATTGATCCTAAATTACCCACAGTATTGGTCTATGGGCATTATGATGTTCAACCTGCAGACCCCATCGAACTTTGGGACTCACCTCCTTTTGAGCCCATCATCAAAAAAACAGAATTACACCCTGAAGGCGCTATTTTTGCGCGCGGTGCATGTGATGACAAGGGTCAAATGTATATGCACGTCAAGGCATTAGAATTTATGACCTCTACAGATCAACTACCTTGTAATGTCAAATTCATGATTGAAGGGGAAGAAGAAGTAGGAAGTGAAAATTTAGCCACTTTTGTCAAAGCACATGAAGAAAAACTCAGCAATGATGTTATTCTTATTTCAGATACAGGCATGATTTCTAAAGACACACCCTCCATTACTACTGGACTACGAGGTCTAAGTTATGTAGAAGTTGAAGTTACAGGACCAAATCGTGATTTACACTCTGGAATTTATGGTGGTGCTGTCGCAAACCCAATCAATGTTTTATCTAAAATGATTGCGTCTTTGCACGACGAGAATAATCGTATTACCATTCCTGGATTTTATGATAAAGTAGAAGAATTATCGAAAGAAGAACGTGCAGCCATGGCCGAAGCCCCTTTTTCTTTAGAAAATTATAAAAAAGCACTAGAAATTGATGCGGTATATGGTGAAAATGGTTACAGTACTAATGAACGGAATTCTATTCGCCCGACCCTTGATGTGAATGGTATTTGGGGTGGTTATACTGGTGAAGGCGCCAAAACAGTGATTGCCAGTAAAGCTTATGCTAAGATTTCTATGCGACTGGTTCCTCATCAAGACCATCACGAAATTACAGCACTTTTCAAAACACATTTTGAATCTATCGCACCAAAAGGCGTTCGCGTAAAAGTCACTCCACACCATGGTGGACAAGGATATGTAACACCTATCGACAATATTGGCTATCAAGCTGCATCAAAAGCATATTTTGATACTTTTGGCAAAAACCCCATTCCACAACGAGGTGGAGGAAGTATTCCTATTGTTGCTCTTTTTGAGGAAACATTAAAAAGCAAAACGATTCTGATGGGGTTTGGACTCAACAGCGATGCAATTCATTCTCCTAATGAGCATTACGGCGTTTTTAATTACCTTAAAGGTATTGAGACCATTCCGTTGTTTTACAAGTATTTTGTGGATTTAAAGCAACAAAAATAACTTATCCGAATGTTCTGTTTGGATTATAAGGAGCTAAATCTACGGACGCTTTTTGATTCAAAATAAGTTCAGAAACTAATTTTCCAGTGCCTGGGCCAAGTGTCCACCCAATCATGGCATGGCCTGTTGCAATAGTAAGGTTTTTAAAAAAATCTGAACGTCCAATATAAGGCATACCATCTGGCGAAAGCGGTCTATAACCAAACTTTGCTTTAGAAGTTTCATCAGGATTTAAAGACAATTCTGGATAAAAACGATGAACCGCACTTGCGATAGCATCAACTCTTTTTTTGTTTAATTTATTATTTAATCCTGACAACTCCATTGTCCCTGCAAAACGTGTAAAACCGAGCATTGGTGTCACCGCTGTTTTGGCTTCGACTAAAATTGTAGGTGTTGAAATTTCTGAAATGCGTTTGGACTCAAAAGCATATCCTTTGCCTGGCTGAAGTAAAAGTTTGATGTTTAATTTCTCCAATAATTTTGCTGACCATGTCCCTGATGCTACAAGAAACTCGTCGGCATTAAACTGTCGATTAGTCGTTGAAACACTAATGATTTTATTGGATTTAATAGTGAAATCGAGAACTTCTTCACTCAATAAAAACTGCACGCCAGAGGTTTCTAAATAATGGTGCAAAGCCCTTATGAATGGAGCTGGAGTAGCATGATGATCGTTCGGAAAGTAAACCCCTCCGATTGAGTTTATAGACAATTTTGGTTCCATCACTTTCAAATCCCTTGGAGACACCTCTGTGGCTTCAATTCCCAATATTTTTGCACGCTTCAAAACTTCTAGTTCGTGTGCCATACTTTTTTGCGTTTGACACAACATAAGTAAACCTTTCTTTTCATAATGAAAATTCAAACTTGTATGCTGACTAAGCTCCTGGAATAACCCTTGACTGAACTGGCATAAATCGCGTAAATGGGGTTCATTTTTTTTCACCAACTCAGATGTGCAAGAGGATTTAAACGCCCACAACCACCTAAGTAATGAGGCATCAAGTCTTGGCTTAATGTAAAATGGGCTTTAAGAATTTAGCATCCATTTAAGCCCTTGCTGAATGATTCCAGGTGAGGCCAAGGGTGTAAAATGACTTGGACATATATAGCCCGCATTGAGGTGTGATGTACCGCTTTTCATGTCGGACTTATCAATTACAGTCACATGACAACCAGCTTCATGCAAAAAGAATGCACTACAAAGTCCAATAACTCCTCCTCCAACAATGACTACGTGTTTACTCATTTTTAATTTTAAATTACTTGGAAACCAGTGGCATACGGATCTTCTTTGTCTATCACAATGGTGTTGTAACCAAAAACTTTAGCCCATCCTTTAATACTTGGAATAATGGCTTGGGTGTCTCCTATTTTAGAAATTTCTTCTATACGTCCTGTAAAAGTACTTCCAATGTAACTTTCATGCACAAAATCTTCACCCAATTGTAAAAGTCCTTTAGAAAACAATTGTGCCATTCGAGCAGAAGTTCCCGTTCCACAAGGGCTTCTATCTATGGCTTTATCCCCATAAAAAACAGCATTTCTTCCAGAAGATGATGAGTTTAATGGAGTTCCAGTCCATAGCATATGAGAAACATCTTTGATGTTTGAATTCTCTGGATGAATAAAATATTCTGAATATTTTCTATTGATTTTTTCTCTCAATTCTTGAGAATGTCTGATGATTTCTGCAGCAGTAAAATCTTGTATCCCTGAGAAGTTTTTTTGAGGATCTACAATAGCATAAAAATTTCCACCATAGGCCACATCAAAAGTGATTGCGCCTAATACAGAGCTATCGATGTTTAGGTCGCTTTTCGCCAAATAACTCTTGACATTTGTGAGTTTTACCCATTGAACTTTTCCTTTTTTTTCTTGATAGGTGACCTGCACCAATCCTGCAGGTGTTTCAATCTTTAACTGGCCAGGAAGTTTTGGGCTAATTAATCCTTCTTCAATAGCAACAGTAACGGTTCCTATCATTCCGTGGCCACACATAGGCAAACAACCCGACGTTTCAATAAATAGTACGGCACAATCATTTGAAGTGTGGTGTGGTGGGAAAATAAAACTCCCACTCATCATATCATGACCTCTTGGCTCAAACATAAGCCCAGTCCTTATCCAATCAAAATGATTTAAAAAATGAAGTCTTTTTTCGCTCATATCGGCTCCCTTTAAGTTTGGGTGTCCTGTGGTGACAACGCGTACGGGATTGCCACAAGTATGTGCGTCAATACATTTAAACTCCATATTCATGGTTCGAGCGTTTGAGGGTGTCAGGATTTGTTCGCTTTAGTGCATTAGGCAAAAGAGCATCTGGGAAATCCTGAAAACTAAAAGGACGTACCCAACGCTTGATGGCATTTATCCCCACAGCAGTAAATCGGCTATCAGTGGACGCTGGGTAAGGACCACCGTGTGTCATTGAAGGACAGACTTCTACGCCTGTTGGTACACCATTAAAAATAAGTCGGCCAACTTTATTTTGTAGCGCTTCCAAAATTTGTGATTGGGCCACAAGTTCTTTTTCAGTTCCAATAATTGTGCCTGTCAATTGCCCTTCCAAAGCATCAATTAAATGCTCCATTTGTGCGTAATCGTCACATTGAACTAACAATGAAAAAGGACCAAAAACTTCTCTGTGCAATAGAGGGTTCTCAATAAATGTGGCGGCATCAACAAGGGCGACTGTTCCAGAAACTGAAGATAATTCTTGATGGGGTGTAACAGAACTTAACGTTTGAACTTTTGCTTGGCACAAATTTTCATTTTTCAAATGTTCATAGTGCGTGAATAGTTTCGGATGCAACATACACTGCGCCTGAGCTGTTTCTGTTTTATGTGCTAAATTATTAGCGAACGTTAAAAATTCATCTGACTTAATTCCAATAATCAATCCAGGATTTGTACAAAACTGACCTGCTCCCAAAGTACTCGAATTGGCATAGGTTTCTGCCCACTTATTCTCTTTTTCAGACAGAGAATGGTTTAAAAATACTACAGGGTTTATACTGCCCATTTCGGCAAAAACAGGTATGGGTTCTGGACGGCTTGTTGCAAGGTCAAACAAAGCGCGCCCTCCTTTTATACTTCCTGTGAATCCTACAGCTTTCACTTTTGGATGCAAAACCAACAATCGACCAACTTCTGTTCCGCTGCTGTTTAAATTTGAAAATACACCATTGGGCATTCCTGTTTTTTGAACGGCTTTGACAATCGCGCTGGCTACAAGTGTACCTGTTCCTGCATGCATGGGATGAGATTTTACGATGACTGGACATCCCGAAGCTAAAGCTGAAGCTGTATCACCTCCAGCTGTAGAATAGGCCAACGGAAAATTGCTAGCGCCAAAAACAACTACTGGCCCAAGTGGAATGTTGTATTGCCTCAAATCAGGTTTGTTGGGATGATGTGAATTTGCATTGATTCGAGCTTCTACCCAATTTCCCTCTTCAACCAAGTTGGCAAATGTACGCAACTGGAAGATTGTCCTGCCCAATTCTCCTTTGGCTCTACCTTCTGGCAATCCAGATTCTTGACCATAAATCTCAACAATTTCTTCTTCAATAGAGGTCAATTCATCTGCTATTGTATTTAAAAAATGTGCTTTGGCCTTTCCAGAAGTTTTGCGGTATGATTTAAAAGCATCCCAAGCCAAGTCTACAGCAGTATGTATTTCATCTGGGGTCGCTTCTGTAAATTCAAATGGATTTTCCAAATTCAGTAGCGGATTAAATGTCTTGAATTTTTTATTCCCTTTAGAAATGTATGCATTTCCTATATAATTCTTTCCTAATTTCATAGTCATGGTTTTAAATTTGAGGTAGATGTGGTCGGTTTTGTAATGCGTTTTCTATAATTTGTTGAACCTGTGTACGCTCAGCGCCTTGCAAAAGCAATCGTGGCGGACGCACATGTTCTGTGCCAATATCGGTATAGGTTTCTGCTAATTTAATATTTTGTACAAGCTTGGGGTGAATATCCAGTTCTAATAACGGGAAAAACCATCGGTATAGCTCTATGGCTTCTTGAATTCGCCCTGTTTTGACAAGTTTATACAACACCACAGTTTCTTTTGGGAAAGCGCATACAAGTCCAGCAATCCAGCCATCGGCACCCATAATCAAGCTTTCCAAAGCAATAGTATCTACACCGGTCATGATTTTTAGACGGTCTCCAAAGCGATTTTTGATGCGTGTGACATTGGAAACGTCACGCGTAGATTCTTTTACGGCTTGGATGTTTTTGCATGTCAATAATTCTTCAAACATGTCCAAAGTTACTTCAATCTTGTAATCTACGGGGTTGTTATAGATTAGGATTGGAAGTGCTGTGCTGTTGGCAACTGCTTTGAGGTATTGAATGGTTTCATTTGGACAGGCATTGTAACGCATGGGCGGCAATAGCATGAGCCCATTTGCGCCATCTTGTTCTGCAATCTTTGCGGCTTTTATAGCCCCAGTTGTTGTTTGTTCAGCAATGTTCATAAGTACAGGGACTTTTTGTTTAGCTAGCTGTACAGTAGTGGTGGTTAGTGCTGTTTTTTCTTGGGGACTAAGTGTACTCGCTTCGCCAAGCGTTCCTCCCAAAACAATTCCATGAACACCAGCTTCTAGCTGTGCGTTAATGTTTAGCGAAAAAGCATCTAAATCCAATTCGTCTTGGGCTGTGAATTTTGTGGTGACTGCGGGCATCACTCCTTTCCATTGTATTTGCATGGTGTTTTTTATTCAAAAATAGTATAGGAATTAATAACTATATTTTTAAATACAATCCAATAACAATACTATATTATCCAATAAATAATATATTTTTATTAATTTAGATAATATATTACAATAACTCATGAAAGTAGTCCCTTTTGTTATTCCGAAAACCGAACATGTCTCTTTGATTTATCAAGAAGATATTGGCAGAGAATTGTATGAAAAATTACACCAACACAAAGAAATTCAAATCAGTTATATTGTCGAAGGTGAGGGAACATTGATTGTCGGAAATTCGATAACAACGTTTTGTACAGGTGATGTTTTTGTCATTGGGAGTTATGTTCCTCATGTATTCAAATCAACAAAGGAGTACCTCCCCTCTGTCGTTATGAAATCAATTTTTTTTACCTCTTCTTCATTTGGAATCGA
>ENA-UZWU01020706-UZWU01020706.1-metagenome-genome-assembly--contig:-Day-4--1m-contig-20706_pt1 | contig 10593 bp, 9 predicted proteins | sample MGYA00260345_ERZ794905 | MGnify/ENA metagenome assembly ERZ794905
CTGCTTGAAGAAACTCGCAGCCAGAAGGGGTTGAGTAAGCGAGTTGACGCGTGGTTTCAAAGCAATGCCTTTGCAATCAGTAGAACAAAAAGTGTGTTTTCACGCCTGCGCGCCGAGAAGACACCAGATCTGGCGATGATTACCGTTGCGTTACGCGAACTAAAACGTTTGGCTTAACGATATATTTGTTAACAAAATTGAGCAGGGAGAGAGTGTGTACAAATTGATTAGGAGTCTGCTTTTCAGGCTGCCCGCAGAGCTTTCGCATGACATCGCGCTGCAAGCGATGAGCGTAGGGGAGCGCGTCGGCTTGTTGGGGATTCTTGCTGCAAAGACAAAAAAATATGCAGTACCCAAAACCGTCATGGGTATCGACTTTCCGCATGTTGTTGGCCTTGCCGCGGGGCTCGATAAAAATGCCGACTATGCTGATGCGCTGCAGGCTCTCGGTTTTGGCTGGCTCGAGCTTGGTACTGTCACGCCTCGGCCTCAGCCTGGGAACCCTAAGCCAAGAATGTTTCGGCTCGCCAATGAGCGCGCCATTATCAATCGCTTGGGATTCAACAATAAGGGTATTGACCATCTGCTCAGTCGGCTTGAAAGTCGTCACAGGAAGGGCATTGTAGGTGTGAATATAGGCAAGAATGCCGACACGCCAATTAGTGATGCGAATGAGGACTATCTCATCGGGCTCCGAAAAAGCTATTCGGTGGCGGATTATATTGCCATCAATATCTCGTCACCCAATACGCCGGGGCTGCGTTCGCTGCAATATGGCGAAGAGCTTGATAGTTTGCTGAGTGCTTTGGTTTCCGAGCGTACCAAGCTTGAGAAAGCGCATTCGCGCTTTGTGCCGCTTGCTGTAAAGCTTGCGCCCGATATGTCTGAGGATGAACTTAAGCTGTGCTGCTCCAAACTTCTTGCTCATGAAATAGAGGGTGTAATTGCGACGAATACGACATTCGATCGCGAACGTGTACAGGGAAGTAACCATGCCACTGAAACAGGCGGATTGAGCGGGGCGCCACTGACTGAAAAAGCCTGCGCGACACTGCGCCAGATCAAACGTTTAGTAGGCGATAACATGGCGATTATCGGCGTCGGTGGAATCATGACAGCGTCTGATGCCGTCGCCCGTTTGGAGGCCGGCGCTGATCTAGTGCAGCTGTATTCTGGCTTTATTTATGAGGGGCCTGCGCTGATCGAAAGTGCGCTCAAGGAAATTTCGGCAACGCATTCTAGCTCTGACAAAAACTCGCAGCGGGAGACGAACAATGGGTGAGTCAGGTGATGAGCATGAGTCGCCCTTCGACAGGCCGGCAGACCTTCTTTTTTTTACGACGCTGGGATGTCACCTTTGTGAACAGGCAGAACAAATGCTTGGTTCGGTTGCGCACTCCCAACGCGCCGAATTGGCAGTTGATGTCATAGATATTGCGGACGATGCAGCGCTTGTTGAGACCTACGGGATTCGAATACCGGTATTTAAAAGAGTCTGCGATGACGTAGAGTTAGGCTGGCCTTTCGGTGAAGAGCAGCTAGTTCACTTTCTGGCTGGAGCAGTTGACGTCTATAAGGCAGGCGAGACCACTTAACGCGAGGATCAAGTGCCTGTGTTGTCTATTGGCAAGCCGAAAAGCCGATGCGCGTTGCGCGTCGATTCTTCTGCTATTTGTTCTGCTTCCCGACCCGTACACTGTGCGAGCATTCTGACGACTTCAACAAGATGACAAGGCTCGTTGCGTCGTGATTTAGGTTTTGGTCTGAGAGTGCGAGGCAGTAAATAAGGTGCATCGGTTTCTATCAATAGCCTGTCCGGTGGAATGTATTTAACGATTTCCTGCAGTTCTGCGCCTCGCCTCTCATCGCATACCCAGCCGGTAATGCCGATGTACATATCTAAGGCCAAATAGTCATCCAGAGCTGCTTTGCTATCAGTAAAGCAGTGCACCACGCCACCTTTGATTCTATCTCGGTATCTTTCGAGCAATGCAAAGAAGGGCTCATGTGCTTCTCTCTGATGCAGAAAGAGGGGCTTTTGTGCAAACTCAGCAATCTTAAGGTGTTCTTCGAAAACCTGCAGTTGGGTCTCGCGCAGTGAGAAATCTCGATTGAAATCGAGGCCACATTCACCTATTGCGACGACCTCGTCGCGGCCGACTAATTCACGAATAACTGCGCTTGCCTCAGAATCCCATTGATTTGCTACATGGGGGTGGAAGCCTGCCGTACTGCGAAACACAGTGGGTTGTTGCTTGCTGTACTGCGCTGCCTGTTGCGAGGTGCTGAGATCGGTGCCGGTAAGCATAATCGTCTTCACGCCCGCTGCCTGTGCGCGCTCGATCACTTGATCAAAGTCGGTATCGAAAGAGTCATGCGTAAGATTGGCGCCGATATCGACGAGGGAGGAAAAGGGGTGGTTCATTGTGTGCGCTCAATCAACGTCATGGCTTGGACTCGACCGTGGCCCAATTGTGAGGCTAGTGTAGCTTAGGGGAGTGCTGCACGAAACCTGCTTTACGTATCAAGCGTGTGCCAATTCGATCGCTGGAGTGGCTAGCGTTTGGCTGATCGATAGCTGATAATATGTTGATAATAAACAGGCAAAGAATAGGAATTAAGCGTGAACGCAAGCGATCAAAAGCAGTCCCTTAATTGGTCAGAGTTAGGATTCCAATACAAGAAAACAGATTTTCGCTTTCGCGCCGTTTGGCGTGATGGCGCTTGGAACGAAGGTGAGATGATTAGCGATGAATTTATCGCGATCCACGAAGGTGCTCCCTCTATACATTACGCGCAACAGTGTTTCGAGGGGATGAAAGCGCAAACGGCGCCAGACGGCCGTATTCTTTTGTTCAGGCCCGATCTCAACGCGCAGAGGATGGGGCGAACTGCCGAGCGTCTGCTCATGCCGCACATCCCAGAAGAGATGTTTGTGCGCGCAGTGCGCGACACGGTCAGGGCGAATGCTTCTTGGGTGCCTCCCTATGGATCAGGGGCGTCCCTCTATATTCGTCCGATGCTTATCGGCGTAGGGGAAAACCTCGGCCTTAAGCCTGCGCAGTCTTACGAGTTTAGGGTATTCGTGTCGCCGGTTGGTCCGTACTATAAAACGGCTGGGCTCGGAACGATCAAATTAGCGGTTTCAGAGATGGATCGGGCAGCCCCAAGTGGAACAGGAAGCTATAAGGCAGGGGCTAACTATGCGGGTGGCTTGCTCGCCACTAAGCGAGCGCAAGAGCTTGGCGCCAACGAGGCACTCTACCTTGACTCAAGAGAGCGGCGCTTCATAGACGAGGCTGGATCTGCCAATATTGTTGTTGTCTTGCAAGACGGCACCGTGGTGACGCCGAAGTCTGACGCGATCTTGCCGAGCATTACTCGCCGCTCGATTATGACGCTTGCTGAGAAAAAGCTCGGTCTCACGGTTCAGGAGCGGCCGATTGAATTGCGCAAAGAGATCGATCAATTTAGCGAAGCGGCGGCGTGTGGCACCGCAGCGGTTCTATCACCGGTTGGTAAGATCTGGTTCGATGGTGATTGGCATGATATTGGTGATCCAGAGCACGTCGGTCCCGTTATGCAGCAGCTCTATGATCTGCTTGTCGGTATTCAAAAAGGCGAAGCCGAAGATGAATTTGGCTGGACCGTGGATGTTGCTTGAACAAATTTGGTGTATCCACTAACTCGGAAAGCCCCGTCATCGCAGGCTATCTAGCGCATTTATTGCGATAGATAGCCTAAGTTTCTGTTCATCGGTTACACGCTAATTTGCGTAAACACTTGACCGACCCACAACCCTTCCTTATATACTCGCGCACTTCCGGCCTCGGCCTACTGCCCTAAGAGTTGCGTTTATGTCCAAATCATTAGTAATAGTCGAATCGCCAGCGAAGGCGAAAACTATTAATAAGTACCTCGGTTCCGACTTTATCGTCAAATCGAGCGTGGGGCATATCCGCGATCTTCCGACCTCAGGGTCAGCGAAGCCCGTTGATCCCAAAGCGCGCGCCGCCGCCGCTGCAAAGACGCGTAAACTCGCGCCCGACGAAAAAGTTGCCTATAAAAAGAAGAAGGCAAAAGAGCAGCTCGTTAAGCGGATGGGTATCGACCCAGACCACGATTGGGCTGCAAGGTATGAAGTCTTGCCGGGTAAAGAGAAGGTGGTCTCGGAGCTGCAAAAGCTGGCGAAGACCGCCGACACAATCTATCTCGCGACGGATTTGGACCGCGAGGGAGAGGCGATAGCCTGGCATCTCAAGGAATCTATTGGCGGTGACGAAAGTCGCTACAAGCGGGTGGTTTTTAACGAGATTACCCAGCGCGCGATTCAAGAGGCTTTCTCTAAGCCGGGTGAATTAGACATGCGCTATGTCGAGGCGCAGCAAGCACGCCGCTTTCTCGACCGAGTAGTCGGTTTCATGGTGTCGCCGCTGCTCTGGGCGAAAGTCGCCCGTGGCCTATCCGCGGGGCGTGTGCAATCAGTAGCCGTTCGCTTAGTTGTCGAGCGAGAGCGCGAGATTAGGGCGTTTATTCCTGACGAATTTTGGGAAGTGTTCGCTGCATTAGAAACAGGTAAGGCCGAAGCGTTGCGTTGCCAAGTGGTTAAACAGGCGGGTGCTAACTTTCGCCCAACCAGCAAGCAGGAAACGGATTCGGCGCTAGAAATATTGCAGGCGAGCGACTTTACTGTGCTTAAGCGCGACGACAAGCCGACGTCATCGAAACCGAAACCGCCTCTCATTACGTCCACACTTCAGCAGGCAGCGAGCACGCGGCTTGGTTTTGGCGTTAAAAAGACAATGATGATGGCGCAGCGCCTCTATGAGGCCGGCTACATAACGTATATGCGTACCGACTCGACACATCTAAGTGGCGATGCTATCGCGATGTGCAGAGATTACATTGGGAAAAAATTTGGCCCCGAGTATCTGCCCGAAAAGCCGCTCTTCTACAGCTCGAAAGAGGGCGCTCAAGAGGCCCACGAAGCCATTCGCCCGACCGATGTGCGCATGACCGAAACGCTCCTCAATCAGATGGAGCCTGATGCGGTGCGGCTTTACACACTGATCTGGCAATATTTCGTTGCCTGTCAAATGCCGCCAGCTCGCTACCTAAGTTCGAGCATTAGCATCGGGGCTGCCGATTTCGAATTGCGAGTTAAAGGTCGGATTATGCAGTTCGATGGATACTTACGGGCGATGCCTTCGAAAGATGAGGATGTGGTACTGCCGTCGGTGACAGAAGGCGATAAGCTCGCGCTTAATGAGCTCATGCCACAGCAAAATTTTACCAAGCCGCCGCCGAGATTTACCGAAGCGAGCCTCGTTAAAGAACTCGAGAAAAAGGCGATTGGCCGGCCATCGACTTACGCAGCGATTATTTCGACAATCCAGGACCGCGGCTATGCACGCGTGGAGAACAAGCGATTCTATGCGCTCAAAATGGGCGATATTGTTGCCGAAAGGTTGATCGAAAGTTTTGCTGATCTGATGGATTACGACTTTACCGCGAAGATGGAAGAGTCTCTCGATGCGGTCGCCTCGGGCGAAAAGAACTGGAAAGTGCTGCTTAACGAATTCTATGAGCGCTTCACCATTGAATTAGCGCTCGCTGAAACTGCCGACGGCGGGATGCGCACGAACGATCCGACCGAAACCGATATCGAATGCCCAAATTGCGGGCGCAATATGCAGATTCGTACCGCCTCGACCGGGGTCTTTCTTGGCTGTTCCGGTTATGCGTTGCCTCCTAAGGAGCGATGTAAACAAACGATTAACCTGACCCCTGGTGAGGATGCGATTCGCACCGATACCGCGGAGGAGGCTGAGGCTGCTGAAAACGTCCTACTGCGCAAAAAGCACCGCTGTGGGCTGTGTAACACCGCGATGGATAGTTATCTCCTCGACGAAGGGCGCAAATTGCACGTCTGCGGCAATAATCCCGATTGCAGCGGATTCGAGGTCGAGAGCGGCGAATTTAAGATTCGCGGTTACGATGGTCCTATCATCGAGTGCGATAAATGTTCGAAGGATATGCAGCTTAAAACTGGTCGGTTCGGCAAGTATTTCGGCTGTAGTAATGAGTCCTGTAAGAACACTCGCAAGCTCTTGCGTAACGGTCAAGCGGCGCCGCCTAAAATGGATCCGGTACCGATGCCTGAGTTGCAGTGCGAAACAGTGGACGATCATTATATTTTGCGCGATGGCGCGGCGGGATTATTCCTCGCTGCGAGTCAATTCCCGCGGAACCGTGAGACAAGAGCACCACTCGTGGCGGAGCTGCTACCCCATGCGTCTGAGATAGACCCAAAGTACGCGTATCTGATGGACGCACCAGCAGCAGACGATGTGGGTAATCCGAGCATCGTTCGCTATAGCCGTAAGACTGCTGAAATTTATGTTCAGAGCGAAATAGACAAGAAGGCGTCGGGTTGGAAAGCCTTCTATACCGGTGGTGCCTGGAAGGAAGAGGGCAGCGGCGAGGCTGGCCCGAAGAAAGCAGTCAAAAAGGCAGTGAAGAAAGCCGTAAAAAAAGTCGCCAAAAAGGCTGTGAAGAGGGTCGCAAAAAAGCGGTAAAGAAGGCGTAAAGAAGGCGTAAAGCAAGCGCTAAAATGAACAGACTAACTGGTGGCTCATTCGGCGTTAGAAGCCACTGAGCAATTCGCGAAACCAGATTGATCAGTCTGAACACGCCCGCAGCCGGATTCGGCGGCGGGCGTTTTTAGTTTCTGTGGCCTGTGCCCCTAGTGGCGTCGTATCACGCCGACGCTTATGCCCTCGATTGCGAACTCGTTGAGTCTTACATCCACCTCAATTGGCGCGAAATCTGGATTCTCGGCAATTAGGCTGAGAGTATATGGCGTTTTTCCTTTTTTGAGGCGTTTGACCGTTACTTCCTCGTCTATTCTCGCGACGATGATGTCTCCATCGTTGGCCCTGTCGGTTTTATGGACAGCGAGCAGGTCGTCTTCGAATATACCTACGTTGATCATACTCATACCCTTAACCGTAAGGAGATAGTCGGCATGTGGGGTGAACAACGTCGGTGGAATGTCGCAGTATTCGGAAATAGATTCCTGAGCGAGAATCGGGCTGCCTGCGGCAACTTGCCCGATGATTGGGAGGCCTAGTTGCTCATTGATCGGTAATCGTAAGCCCCTAGAAGCACCGGGTTGGATTTCGATGGCCCCTTTTCTTGCTAATGCGCGCAAATGATCCTCGGCCGCATTGGGAGAGCGAAAGCCCATTTTTTGGGCTATCTCGGACCGAGTCGGCGGGTAGCCTGTTTCAGAGAGATAGTCTTTTATGTAATTAAGTATCTGCTGCTGGCGGAGGGTAAGCTTTAACATGGGTTTCTCCTGTGTTTATCAACAGCTGTGATTATATACAGTAAAGAGTGTGTTGCAAGCAATTAATTCAGCCATGGCTTTACGTTCAACTCGATGCAACGCTATGGGATAATCCCGGCATAGTAGATATTTGGAGTGTAAGAACATTAACGTTAAAGACTCGTTAAGCGCATCGCGCAAGCCCCCACCGAGGGGAGCGTTGATGGTAAGTATTGAGGGAGCACAGTTAAGTGCTGCGGATGAAAATCTGCTAAAGCGCAGCAGTGTTGGCGGTCTCATCCTATTTTCGCGTAATTACCAAACCAAGAGCCAAGTTACTGCGCTGATCCGTGCTGTGCGGGGAATCAATCCGTCCTTGTTGATTGCCGTAGACCAAGAAGGCGGGCGGGTGCAGCGATTTCGCGAAGGTTTTCTTTCGCTCCCTGCTTTGGCGCGCCTCGGCATGCTGTTCTGTCAGGACGAAGCGGCAGGTCTTGAGGCAGCCGAAGAGTGCGGATGGGCGATGGCCGCCGAGCTTGTGGCTATCGGAGTGGACTTCAGCTTTGCGCCGGTTCTCGATGTCTTTAGTGAAACGAGTCGCGTTATTGCAGATAGGGCATTTTCCTCAGACCCCGAACAACTATGCGCGCTTGCACTAAGGTATGTAGAGGGCATGCGCTCCGCGGGAATGGCGGCAACCGGAAAGCATTTCCCGGGCCACGGGACAGTCGACGCAGATTCCCACGTTGAACTGCCTGTCGACCCGCGTGCTTTTGAACAAATCGAAGCACATGATCTTGTGCCGTTTAAGGNNGCTGGCAACCTCGCTAGGTGGCATAATGCCTGCCCATGTGATTTACCCGCAAGTAGACGCCCAGTGTGCAGGCTTCTCTCCCTTTTGGTTGCAGGACATTCTTCGTGATCAATTGGCCTTTAATGGTGTGATTTTTAGCGACGATTTGACGATGGATGCGGCACATGGCGTGGGCAGCGTTGAGGTCAGAGCGCAGCTAGCGCTCGCAGCGGGCTGCGATATGGTACTGGTCTGCAACGACAGCGAGGCTGCTCGACGAGTTGCCGATTATCTCGAGAACAATCCAGAGCAAAGGAACGAAGCCTCTGACCGACGTCTTGCGGAAATGGCCCGTAACGAGGAGATAGTTAACTATCACTTTGCTGATTCGTCGCGATGGTCTCGAGCGATTCAAATAATAAAATCCTTGCCGGTTAGTTAGGCTGAATTCTTCGAAAAGGTAGACCGATGCAAGATTATTTTTCAGTAGAGACGCTCCGTGAATTAGACTGGGGTGCAGAGCTATTCCTTATTGTCACGCTAACACTGCTATTTAGATTAATAGCGATGCGTGCGTTAGTGGTTCTTGCAAGGCATTTCGAAAAAACCGCTAATGTTTGGGACGATGCGTTACTCGAGGCGGCTAAGCGACCACTGAGTTCGCTAATTTTAGTGTTTGGCCTGCTAGCTGCAATCGGCGTGAGCGACGGCTATATCGACAATTCTTTATTCTCCGTGGAAAACATTAATCTGGCTCGGCAGGTTGCGCTGGTCATACTCATGGCTTGGTTTTTGGTGCGCTTCATTTCTCTGGCCGAAGAAAGAATCCGGCGCAAGATTCTTGCTGGTGAAAACCCAACTCAAACCTCACTAGACCCAACGACGCTAATTGCATTGGCAAAGCTGCTGCGATTGTCTGTCGTAATCTCGGCGATCTTGGTGTTACTACCCACGCTCGGAATACAAATTACGGCACTGTTGGCATTCGGTGGAGTTGGTGGTATTGCCGTTGGTTTTGCTGCACAAGACCTGCTGGCCAATTTTTTTGGCGGTCTGATGATTTACCTTGATAGGCCTTTTGCGATTGGCGACTGGATACGCTCGCCCGATAGAGAGATCGAGGGCACGGTTGAAACAATAGGCTGGCGACTTACCGTGGTAAGAACCTTCGATAAACGGCCATTGTATATTCCCAATTCATTGTTTAATAAACTGGCGCTCGAGAACCCCTCGCGTATGACCAATCGTCGTATCAAAGAGACAATTGGCATTCGCTATAGCGACGCGTCGAAAATGGGCGTGATTGTTAATGAAGTGAAAGCAATGCTGCAATCGCACGAAGCGATAGATGCGTCTCATACATTGATCGTCAACTTCGTGTCGTATTCAGCATCCTCGCTCGATTTCTTTATCTACACGTTTACGAAGACAACGAACTGGATTGAGTTCCATGAGATCAAACAGGATGTCATGTTGAAAATTATCGACATTGTTCATAAACACGACGCCGATTTTGCATTCCCGACTCGCACTATCGATGGCTTAGATAAGATTCAATTAGTTCAGGCCGCCCAGTCATGATTTTGAACGCGCTACATGCCGACACTTTGGATATTGAGCGCATACGCCAAACGGCAACGTGTCTGTTTGATGACAAAGCTTGCGATGCTGCGATTGTGCGCATGGCAGAGAAGATTACGCGCGATCTTGCAGGCAGCGATCCTTTGCTACTCTGTGTTATGAATGGCGGGCTGATACTCACGGGGCGCTTGGCGCCGCTTTTAGGTTTTCCATTGCAGATTGACTATCTGCACGCTACCCGTTATCGAGATGAAGTGAGGGGAGGGGAGCTCAATTGGTTAAGCTATCCTCGAGAGCGGTTAGCGGGCAGGCCTGTTATTGTAGTGGACGACATACTCGATGAAGGCAATACGCTTAAAGCAGTTTGCGATTATGCTCTCGAGCAAGGCGCTACAAAGGCTTACGGTGCCGTGCTTGTCGAAAAACTGCACGAGCGCCGAATCCATGGCGCGCGCGCAGAGTGCATTGGTCTGCAGATAGAAGACAGGTTTGTATTCGGTTTCGGGCTCGACTACAAAGGTTATCTTCGAAACGCGCCGGGCATTTTCGCTGTTGCTGACGCCGAATTAGAATAAGGATTGATCACAGCTCAACGAGCGCATCGATCGAGGTTAGCAGTAGCGCAAGACGCTGTGGCGTGTCTTCGAACCCTCTAAATAATTCGCCATAGCTCTCCAACTGTGGCCGATATTCTTCTTTCTGTGAGGCAATAAATTCTNNCTTCAGTTTGCGCCTCATGTTTGTGAGAGGTCTTGAAGTCGATAATCCAGCGTTCTTCATTGACGACTAAGGTGCGGTCGACAACTCGGTGTTTATGATACTCCTCATCGCCTTGGCGCTCACTCGTAGCGAGCTTGAGTTCGCATTCAGCTTGTACGCCGACGCTATC
>ENA-UZWU01018899-UZWU01018899.1-metagenome-genome-assembly--contig:-Day-4--1m-contig-18899_pt1 | contig 10588 bp, 10 predicted proteins | sample MGYA00260345_ERZ794905 | MGnify/ENA metagenome assembly ERZ794905
TCATTATGGGGCTCTAGTGTGACAGTATATTGTACTGCTTTATAACAGAAGGAGAAGGTATTGCTTGTCTAGGCAATGTAAGTTCTCGCCACTGTCTACCATCAGTTTGCCACAATACGGGGCCACGCCAATATAAAGCGTTATTAGCTGGTATATCGTTGTCAAATTTAACTCTAAACGCCTGTCCTTTATCAGAACATAATAAAGACTATGACAGGCTGAATAATTGACTCACATTGTCGCTTGTTATCTGTGCGATAACATCCAGTTTTTCAGTCCGTAACGTTGCCAATCTCGACACAATATGAACAAGCGACAGGGGTGAGTTTCGCCGGCCAGCTTGACCTTGCAATGGCATATCAGGTGCATCCGTTTCTAAAGCAATGGCAGATAAAGGCAAGTCACTAAATAACCGTCTGACTCGGGTCGCTTTTTCATAGGTAATTGTACCGCCAATGCCCAGTAAGAACCCCAGCTTAATATACTGTTGTGCCTCTTGTTCGCTGCCACTAAAAGCATGAACAATACCGCCTTTAACCCGGTGTTTTTTTAATAGTTGCAACACAGCATTGTGGGCCTTTCTGACATGTAAAATCACCGGTAAATCAAAAGCATCAGCGAGTTTTAGTTGTTGTTCAAATAGGTTTATTTGGCTTTCTTTATCGTGTTCAGCTTGATAAAAATCTAAACCAATCTCACCGATAGCGACAGGTTGATTTTGCTCAAGGTAGTCATGAAGCAGGGTGATATCCGTTGGCTGGTGCTTATCCATAAACATCGGATGCAAGCCAAGGGCATATTCAATTTCAGAAAACTTAGCGGATAGGGATAGTAATTTATACCAACGGTTGGCTGTGACACCCGGTACGATAATCCGTGCAATGTGATGTTGTTTACATTCAGCTAAAAGGGCATCACGATCAGTGTCAAAGATATCAAAATCTATATGACAATGACTATCTATCAGCATGATTAAGGTGCTTGACGCGCCACAATTGAAATAACAGCTGAGCCTTCACCACGTGGATCGCTTGCTGCATCGAAGTATCCCGCTTCTTTGTCAAAAGTGATGACTTGCATATTGCCGTATTGTCGCGACAATACATTGATTTTATGACCATAATCTGCAAGCGATTGTTGCATTTCTTGAGAAAAACCAACGGGTTCTAATTGGATAGCGTTAGGCAAATATTGATGATGATACCGTGGTGCAGAGACTATGGCATTAGCATTTTTACCGTCGATAAAGTCTAAAAGGCCGAGTAGCACCATAGTAATAATACGGCTGCCACCGGGTGTGCCAATCACCATAAAATGTTCATCATTTTCAATGAAAGTTGGGCTCATACTCGACAATGGACGCTTATACGGTGCAATTGCATTAGCTTGATTACCCACCAAACCATAGCCATTAGCTGAGCCAGGCTGAGATGAGAAATCATCCATCTCATCATTGAGTAAGACACCTGTCTCAGGTGCGACAAAACCCGAACCAAAGGGGTAATTGATACTCAACGTTGCAGCGACACGATTACCATATTGATCGACAATAGAAAAGTGAGTGGTATCTTCGCCCTTGCTCTTTACCTTGGTCAAAATAGCATTATCGCTTGCGTTTCCGCTATCAATGGTGGAGGCTAATTGTTGTGCATAACCTTGCTCGGTTAGATGGGATGGAATAGCAATAAAATCACTGTCACCCAAATAACGGCTGCGATCAAAATACGCGCGTCGCATAGCTTCAATCACATAATGTTGCTTCTGAATTGGCTGACTGTTATCGAGAGGTAAATAAGTCAGTTGATTGATTATTTGACTAAGTACAATACCACCTGATGAGGGTAATGATGCTGAACTAATTTTGTAACCGCGATAATGACTGCTGACAACATCGCGTTCTATAACTTGATAACGATCCAAGTCAGCTTGTGTCCAAATACCTCCGGCGTTACTGACACCCTTTAATAACTGTTTGGCGACAGGGCCTTGATAAAACCCTGCTCGGCCATACTGTGCCAAATGTTCTAACGTGTTGGCTAAATCTGCTTGTTTTAGGATATAGCCTGTGTCAGGTACACGCTCATTATCTAAGAAAATTTGAGCAGCAGCTGGAGAAGCAAGCAAGGCATTGTGTCTAAAATGGGCTAATTTTTGATAGTGTTTTGAAATGGCAAAACCCGATTTAGCAGTGTCAATAGCTGGTGCGAGAGATTGATGAAGAGGCAACTGACCATAGTGCTGGCTAAGATGAACTAAAGCTGCTGGCAAACCAGGAATACCGGCTGATAGTGGGCCGTCAAGAGAGGCACGTTTATCATGCTGACCATTAGCATCTAAATACATATAACGGTGAGCTGCACCGGGTGCCATTTCGCGGCCATCTATCATGATTTGGTGTTGATCTGATGCGCGATGTAATAACCAAAAACCACCACCACCCAGTCCAGAGCCAGCCGGCTCAACCACGGCAAGAGCGGCACTAACAGCAATTGCCGCATCAAAAGCATTACCGCCTTGCTCTAATATTGTTAAACCTGCTTGTGTGGCGAGGGGATGTGCTGTTGCAATGGCTGCATTATCAGGGTGATGTGCTGATGGGAAGTGACTGCAGCCAGCGATAATGAGCAACAATAAAACGACAGCGAGCCGTTTGAGGTTACACATTAGCGATGGTGCTTTTTCATTGAAGCATCGCGCTGCTTCTCATACTGTGCTTGTTTTTTTGCACGATTAGCAGCAATTACCTTAGCAGTGTTGCCACCGATATGCACTTCACCACGTTGCTGGGCTAATTGCATTTGCTTTTCACGTTCAGCAAAACGTGCTTTTTGTTTATCAGATGTTTTTTCAAAGCAATGTGGGCAACTGACACCATGTTGATATTGTTCACTGAGCTTATCTTGTTCTGTGATTGGCATTCTACAGGCATTACATTGATCGTATTCACCTCTTTGTAATTGATGATTCACCGTGACACGTTCATCAAAAACAAAGCATTCGCCCTCCCAAAGTGATTCCTCAGCAGGGACTTCTTGTAAATATTTTAGAATGCCGCCTTCTAAATGATAGACCTCATCAAACCCTTGTTCCTTTAAAAAGGCAGTTGATTTTTCGCAGCGGATACCCCCGGTACAGAACATCGCCACTTTATTATGTTTTTCTGGGTCTAGCTCCTGTTTTACATAGCCTGGAAACTCTCTAAAACTATCTGTTTTAGGGTTGAGGGCATTTTTGAACGTACCAACTTGCACTTCATAATCATTACGCGTATCGACCAACAATATATTGGGATCGCTGATTAAATCATTCCAATCTGTTGGTTTAACATAAGTACCGACGACTTGCTTCGGATCAATGCCCTCAACGCCCATTGTGACGATTTCTCTTTTGAGTTTGACGCGACTACGCAAAAAAGGCGGTTGATCGGTATAGGACTCTTTGTAGCTCAACGCCGCCAGTCTTGGGTCTGATTGCAAATAAGTGAGGATAGCGTCGATACCAGAACGAGAGCCTGCAATCGTGCCGTTAATACCTTCTTGGGCCAATAATAATGTACCTTTAACGTCATATTTTAACATTAGCGCCAGTAGCGGCGGTTGAATTAAAGCGTAATCATCAAGGGTGACAAATTTATATAAAGCACAAACAACAATTTGGGACATAACGGTTTTAAAGCCAATTCAAAGGAAAAAATAACTATTATTTTACTGTGTTTTCTATTGATTGTCTTGAATGTAGAGACAAGATACGTAAAGAATTTTAAAGCCTATTCCTACAAGCCATAGCAAATTATAGAGAAAAGAGTGGCTTTATTGAAAAAGCGATGACTGAAAGGTTTATGCCTAACAGCCAGTGAAAAACTGCCGAGAGAGAAAAGAATAAAGTAAGGGAATGTTCGCGTCATGGACTTGCCAATTGATATTAGCGGTATCAAGCTCGATTTTATTGTTCCCAATTTTTGTGAAAATACGAATCTCTTGCTGGAAAAAATAATTTTTATCTTGTTTTTATGGGCAATAAATCGAGTCTAGCTAATTTAATAGGGACATTCAAAAAAGGGTTAAAGACCATACGACTCATTTGAGAATGGAAGCTGGGTGTTTGTCGATCCTTTTTGCAAATTACTACTTTCATACCGAGCCGCTCAACGCCATTCTCGAATGCTTGCAAGCGGTAATTTGCCAAATTAATAAGTACATAACGTTGGCCGAGTTTTCTTGGCATCCAGCGATGGCGTTCTAGATTGATTTTGAGTTGCGCTAAACGCGTTTCAACAGGAGCATTCAATGTCCTGAGCGTATTACGACATATGATGCCATCTACCATCAAGACAACACGTTGTTGAAACAGGCGGACAGCTTGTTCCATTAGTGGATCATAAAGGTTCGATAGAATGGCATGAGTGAGTATAAAAAAATCATCTTCTACGGCTAAATGAGTTTGGATTAAAGCAACATGCGGGTGGTAATCACCAGAAGGCAATTTTGGTGAGGTGCGAATGAGTTCCAGCCTCCGTGTTGAGCATAGCGTAGATAACGTTCACACCTTGTTATAAGGCGTTGGTAGGTTGGTGTGTGTGGTGGTAACCAATCGAGATGAAATCTAAAATCTCCAGATGACGAGGCATGATCTAAGAAAACAGAGGCATCGAATTCATCTTGTGGAATATATCAGTTTGGGTCAACTGTTGATGGTAGCCAACGTCCGAACCTTAAATCATGGCTCAATGATAAAAGCGCCTCTGTCATTAAAGTATTAAATTGGGTTTGTTCCTGTACCTCCCTTGAATTGGAAAGAGAGACTAAGGTCTGGTAGTGATAATCAGCGGGCTCAAGTCCATGATTAGCAGACTTAGCGATGAAGTCGATAGCTTCTTTAGCTTCGGAAAGGGTTTGATTATATTTAAACCAATTTTAGTGATGTTGACTCTCTTCTGTATTTTGGACTGTTTTTAATGGCAATGAGGCGGTGGCGAATGCCATAGGACACAAGCTGAAAAACACCAAAGATAATTGGCAAAGTAAACGAGAAGATAAATTACCGCTCACTGATATTGTCATTCCATAAATATATTTTCTACCATAGTCCTATTATGAAAGATAGCCGCTATGAAATAGGTGCTCTAGCTCTAATAAGTAACCAAAGAAAGAAAGGCCCACCCAATAGAGTTGTGATGACACCAACGGGAATTTCGGCAGGTGCGATGATTAATCGCGCTATAGTGTCACAAACAATTAAGAAACTACCGCCAAATAAACAGCTGGCAGGCACTAGCCAACGGTGGTTTTGGCCGATGAGTAAGCGACAGATATGTGGCACCATCATACCAACAAAACCAATCGGGCCACATGAAGCGACAATGGCACCAATACACAATGACGTCACGAAAAACAGTATCGAGCGGATTTGAGTGACATTCACCCCGCGACTTAACGCCATTTCATCACCCGTTGTTAATAAATTAAGCTCATTGCTTAAATAAAATACAACCGCGACAGTGAGTAAGACAAAAGGCAAAAGCGGCCAAATAGTGTCATAGCCTACAATGGCCAAGTTACCCATCAGCCAGCGTATCAAACGATAGGCATCAGGCATATCGTTAAGATATTGAATGAGTAGAATAAGGCTTGAAAAAAAGAAACTGATAGCGACGCCCGTCAATAAAAGGGTATGGAGTGAAAAGCCTTTATTTAAAGTGCTAATGCTGTAAACAAAGCGGATCGTGATCAAGGCGCCAAGAAAGGCAAACAAGCTCGTACTGCTGAAGCCAAAAACAGAAAAACTAACGCCGAAAAAAACCGACAAAGCAGCGCCAAGGGAGGCACCACTTGCGACACCCAAAGTAAAAGGGGTGGCTAAAGGGTTATGAAACATAGCTTGAAAGACCAAACCGCAGATCGATAAGCCAGCACCCACAATAAAAGCTAACAATAATCTTGGTAATCGAATATCGCAAAAAATCTGACGTTCAACCCCGGGTGCTAAGTGCTCAGATAAACCAAGGTAAGGAGTGATAACAACGATAACAAGTGTTAAAAAGCCGATGAGACTAAGATTTCTTTTGGCGTCATTCATCGTGTTATCTCACTACTTAAGGCAATTAATTGGTTTGTCTCGGGGTGAGTTAGAGTCACAAAGGGGTGGTCATAGAGCTGAGATAAAATAGGGGCTGCTAGTAATGCATCAGAATCACCATACCATAAGGTTTTACCGGACTTAAGTGCCAAAATATGCCGACTATGTTGAATAGCATGATTAAGATCATGCGTGACCTCGATAATGGTGATGTGATGGGCTTGGTTGAGTTGCTGAATTAAAGCATGAACTTCACCTTGGTGATGAGGATCCAGAGAACTCGTTGGTTCATCTAATAGCAACAAACGGGCTTGTTGACACAGCGCTGCTGCAATTTGAACTCGCTGAAACTCGCCACCACTCAAAGTAGCACAATGTCGATTTAAAAAAGCGTCGATATCCGTGAGCACCACTGCGGAATCAAAAGCAGATTGATCGGATTTGGACCAAACTGCAAAAGCATCGTGATGTGGGTAGCGACCTAAACGTATAAAATCAGACACTATCATATCAATCGCTGGCGGTCGTTGGCCGACATAACTGACGGTACGTGCTAATTGCTTTTGGCTGAACGCTTTAAAAGGGCATTTATCTATTGTAATACGACCTGAATTGACAGGTGTAATCCCCATTAGGCTTTTGAGTAAAGTACTTTTCCCTGCGCCATTTTCTCCAAGAATACAAAGATAATCCCCTTCAGACACATCAAAGCTTAGTGAATCTAATAGCGGTTTATTATCAATTTGAATTGATAAATCAGAGACAGAAAACAAAGTCACTTTAAGTTTCCTTGATACCACGCTAATTCAGGATGGAGAATCGACACTAAATGCTTCAGCAAAGTGATGACACGTGGCCCGGGAATAGTGGCGTAATCAGCTTGAATAATATGCACTTGCTCATTTTGTACGGCTTGAACCGATTCTAAAGTCATCCATTGTGCATAAATAGCATCGAGTGAAACTGAGAGATCATCAGCCTCCGGAAAAACATCAATAATGACATCAGGGTTGAGGTTCAAAATACCTTCTAATGAAATATGTGGAACTATAGGATAAGGACGTTGATAAACATTTTCACCGCCTGCTATTTGCAGTAAATCATTATAAAAATCTTGCTGTCCAGCGATATAAACTGAATGAAGGGCATTATCACCTAAAGGGTGGCTTACAGATATCATAACGGTGGGTTTGGCTAGTGGCTTCACAGCTAACTGCATAGCAGTAATTTGTTCCGTCATGTGCGTTAACAATTGGGTTGCTTCTTGTTGATACCCCGTCGCGATCCCGACATGACGAATGGTGGATTTAATATCGACTAATGTGCGACTACTGACGGTCAGTGTGCGAATGCCAAGTGACTTTAATTGCTGCTGTACTGCTTGCTGAGAACTTAATAAAATAACCAAATCTGCATTCAGCGCGACAATAGCCTCAATATTCACATCAACTAGGCCACCTATACTAGGTAAAGCAATAGCCTCATTTGGGTAATCACAATAACGCGTGACAGCAATCACTTTGGAACCTGCGCCCAAGGCGAACAACGTTTCGGTAATATGGGGTGATAAACTGACTATCCTTGAAGGTGCCTGTTTGAGCCAAAGGGTTGTTGCTTTGACGGGGAAGGTAAAGCTGAATTGTAGTAAAATCAGCAATAACAAAAGCGGCCAGTTATGCAACATGTTCTAGCCTCCTTAATTATAGACAAAACCGTTATTATAACGGGCAAATACTATCCTATGAGTGGATTTATTTGTTCGATGAAAGATCTACAAGTCTTAGAAAAAAAAGAGAGTGCAAAGACAATGACACAAGCAATGACCGACAAAGCGCTAGCACAAGCCGAATGTTTATATGACATGAAAGCCATTGAGACCGCGTTAGATAAATTAGCAAATCAATTAAACGCGCATTATGCCAATCTGAATCCATTGTTATTGTGTGTGATGAAAGGGGCGCTAGTGACAATGGGCCAATTGTTGCCGAAGCTCACTTTTCCAATAGAAATCGATTATATCCATGCGACACGCTATGGCGATAAATTGGAAGGAGGGGGAGTGGACTGGCTGCATAAGCCAGAAATGGCGTTAGAGGGTAGACATATTATCTTGATTGAAGATATTGTCGATCAAGGCGACACACTTAATGTGTTGAGAAACTTCTGCGTAGAAAATAAAGTAAAGTCAGTTGCTTGCGCCACATTGGTGAATAAATTACAGGTATCTCAATCGTGTGAGCCCGCAGAGTTTATTGCTTTGACCGTCCCTAATCGCTATGTGTTTGGCTTTGGATTGGATTATCAGGGACAGGCACGCCAGTTTCCTGGTATTTATGCTTTACCGGAGTCTCAAGCGTGAGCCAGCTAGCCATTATTGGTGGTACAGGCTTAACAAACATAGCGGGTTTGGATGTTGTTCGGCAACATCAGCTTAAGACACCCTTTGGTGAGCCCTCAGCGAAAATAGTGGAGGCGTCATATGGAGGGGATAAAAGGATTTATTTTTTAGCGCGTCATGGAGAGCAGCATACCATTGCGCCACACCGAATTAATTACCGCGCTAACATCTGGGCATTACAGTCATTAGGTGTAACAGAAGTCATTGCTGTTGCCGTAGTCGGGGGAATCAGCGCTAATGTCGGACCAGAAACAATCGTGTGCCCAGATCAAATTGTTGACTATACCTATGGGCGAGAGCAAAGTTTTTTTAGTGATGACTTTTCGGCCCATCAGCATATTGATTTTACTTATCCTTATAGCGAACAGATTAGACGACGTATTTTATCGGCAGGCCAACAGCACAATATTCAGATAGTGGATAAAGGGGTGTATGGCGCAACACAAGGTCCAAGACTTGAAACAGCAGCCGAGATAAAACGCATGGCACAAGATGGTTGCACAGTAGTAGGCATGACAGGGGTACCTGAAGCGGCATTAGCAAGAGAATTAGGCCTAGATTATGCGTGTTGTGCTTTAGTGGTTAATTGGGCAGCTGGCTTATCAGGACAAGAGATTCAATATTCTGAAATAGAACAAACCGTTATTTCGGGGATGGCATCAGTACAACGGGTATTGGTTGCAATAATTGATCATACAAGTTCTGATCCCAGTTAAATGGGGGTTAAACTCAATAACGCCCCAAGATGAGGGTGATCGAAAAAGTGCAATTTGTCGCGGCGAACACGGCGTGTTTCTTTAAGATAATGTCTCCGTTGTCCGCCGACCTCTGACCAATCATCAGTCTGAGTAACCCGATCGAGCTGTAAATCAACGGTTGCAAATAAGTAGGTGCCCTTGTGAAGGCGAACTCGACCATTAATCAAACTATTATTAATGGCTATTGATTTAGCATTCGCTTTGGTCTTGATAGGTTGCTCCCAAGATTGGTGGTAATGCACTTGGTAACGTGGCGATTTTTTGAGTCTTGAAGCTGAACCAGTCAATGTCTTATTAGCTGCCGGCTGAATCATATCGTTGGTTGTATTCGGGTCAAACAACGCACTGGGTACACATGCTACGGGCGCTTGCTCATCACTGACTGAATCGAGTTGTTCAAAAACGACGAGTTCAACGTGATACCACTGCTCAGCAAAACTGATCTGGCTAAAAGAAAGCAAACCCAACAAGCACAGTGCTTTGAGTAATATAAAAGACGAATTCTCGTTATGTAGATGATTTTGCATGTCGCCTATTGTGCTATCGGCCCACAAAAATGTCCAAGGGAAATCACAAAATTGCTCTAATTAGCTGGTATGATAAGTTATCGAATCAATGGAATATAGGTGAAGCTGATGTTGGGTTTTTCTGAGTTTGCAATAGCAATTCTTTTCTTAGTTATCGTTGCAATTTATATGGGCGTCAAATCGGTGCAACAAGGACGAGAATATACAGTTGAACGCTTCGGCCGTTATACTAGAACACTACGACCAGGCTTACGTTTCATCGTGCCAGTAGTAGATAGTATTGGTGCTAAAATCAATATGATGGAACAAGTGCTTGATGTACAGTCCCAAGAGATTATCACTAAAGACAATGCCATGGTTAGAGTGGATGGCGTGGTATTTTTCCAGGTTGTCGATGCGGCAAAAGCAGCCTATGAAGTCAATAATTTAAACAATGCTATTTTGAATCTGACCATGACTAATATCCGGACCGTAATGGGGTCAATGGATTTGGATGAATTATTATCAAAAAGAGACGAAATCAATGCCCGCCTACTCGGGGTGGTTGATGATGCGACGACGCCTTGGGGTGTCAAAGTCACTCGGATCGAAATCAAAGATATTGCACCGCCTGCAGATTTGGTTGAGGCGATGGGGCGTCAAATGAAAGCCGAACGTGAAAAACGGGCTAACATCCTAGAAGCAGAGGGACTTCGTCAATCTGAAATCTTAAAAGCTGAAGGTGAAAAGCAAGCGGTCGTGTTGGATGCGGAAGGTCGGAGAGAGGCTGCATTCCGAGATGCAGAAGCACGTGAACGGCAAGCAGAGGCAGAAGCGAAAGCGACGACAAT
>ENA-UZWU01017710-UZWU01017710.1-metagenome-genome-assembly--contig:-Day-4--1m-contig-17710_pt1 | contig 10579 bp, 10 predicted proteins | sample MGYA00260345_ERZ794905 | MGnify/ENA metagenome assembly ERZ794905
TAGGCCGCATGTCCTGCTGACAAATGTGAACTCCCCCATAGTTCTTGCATTGACTGACTCATCGCTATTTAATTCATAACTCCGTCTGATGTAATAATTTCTTTTTTATCTTTTAAAAGCATTGTTTTTATCTCTCCGATAGCCTTATTTGGATTTAAACCTTTTGGGCAAACGCTTACACAATTCATAATTCCATGACATCTATAAACACTAAATGGATCTGATAATTCATCAAGCCTTTCATTTGTTTTTAGATCTCTAGTATCAGCAAGAAATCTATATGCTTGAAGCAAAGCAGCTGGACCTAAAAACTTATCAGGATTCCACCAAAAAGATGGGCAACTTGTTGAGCAACATGCACATAAAATACATTCATATAAACCATCTAATTTATCCCTATCTTCTGGTGACTGAAGCCTTTCTTGCTCTGGTGCTGTTGTGCTATTTTGTAAAAAAGGTTTAATTTTCTCATACTGGGCATAGAATTCAGTCATATCAACCACAAGATCTCTAATTACAGGAAGCCCAGGCAAGGGCCTAAGTTCTATCTTATTGTTTTTTATAACTGATGAAATTGGTGTAATACAAGCAAGACCATTTTTTCCATTAATATTCATCCCATCAGATCCGCAAACACCCTCTCTGCATGATCTTCTATATGAGATAGATTCATCTTGTTCCTTTAGCAGATGAAGTAAATCTAAAACCATAATATCTTTTAAAGGTTTATTTATAATGTAATTTTTTATGTAAGGAAACTTATCCTGTTCAGGATTGTATCTATACATATTAATTTCAAGTGTGTCTTTAGTCATTTAATAAGTCCTTACGATTGGAGGAAATGCTTCAACTTCAGAGGGGCTAAAGTTAACATCTCTTTTTGAAATTGACTTTGATTGAGGGTCATAGAGCGAATGAAATAACCAATTCTCATCATCTCTATCAGGATAGTCATCTCTTGCATGAGCTCCTCTACTCTCATCTCTACTATAAGCAGCAATAGCTGTCGCTTCGGCAACTTCAAAAAGGTTTTGAAGTTCAATTGCCTCAACCCTGCTTGTATTGAAAGCATTGCTTTTATCTTTTAAATGCAGATTATTAACTTTTTCTCTTATCTCATTAAGTTCATTTAGGCCTTTTTCCATAAATTCACCACGTCTGAATACTCCAAAGTAACTTTGCATACAATCTTGGAGCTGCTTCTTGACTTGCGATGTATCATATCCACTATTAGATTCATTTAATTTATTTAGCCTTTCTAAAGCACCGTCAATATCATCTACATTTGCAGACTTGACTCCTCCACCGGATTTAATTTCTTCTTGAATAAACATTCCAGTAGCTCTTCCAAATACAACCAAATCAAGCAAAGAATTGCCACCCAATCTGTTTGCTCCATGAACCGATACACATGCGGCTTCTCCAGCAGCAAATAAACCTGGCACTATCGAATCTATTTCATTTATTCTATTGAATGCCTGTCCATTGATATTTGTAGGAGTTCCTCCCATCATATAGTGGCAGGTAGGAACTACGGGTATAGGCTCAAATATTGGATCTACATGAGCAAAAGTTCTAGATAGTTCACATATACCTGGAAGCTTCGCATTTAACACATCAGCACCTAAATGGTCTAATTTTAAATAAATATGATCTTTGTTTTCTCCACACCCTCGTCCTTCAAGTATTTCCAAAACCATAGATCTTGCAACTACATCTCTGCCAGCTAAATCTTTTACATTAGGTGCATACCTTTCCATAAATCTTTCGCCATCTTTGTTGACTAAGTAACCTCCTTCCCCTCTACATCCTTCTGTAACTAAAGATCCAGCACCATAGATTCCTGTTGGATGAAATTGCCACATTTCCATATCTTGAGCAGGGAATCCAGCTCTTAGTGCCATAGCTAAACCATCACCAGTATTAATTAATGCATTAGTAGTTGAGGCATAGATTCTTCCAGCACCTCCAGTAGCCATTACGGTAGATTGGGCCTTTAGATATGCAACTTCACCATATTCAATAGAAAAAGCAATGACTCCTGTAACTTCATTTTTATCATTTTTAACAATATCAACGGCAAACCATTCATTAAGAAAATCTGTACCTTCTTTTACATTATTTTGATAAAGCGTGTGAAGCAATGCATGACCTGTTCTATCTGCAGCTGCACATGTTCTCGCAGCTTGACCGCCTTTTCCAAAATCTTTTGACTGACCTCCAAATGGCCTTTGATATATTCTTCCATTGTCAAATCTAGAAAATGGTAATCCCATATGTTCAAGTTCAAAAACTGCCTTAGGGCCCTCTGAACAAAGATACTCAATTGCGTCTTGATCACCAATAAAATCTGCACCTTTGACTGTATCATACATATGCCATCTCCAATCGTCATTTGGATCTGCGCTTTGAATAGCACATGTTATGCCTCCTTGGGCTGAGACTGTATGAGACCTTGTTGGAAATACTTTAGAGACTACTGCTGTTTTTAAGCCAGATTTGGCAAGCTCTAAAGATGCCCTCATACCAGAGCCACCCCCGCCAATAATTAAAGCATCAAATTCTAAAGTTTTAATATTTGAAGAATTATAGTTTGTCATATTTAAAACCAGATAATTGAAAAATAAAGAAAAATGATAACCAAACCCAAGATAAAAAATGAAGTTTCATATATTTTTCTAATGATGTCAGCACTGTTACTAAGTCTAATAGAGATAAAACCTAAAGTTCTTTTTGTTAAATAATCAGTCCCAACTGTCCAAAGTCCAATAAAAGCATGAATGCATACTAACAGTATAAAAATTGATAATAGAGCCTTGAACCAAGAAGAAGTAGTTATAAAATTAAATGATAGGCTGGAAGTCCAAAATAGATACTCGACATAACCTAAAAAAAATAAAAAGTAAAAAGCAGTATAACGCTGCAGAAACCATGATAATTTTCCAATATTCATAGCATTATCCAAATAGTTGCAATTGCATTTAATAAAAATATAAATAAAGTTATAACTGCTGAACGAAATGACGAAGTAAGAGTTTCATTCAAAAAATGAAAATCCATCAACATATGCCTTGTACCTGTAAAAATATGATATTGAAATATTAAAACCAGGACTATGAAAGCCAATTTAAGGGTTAAACTATTTGAATAAAATTTAATGAAACTATCATATGAATCCTGACTTTCAAATATTAAAGATAAGGCAATTGCAGAAATTGGAAGTACTAAAAAAAATATGAGTATTCCACTAATTCTGTGAGTAATTGAAAGCAATGCAGACAAAGGGAGCTGTATTTTAAATAGATTAATATTTATTGGTCTTTTATGTGTCATTCAGAAAGTGACAAATGTCATTTTTTATGTGCTTTTATGCCATAATTATAACTGATTATAAGGAATTTAAATAATTGAATTGTTAAAAAAATAAGAAATATACTTATTTTTTTCTCCTAACATGCTTCATCATTCTTTGTCTCTTTTTAACTTGTCTTTCAGTTAACTTATTCACCTTATTTTCAAATGGATTTTCTGACTTCCTAAAAATTAGTTTAAGCTGAATACTTTGGAGCTTTAAAGATGCCCTAAATGAATTTTCTAAATATTTCCTATAGTTTTGTGGTATTTTTTTATCTTGATTTGAATGAACAATTAAAGTTGTAGGATTAATGCCCCCAAAGTGAATATGTTTTAATTTTAATTGCCTTCCTCCGACAGATGGAGGAGCACTTTGTGATGTAAACTTCTTTAATAATTTATTTAAAGATGCTGTAGTATATTTTTTTTGAGCTCTATCAATTACATTATTAGTTACCCTAAACAGTCTTTTAAGGCCAGTACCTTTAATACCTGAAATTTCTACTTTAATAAAATCAGCTACAAAGTTCGACTGAGCTCTTTTAGATTCGTACAACTCCTCTTTTTCTTTTTTAGAGAGTAAATCCATTTTATTTAAAGCTACTACAGTAGGCTTACCCATTTCACATATCATATTTATTATTTTAAGATCTTGATCAACCAGGCCCTCTGCTGCATCACAGATAAAAATTACAACATCACACTCTTCAACTGAATGCATTGCTCGGACATAAGAAAAATATTCTATTTTATGAGCACTTCGGTATCCTTTTCTAATTCCAGCAGTATCTATAAATATAAAATCATCTTCATTGACAGAGAATGGAATACTTATTGCATCAATTGTTGTTCCGGCTATTTCTGAAACAATAAGTCTATCTTCATTGATAAATTTATTGATAAAGGTAGATTTTCCAGCATTGGGTCTTCCTAATACTGCTATTTTTTTACCTGAAGGAATTTTAATTTTTTCTTCTGGTAAAGATTGTTTAATATAAGATCTAAGATCTAATATATTTTTAGAATGCTCAGCACTTATCTCAAAAATATCAGTAATGCCTTTTTTGATTAAATCTTCTCTTATCAAAGATTCAGATTTTTTATCTATTTTATTTAGTGCTGTAATAAATTTTTTATCTAACTTTCTTAATCTAGTGAGTATGTCTAAGTCTTCTTTGGTTAAATTTTGAGAGCCATCTAGTAGAAAAAGTATTAAACTTGATTCTTCTGCAGCTATCCACGCCTGCTCAGCGATGTCTTCTTTTAAAATAGAATTATCTTGTGCAATGCCACCAGTATCAATTACCAAACTTTTTTGATCTCCAAAAGAAATGTATCCATAATTTCTATCTTTTGTTAAACCAGAAAAATCAGAAACTATGGCTTGTCTTGATTTAGTTAACTTATTAAATAAAGTTGACTTTCCGACGTTTGGTCTTCCTATGATTGCAATTGAGGTAAACATTATTAATTAGCATCTTATATGCTTAATGAAAATAAATTAAATGCCTCATCAAGAACATAGAAGTTCTTGCTCCTGCTTATAATTTTTTTTATTGGTTTCCTTGATATCTTCTTTCTTCCAATTGTTTTACCATTAAGAGGGTCAATAATATGAATATAACCTTCAAAATCTCCAAAAACTAGATACCCGTTAAAACTGACTGGATTTGACAAACTTCTATTAAAATACTCATTAGATTCCCAAGATTCTTCTAAGTTTTTACTAGCAAAGGTTTTAAGATTTGATTTAGACTCAACAAGAATTATTAAGCCTCTCATTAATAAAGGTGAATAAAAAGAAGATGCTTCGGACTGCCAAATAGATCTTTTTTGAGCAATATCAAATATATTAATGTTACCTTGATAATTAGTAGTAAAAATTAAACCATTATCAACAACTGGGCTTGAGTCAGAATCAATAAGGTTTTCAAGCTCAGATGAGCCAGTTACATAAGAAATAGCTCCATCCCAGACAGGATATCCTGAGTCTAATTCAAACACACCAAGTCTACCATTATCAAAAGTTGCATAAACCATATTGTTATCTATGACAGGACTGCTACTACCTCTAATAGTTAAAGCTGGTAGCTTTGATCTATATGACCAGACAATTTCACCAGATGTTTTATCAAGCCCAAGTAATTCACCTGAGCCTGTTTTTACAACTACAAATTTAGTATCTATTGTAGCCGGCGCCAATACTTCGCCCTTTACATTAGATGTCCACAAAGTAGATCCATTATTTTGATCTAAACTTATAACGTTTCCATCGACATCTGCAATAATCAATATTCCAAAACCAGCAGATATTCCAGCTGATAGAAGATTTGTTTCTTTAGTCCATTTAGTTTTTCCAGTTAAGGAATTAATTGATTTAATGTTTCCAGAAGAGTCAGCAAAATATATATCATCTCCAGCAAATGATGGAATAAAATTTCCTAATGAGTTATCGCCTGAAAATGAAATATCCCAATTGACGTTAATATTTTTATTGTTAGCAACTTTTTCTAATTTTCTAGGTTCATCTAGCTCGAAATCATTTTCTTCACTTTCCCAAAATTTTAAAGAGCTTAATGAAGAACATGATGATAATAGTGACCCTAAAAATATAATCAAAAAATAATTTAGAGCTTTAGATTTCTTAAATTGCTGATACATTTTTAGTTTATAAAGATAGATTTGATATTTTCATTGCAACTATTAAAATAGATGTTTCATCAGAATACTGTTCTTTTGCAAGTAAATATTGTTCTTTTGCAAGTTGGTTTTTTTCTTGTTTATTTAAAATATCACCAGAAAGCTCATGAATCATAGGGCTTGAAGAAGAAGAATATTTTTCAAGCATTTGTAATGCTGAATCATAGTTTTTATCCACATAAAGCAATCTTGCGGCATTGACTCTGGCAATCTTATTAAATAAGTCATTCCCACCAATACCATCGGTTATGTCTATAAGTAATTTAAAGAATTCTAGAGATTTGGTAAGCTCTCCTAATCTTGCATATGATGAAGCTTGATTAAGTAATGCAACTTTTGTGTATCCAGTGTTTTTATAGGAATCTACGAGTTCATTAAATAGCTGATCAGACAACATCTGGCCTTCTTCCGTTTCTATTTCTTGCGCGATCCAATCATTATAAATCTTTGCTGCTTTTTCATTATTGACTTTTGATAGCTGATTTAAAATAATAAAACTAGATACTGCTATTATTAATATTGCAGTAAGTACTAAAATGTAATTACGATACTTTTCATAAAAATTTCTTACTGATGCTAATCCAGCATTGTGTTCGTATACTTCATTCATAATTATTCTTATTCCTAAATAGTTTGATAGAAACTGTATAACTCATCAATTGAGACAGTTTGCTGATCTTTAAGTTCATCATTTAAATGCTTTATAACAGCAGTGTTATTTTTTAACTCATCTTCACCAATGATGATTGCATAATCTGCATTATCTTTATTAGCTCTTCTTAATTTTGATTTAAGACTACCTTCTGATAAATGAATATCTAAAACTATCTTTTTATTTAAAGACCTAAGTTGGTGGGCTATTTTATATGCTTTTGACTCTAAATTACTAGTAACCACAAGAAATGAAACAATTTTTCTAGATGGAGCATCGATGCTAACCAAATCCGCAAATCTCTCTATTCCTAACGCCATTCCGATTGATGGCAAATCTTTGCCCCCTAGCTTTTTACAAAGATGATCATATCTGCCACCTCCTAAAAAAGAATCTTGAGCACCTAGCTCTGATGAAATAGCCTCAAATACGAATCCAGAATAGTAATCCAAACCTCTCACTAATGAATAATCTATCTCAATATTGCATAAATCTGAAAATTCATTTTGAATTGACCTTAATAAATTTATAGATGTTTTATCTATAAAGTCTTTAATTGAAGGAGCATTTTTTAATAATTCTTGTGTTTTTATACTCTTGCTATCAAGAACCCTTAAAGGATTTTTACTGAGTCTTTGAAGATCTTTATTATCTAACGAATCTTTAAATGGCTGAAGATACTTAACAAGTGCATCACAGAATGCGTGTTTGTTTTCTTTTGTTCCAAGATGATTAATCTTTATTGAACAATTTTGTAAATTAAATCTATTAATAATTGTGCATACTAGGGAAATCATTTCAAATTCTGGAAATCCTTCTTTTATTCCAAGTATTTCTACACCAGCTTGATTGAATTGCCTATATCTACCTTTTTGAGGTCTTTCATACCGCCACATTGGACCCATATACCAAAGTTTATGCGATGTTTGATCTAATTTTTTTTCTATAATAGACCTTATTACACTTGCTGTACCTTCTGGTCTTAGAGCAATAGCTTTATCATTTCTATCATTAAATATATAAATTTCTTTATTAACAATGTCTGATGTATTGCCAACTGATCTGTTAAAAAGATTTGCATCCTCAAGAGCGGGTGTTCTTATCTCATCTAGCTTATAACTAATAAAAATTTCTTTAATTATTTGCTCTACTTCAAAGAGCTTGAAAGATAAATTATTTTTATCGCCATCACTATGATGGTCTGGCATGCCGGTCAATGATTTAATCTTGTCCAATTTAGCTCCTTGCTATTATTTCTGTTGAATTTCTTAGTGAGAGTTTTTCTCTAACCTTTTCTTCGATTTCTTCAACAAGATTTTCACTACTAATTTTTTTATCAGGAGCGCCATCAACATATAATAAATTACTTGGGCTTGCTCCGGTAAGACCTATTTCTGCTGCTTTACTCTCACCTGGACCATTTACATAACATCCAATAATAGCGACCTCTATATCTTCAGAGATGTCTTCAAGTCTTTCTTCTAATTCATTTACGACCTCTATAACGTTAAAGTTTTGTCTTGAACAGCTTGGACAAGCGATAATTTTAACCCCTCTACTCCTGATATTTAGACTTTTTAAAATATCCCAGCCTACTTTAATTTCATCAACAGGATCAGATGCTAGAGAAATTCTAATAGTATCTCCAATACCTTCCGACAAAAGCATACCAACACCAATGGATGACTTTACAGTTCCTGCCCTATAACTTCCAGCTTCTGTAATTCCAAGATGAAGAGGTTGTTTAATTAAATTAGATATTTTTCTATAAGCCTCAACCGTCATTTCAATATTCGATGCTTTTAGGCTCATTTTATAATTTTCAAAATTAAATTTATCTAAGATATCAACATGTCTTAAAGCAGACTCGACTAAGGCATCAGCATTGGGTTCTCCATATTTTTTTTGGAGATCTTTTTCTAATGATCCTGCATTAACTCCAACACGAATGGGAACATTATTATAGATAGCTGCTGAAATGACTTCCTTAATTTTTGATTCTTTTCCAATGTTACCAGGATTTATGCGCAAACAATCTGCACTATCGGCAACCGCAAGAGCAATCTTGTAATCAAAATGAATATCTGCAACAAGCGGAATAGCTACAGCACTTTTTATTTCTTTGAAGGCCTTTGCTTCATCAAACCCTGGAACTGAAACTCTAACTATGTCTGCTCCAGCTGCTTCTAAATCATTGATCTGTTTTACAGTTGACAAGACATCACATGTATCAGTATTTGTCATTGATTGAATAGCTATTGGATTAGATCCACCTATTGAAACATCGCCAACGTTGACAACTTTTGTATCTTTTCTAGTAATCCAGTTACTCATCATTAAAAATAATAGTATTTACTCTAAGTCTATTAGCATTAGTAATAAAATCAATGCTATCCCTATTATATGTTCCCTTTATATGGTCGGCATTTCCAACAACAACCTTGAAGGGTTTTTTAATATCTAGCAAATAGGTATCATCTGATTTAAAGAGTTGGTTTGCAACTAATTCATCTCCTGAGTAAACCTCAATCCAGCATTCATCTGAAAAAGTTAAAGTTAATCTATTTTCTATATAATTATTCGTTTTATCAGCCTCTTCATATAGCTCTGTAGAATCTATTAAATTGTCAGTTACTTTCAAGTTAGTATTTATTGGTATTTCTTTTATATCAGTATTTTTAATATCATCCAGAGTGCTTTTTGAAACATCTTCACTATCTATTTGATTAAAAAAGAAGGACTTGGATAAAATAAATAATATAATAATAATGACTAATGTCACCGCACCTTTTTTTACATTGGGTGTTAATGAAGAATTAAATTTTGTTATTGATTTTTCAATGATTTCAGATTTTCTTAAGTTTTCATCATAAATTGATGGGAAGTCACAACTAAGAGATAAGAAATTTTGATATTTTATAAAATAAGCTCTAGCAAAACTCTCGCTTGGAAAAATAGAATAGTCACCAGATTCTATGGCTTCAATATATTTTATATTCATAATAGAAGCTTTAGCTACTTCATTTTTACTAAGGCCAGCTTTTATTCTTCCTGCTTCAAAGACTTTTCCAATTTTTACAGAATTTGCTGACTTTGCTTCTAGTGTCATGATATGGATTGATGAGATATAAGTTTTTTTCCTTTAACTGATTTAACTAATTTACCAACCAATTGCCCACAAGCTCCGTCCACAGCATCACCCCTAGTCACCCTAAGTGTTGTTATAAAACCCTTATTCATTAAAACCTTTTTAAAAACTTCTATATTTTTATTATTAGATCTTTTATAGTTTGAGCCATCAAATGGATTAAATGGTATCAAATTTATTTTACATGAAATGTTTGATAACAACTTTGCTAACTTTTTAGCAAGCTCCTCAGAATCATTAACTCCATCTATAAGAACATATTCAATAGTAATACTTCTTTTACCATCATAAAAATCTAGATACCTGTTGCATGACTTCATTAATACGCTAATTGGGTATTTTTTATTAATTGGAACTATTTCATCCCTAAGCTCATTAGTTGGAGCATGAAGAGATATTGCAAGTGATACGTCAATCTCATTAAAAAGCTGATCAATTTGCGGAGTAATTCCAGAAGTACTAATTGTAATTCTTTTTCTGGATAGGCCATATGCAAGCTGTTCTTTCATTATTTTTGCTGATTCAATCACTGGTATAAAATTAAGTAAAGGTTCACCCATTCCCATAAAAACGACATTCGTTATTAGAGGTTCATTATTGCTACTAAAGTTTGCAAGCCAAAGCTGGCCAATTATTTCATCTGCAGTTAAATTTTTTTCGAAGCCCTGAGCTCCAGTTGCACAAAATGTACACTGAAGTGCACAACCAGCCTGTGAAGAGATACA
>ENA-UZWU01010711-UZWU01010711.1-metagenome-genome-assembly--contig:-Day-4--1m-contig-10711_pt1 | contig 10556 bp, 10 predicted proteins | sample MGYA00260345_ERZ794905 | MGnify/ENA metagenome assembly ERZ794905
TTTTCCTGCAGCGACCCGATTCAGTTGCACCTTTGTCACGGCCATTACCGCGAGAGCGGCAAAGGTTTTATTTTTCCAATTGACCTCAGGCAGGGCGATATCGAACTCGCCAGCGCGCCACCGATTGGGCAAATCAGGTTGAAATGCCATGCCTCTCGCTATGCCTAGCATGGCGACTGCAAAACCGGCCTCATTTTTCTCCAATGCGTTTTCGGCGACTGAGCGGCGCAAAATACCCCCAGTCACCATAATTGGCATTGTTGCGACGGCGGCTACTTCTCTCGCGAAATCAACAAAATAAGCTTCTCGACGCAGGGTCGATTCCGATTTACCTTCCTCTTTTTCGGCAACTCGGCCCTGCATGGCAGGGCTCTCGTAGCTACCCCCTGACAACTCCACCAGATCAACTCCGAGTCCGTTCAATGATTCCACCACAGCGATGGCGTCTGCCAGACTGAATCCGCCGGTTTGAAAATCCGCGGAGTTGAGTTTCACTGAAACGCAAAAATTAGGTGCAACAACCGCCCGGATACGCTTAATGACCTCGATCAGAATGCGCGAGCGATTGGTGATGTCACCGCCCCATTGGTCGGTCCTTCGGTTGCTTAATGGGGATAGGAATTGACTGATGAGATAACCGTGCGCAGCGTGGACCTGAACTCCGGTAAATCCTGCGGACTGGGCTTTGTGACTGGTGATGGCAAAGCGTTCAATCAGCGTTTCAATTTCTACCTCGGTCATAGCGCGAGGTTGCGCAAATAGCTTGGATAAATTACCCATATCCAGTGCCACATCGGAGGGTGATAGGGCGGTTTCACCCATGGCTTCATAAACTTGACGCCCGGGATGATTGATTTGCATCCATAGTTGTCCACCGGGTGGTGTTCCCATCTTTGCCCAGCGCTTAAACGGCGCTAGATCGGTTTCTGCTTGTAATACAACACCCCCAGGGCCGGTCATAGCGTCTGCTGCAACCATTACGTTGCCCGTTAGCGTTAGGCCTACACCACCCTCGGCCCAGCGGCGATAAAGTTCATATAGGCGATCGCCAGGGAGTTGACCCTCATCACAAAGGTTTTCTTCCATCGCTGCCTTACAAAGACGATTGGGGATTACGACGCCGTTGGGTAGCTCTAGTGGTTGGAACAAAGGAGATGCTGAGGACGTCATGAGAATTTCCCGATCTATTAATCGATGGATTTTGATGTGATCCCCCCAATCATTTAGAAGAGACCCTTATTGCCTTTAATGCCGATTGCGCCGATGGATGGGCGTCTTACCGGGCAGTCACAAAGGATGGTATATTTTTGACACTGGGTTTATACAAGTAACCATTGGGTCTCGCAAGACGTCACATTTTTAAGCCTCAGTTACCGTGAAGGAACCGCGAACAAGAAATCGCAAGAAAGGAAACACCATGTCCGAGTCAGAATTCTGCCCCGTTTTCGGGAGAATCAATCAGGTACTCGCCCGAGTGGGTGATCGCTGGAGTGTCTTGCTTGTAATCTCCATGGCGCGCAATGGCGCCTCGCGTTTTAACGAGCTCAAGCACCGGCTGGGTATTTCCCAAAGAATGTTGAGTGTGACTCTTAAGGCTTTAGAGCGCGATGGTTTGGTGATCAGAACACACTACCCGGAGATACCACCGAGGGTTGAATATGCGTTGAGCGAGATGGGCCTATCATTTCATTCAGCCGTCGATGCGCTGGGGTACTGGGCGGTCGATAACCTTGAGGCAATTGATCTTGCTAGGGCTTCCTACGACAAAGGTTTGACTGGGAAATAAGTGCGATTAAATCAGGCAGGTTTTTAGCGCAAGCCGCTTATCACTCAAGTATCAAAGGACTCAACATGGCTATTAAATCCAGCATCTACAAAGCCAGGCTGAACGTAACCGATATGGATCGGCACGTGTATCAGGAGTTCCCACTGACCATTGCCTGTCACCCTTCGGAGACCGAAGCACGCATGATGTTAAGGGTGGTTGCTTTCGCTTTGCATGCTCACGAGCGTTTGGAGTTTGGTCGTGGCATCAGTACCGACAATGAGCCCGATTTATGGCAAAAGTCCTTAACCGATGATATTGAGCTTTGGGTCGACCTAGGCACCCCCGATGAAAGTCGAATTCGTAAAGCCAGCGGTCGTGCACATCGTGTTGTGTTGTACGTCTATGGTGATCGCTCAGTGCCCGTTTGGTGGTCGAAGCAAGGGACTGCGCTGGCGCGTTTCAGTAACTTGAGAGTCGTCCAGATATCGGACCAGTCCCTACAAACCTTAAGTGCTTTCGCTGGCCCTAATATGTCATTACAGAGCGTCATGGAGGATGAGCACGTTGTATTCAGCAGCACTGACCATGAGGCAATGGCTGAGGTGGAGCTGACGGTGTTAAAGGCGTAGCGTCAGTAGAGGTTTGTGTTCAGCGCAGCCGTCGGCCCGGGTGTGAAGAAATGGCCAAAATTGCGAGACAGGCCAACTTTAGGAGCCGGTTATGCCCGCTCTGTTTTGACCATACCCGAATGACACAATGCGGCTGAGGGCAGAAAGATTTCTGCCGGATTGATCGCGCAATTCATTAAAAAATGTTTGTGTGGCTCGCAGTGCTCTTTGGCTGGTGATGCCGGAATCAATAACCCCGTGATTGCGCAAACAGCCTTCGACATCAGCGGTGAGTAAAAAAGTATCGACACCTAGAGTGCGCAGAGCATAGGGGCCGGTGTTGCCTCCCAGACGGCTGCCTTGTTTTTTAAGGTAAAGCCAAAGGCCAATCACATCGTCTTCGGGCCAGTTGGCGATGAAGGCGCCAAAACTCTTAGCCTCGCGGCGCTCGGTATCGGCGATCATGGCGGCATTTGTAAGGATGGTTTTCACTTTGTTGTGGTTACGAATGATCGCGGGGTTGCTGGCTTTCCGCTCGAGCATATCGTCGGGCATCATCAGCAGGCGCTTGATGTCGAAGCCCCAGAACTCCTCTTCAAAGTGGTCCCACTTCTTGTCGACAACTCGCCAGACAAATCCCGACTGAAAGACCTTTCGGGTAAATTCCGCCAAATAACGATCGGATCCCAGAGCTGTAAGCTGCTTTTTGCTAGCGACCTTCGGAAGCATTGCTTCCACGGCAGCCTTCCCGCCTTTGCGTTCGCAGGCTCTGTCATAGAGCTCTTGATAATCTGGAGTATTCACCCAGTTAGTGTAATGCCTAAAAGGGGGTTAGTTGAAATGCTTAGCGCTCAATTTCAGCCATAGGGTTGAAGGCGCGATGTGGCGCATTTGACTGGCGTGTAGGCGGGCGTTTTTTGTAGCCAATGGCAAGTGTTCTTCTTACCAAAAAAGCTCAGCCTGTATTCACCTTAAAGCGATTTGTTGTATCGATGCCCTGGGCATTGCGGTGCAAATAACTGCAGATGACCCCATATTATGGCGCCAGCCCAATGATGCTGAATTTCCCAAAACCAAGATGTTTTGCGACAGACCGTGGGGGTGAAATTTTTTCCTCACCAACCTACGCAAAGCCATGACATGGCTCTATACTTTGGGCCAAGACACAGAGTAAATCGTCAGGCTAGATGGTTCTGAGATGAGCTGGCATAGGTTGTGTTCGAGTGCTGTGATGCCTAGGAGCTCAATAATAATGAAGTGGCAAAATCTTGGTGACCAACTACCTCAGGTCTACAATCCGTTGACTCGGTTTATCGGCCGATCGACCCTGAGAATTCTCGGCTGGCGTATCAACGGTGAGTTTCCAAATCGCCCCAAATTTGTCGTCGCTTTAGTCCCCCATAGCTCAAATATGGATTTTATTCTAACGATTGCCGTTCTTTGGTCTCTGGGATTGAAGTCGAGTTTCATGATGAAGCACACGCTGTTTTGGTTTCCATTGGGCCCAATATTGCGCGGGCTAGGAGGCATACCCGTTGACCGTCGTAGCGCCCAGGGGCTGGTGGAACAAATGCGTGCTGAGTTCAGTCGGCGTTCACGTTTGGTGTTGGGGGTGACCCCACAGGGCACCCGGGGAGGCTCGGGAGAATTCAAGCAGGGCTTCGCTAGGATAGCGACCGCAGCCGGAGTGCCTATACTGCCCGCCGTTTTGCACTACAAAAAGCGCACGGTGCAGCTGGCATCACTCATTGAAGAATTCAACGATGTGCCCAAGCTTATCGAAACGGTGCAAACCATGGCACGTAGCGGGTCGGCACGCCATCAGAGCGCCTAACCTCGGCGTTTTTCCAAGCGTAAATCGACATTTTGCCCATTCTGCAGGCTGTGACGCGGGTATGACGATTGCTAAGGGCACCTCGGCCACTATTGGGCTGTGCAATCAGTCATGATACTCTGTATCATCACTGCCTCGGGCTTTTCAAGTAGACGGAATGTAGGGCGACCGTGGACATAATTTTAAGTGCGGAACAGAAGTGCGCAGACAATGGCGTAAAGCTGACCAAGCGCAGAAGACAGGTGTTAACGGCTTTGTTGGAGTGTAATGCAGCAGTGTCTGCCTACGAGTTGACGGAGCTGTGTAACCAGCAAGGTGAGACCGCGATGCCGGCCATGTCGGTCTACCGGATATTGGAGTTTCTAGAGGGGCAGTCGCTGGTACACAGACTCAGTACCACGAATAAATACATCGCCTGCTCTCACATCAGCTGTGACCACACCCATTTTACGCGCCCCCAATTTCTGATTTGTAATGACTGTACGCGGGTTCAAGAGGTTGATGTGACCTCAGAAACCCTCTCAGCCATAGAGCGTGTTGCTGCCGATGTTGGCTTTAACCTGAGCGACAAGCAGCTAGAAGTGTCTGGCACTTGCTCCAACTGTAAATAAACTCGAGTTTTTAATCCGTGAATAGCTTAACAACAACGCCCAAGCCCTTGGCTGACAAAACCGCCATGGGTTTGTCCTCGCTCTGTATGCTGCATTGTTTGGCGCTGCCAGCGCTGCTCGCCATTTATCCATCTGCATTAGCCGTAGCGTTAACCGATGAGCTGTTTCACACCACCATGGTGTTTCTTGCCATTCCTGTGAGTGCCATTGCTTTATCGCTGGGTTGTCGGGAGCACAAAAGCTATCGAATACTGGTTGTTGGGTTCACGGGTTTACTGATTTTGGTGGCATCCGCAACCCTCGGCCACGATCTTGTTGGGGAGATAGGTGAAAAGGTGCTCACCGTCGTTGGCGCGCTGTTGGTGTTTGGTAGCCATCTCATCAATTTTCGAATGTGCCGACAGGCTAAACACTGCGAGTGTGACTCATAGCGGGCACAACCCTCTAGGATCCATTTTGCATCAATAAAAGATATGATGTATCGTATCTTTATGTCTTCAAGCTTTCACCTACACCAATACAACCGCGGCCCCCGATGGCTGATGCCGCTGCGCGGTATCGCGTTGCTGCTGCTGGCGGTTGCGTTGGTCGCTGGACAAGCCACGACCCTTGCTCATGAAGCCGATCCGTTTTGTGACGAGGAGCTTTGTGAGCTGTGTGAGGGCGGCGCTGGCGAGCTATCTATCACCCCAAACGCCTCTGCTGCAGCAGGTGGCGACAAGTTTCACCCCTTCTCTAAAATTTTCTCGGCCCCGGGCCATCCTGGCAGACGTTCAGTCGCCATGGTGCGCGCACCGCCGTGCGCGTCACTCAGGACATCGTAACGTCTAAGTCCGATTGGGCTTATCTCATCTAATTTTTAGGAACTCTCTAATGAAATCCAAACTTAATGTTTGGACGGGACTTGCGTCCTGTCTGGGTCTACTTGTTGTGGCTGGTGAAGCGCTGAGCCAAACCGAGTCAGATGCCGCCCTCGAAGAAGTTATTGTTCGCTCACACCCGCTGTCAGCTGAGGGCCTGTCACAACCCGTCACAGTATTGGCTGGCGATGAGCTCAATAAAGCCCTCGCTGCTTCACTTGGCGATACGCTCAGCGTGATTCCGGGTGTCCATTCAGCTAGTTTCGGTCCCGCCGTTGGCCGGCCCGTTATTCGGGGTTTGAGTGGGCCTAGGGTAAAAATCATGGAAGACCGAATCGATAGCCTTGATGTGTCGATATCAAGTCCCGACCACGTTACGACAATTGAGCCATTTGCTGCTCAATCTATTGAAGTATTGAAAGGACCGAGCACCTTGCTTTACGGCAGCGGCGCTATCGGCGGTGTTGTTGACATTCACACGGGTCGAATTCCCCACAGATTACCTGAGGCTATGTCGGCGGACTTGGAGGTCAGAGGGTCCGACAATGCTAGCCAGCGCGCAGGGGCGGGTCGTATTGAGGGTGGTGCAGGTGCTTTCGCATTCCACGTCGACGGCTTTTACCGTGATGCTGACGAATACGATATCCCCGGCTATGCCGAGTCCTCGTTGCAGCGGGCCAGTGAAGCCCATGGTGAAGAGCACCACGACGATGAAGGCCACGACGACGATCATGACGAGGGCCATGATGAGCACGAAGGTGAGGAGGAGGCTTTCGGCACTCTTCCTGGTAGCCAAATGCAAGTTCAGGGTGGCAGCTTTGGTCTATCCTTCATTGGAGATACCGGCTTTTTGGGCGTCGCGGTGTCCACGTATGAGGGTGAGTATGGGTTGCCCGGTCACTCGCATCATCACGACGAAGAGCACGGTGACGAGCACGAGGGTGAACACGACGAAGATGAACATGATGACGATGAGCATGAGGGCGAGCATGAGGGGCATGGCGAAGAAGAAATGCCCCCCATTCTTGATCTGAACCAAACCCGAATCGACGTTGAGGGCGGTTTAGAGGCTCCTTTCCCCGGCATTCGTAATGTAAATGTGCGCATGGGTTACAACGACTATGAGCACACTGAGGTTGAGGGTGAAGAAGGTGGTACTCAATTCAAAACCGAAGCCTGGGAAGCAAGGTTAGAAGCTACCCACTATGCAATGCTTGGCTTTGAAGGTGCTGCAGGTTTGCAAATTTCTAACCGTAAATTCTCAGCCCTTGGCGAAGAGGCATTCGTCCCGCCAGTCGATACCCAATCGCTCGGTTTATTTTGGGTGGGTCAAAAGAGCTTGGGTGATGTCAGTCTTGAAACGGGCCTTCGCTATGAAAAGGTAGAGCACGACCCTAGTGAGGGTCGGGCACGAGATTTTAATCTTGGTTCTGCATCATTAGGCCTAATTGTGCCCCTGTCAGATTCCTTAACCTTAAGTGGCCAGCTTGATTACTCTAATCGCGCGCCAATAGCCGAGGAGCTGTACAGCAACGGCCCGCATTTGGCGACTCAGACTTTTGAGATCGGTGACCCTTTATTGGATGAAGAAACCGCCAAGAATGTATCGGCAAATCTTCGCTTTTCGTCGGGCTCCGTGAGCTGGGCGTTGGGTGCTTTCCTGACGGACTTCAACGACTTCATTTACGAAGCCAATACGGGTCTCGAGGATGACGAATTGCCTGTTCTGCAATGGTCGCAAGATGATGCAACGGTTCATGGCATGGAAGCTGAGGCGTCTTGGACCGCAATGTCTTGGTCGGAAGGAGCCTTCACCGTCAGCGCTGCTTTTGACTTGGTTGAAGCACGCTTAGAGGAGAGGGCGAATCGCAATTTACCCAGAATTCCTCCGCAGCGCTGGACCCTCACGGGTAATTTCACGCAGGGTCCTTTTCAGGCCGAAGCGTCATGGCGCACGGTATCAAGTCAGTCAGATGTGGCCGTTAACGAGCTGCCCACAGAGAGTTTTGACGATTTGCGGCTCTACTTGTCCTACGCATTGGCATTTGGATCAACAGATGTCGATCTGTTCTTAAACGGACTCAACTTGACCGACGAGGAACAACGACTGCATACATCCTTTATCGCTCAGATGGCACCCCGGGCGGGTCGCACGATCGAGGCGGGTTTTAGGATCCGTATGTAGTTGCTGTGCTGACAATTAACGTAAAGACTCAATGATGCAGGGGCCTCCTTGGGAGGCCTCTACCTTCCGTTTATGAACGCGGCGCGTGATGGGCGTTAAGCGTTTTTCTTTATAAGGCAGCCCAGCAAGCGGTCTTCCCAATTGGCATCGATAGACTCAGCAATAATTTCGATCCTCGACTCCATGCAGTCGTCAATGGGCAACTCCTGAAGTACGCCACCGACCATGTTGTAGGCAAAAACTCCTTTTTCAGTGATGAAAATAGCCTTCATCCTAGCGACGTTCAGCCTGCGCAAGAACGCAAATAACGCGGCATAGCGAAAGATCATCTCAGGGTGAATGCGCCACCCCGTGCTTTCAAAACCTTCACCCTGATTCTCCGCTCGGAGAAAGCCACATTCTGGAAGCGGCTGGTCTTCGGGTAGCGAGGCCTCGCGATCAGGTTGGCGGATTTGGGGGCCTATCGACCTCCAGTCTGTGTTGCCCTCAAGCCGACCAATATCAACGTTGCCATAAGTTGCCGCGATTATTTTTGCTCGGCTGCCCAAAGTCTCGCGGACGTAATCTTGTAACAAGTCATAGTCAGCCGGTGCGCAGAGATCTGATTTGTTAGCCACGATAAGATCGGCAATCGCAAGGTGTTGATCAAAGTTTGGGTGTTGAGCGTTAGTGCTCGAGGACAACACTTGGGCGTCAACCACGGCAACGGTTTGTTGAATCGATAGGGTATTTCTGTGAGCTTCAGCGCTGAGTGTTTCCAGAATCTCAATAGGATGGCCCAGCCCCGTGGGTTCAATCAGTAATCGGTCGGGGGCGACGAGGTGCAGAATTTGGCTTAGGGCCAAATCCATTGAAAACACCGCAGAGCAGCACATACACCCACCTGTAACTTCAAGAACAACGACGTCTTCGTTTTTTGTCTGTGCCCGAAGCAAGCTGCCGTCGATACCAATTTCACCAAACTCGTTAACGATGATCGCCCAGGTTTCGTGTTTTGGCTTCTGAGATAGCAGGCCCAAAATAGCGGAAGTCTTTCCGGCACCAAGGAACCCGGCAATAACATTGACTGCTGTGACCTTCGAGCCCATCGCTTTTCGTCCCTCAGCTGCAGGCATAGGGGTGCAAACTTGATACCTAAGCCAGCCACAAAATGATATGATACACCATATCAAAAAGGAGTTTCGCACCGTTGCTTCAGGCGGTGCTGCTAAATGAGTAAAACCCCGTAAGGGTGGAGTAATAAGCCATGCAAGTTGAATCAAAGCTGCCCGTTACCGTGTTATCAGGGTTTTTAGGGGCAGGAAAGACCACGGTGCTTAGCCATATTTTGAACAACCGCCAGGGCAAAAAGGTCGCTGTCATCGTCAACGACATGAGCGAAATCAACATCGATGCTTCTGTCGTCAAAAACGAGGTTTCGCTAAACCGTAGCGAAGAAAAATTGGTTGAAATGAGTAACGGCTGCATTTGCTGCACGTTACGTGAAGACCTCCTAGAAGAAGTTACTGAACTCGCGAAAGACGGAAGATTTGACTATTTAGTTATCGAGTCCACGGGTATTTCAGAACCCTTGCCTGTGGCTGAGACCTTTACCTTTGCTGATGAAGACGGCGTGTCGCTGTCTCAGGTCGCCGACCTTGACACGATGGTGACGGTTGTCGACGCCATGAATTTTCTTCGTGACTATGACGAAGCCAAATTTCTTCAAGACGCGGGGGAGTCTTTGGGCGAGGACGACGAGCGGTCGGTAGCCGATTTGCTCGTTGACCAGGTGGAATTTGCCGATGTCATTTTGATCAGTAAAACCGATTTGGCCAGCCCCTCAGAGGTCGAACGCCTGACGGCGATTTTGCGCACCCTGAATACTCGCGCAAAGCTAATACCTATAGCCCATGGCGGTGTAGATGTTGACGAGGTCCTGAATACGGGACGCTTCGACTTTGAGCGCGCGCAGCAGGCGCCGGGCTGGTTGCAAGAGATGCGCGGTGAGCACGTTCCGGAAACTGAGGAATATGGCATCAGCAGTTTCAGCTATGTTGCACGAAGGCCGTTTCACCCGGAAAAATTCCATCACTTTCTTCATGATACGGAGCGCTATGGCAAGTTGCTGCGCTCAAAGGGGTACTTCTGGTTGGCTACACGCCCGGAGTTCGCGGGCCAGTGGAGTCAGGCGGGGGGTATTGCCCGGTATGGGTTTGGGGGGTTGTTTTGGTCTGCCGTTCCCCGCGCCAATTGGCCCACTGATGAGGAGTATCTCGAGAGTATCGATAAGGTTTGGGTTGAGCCCTTTGGCGATATGCGCCAGGAGCTTGTATTCATTGGTCAGGATCTTGATGAGCCGAAAATGCGGCGGGCCCTGGACGACTGCTTACTGACTGAGGATGAGCTGCTTAGGGGCAAACAGTATTGGGCGACCCTTACCGACCCTTTTCCCCAGTGGGAGCAGCAGTCGTGAATAGTCAGGCGCCTGTAGCGGCACGTAAGGTACTGGGAGAGGACAGCCCAACGATCAAAACCCGGCGTTCTGTAGCGGGTAATGATGTAGCGGTGCTCTCGGCGATCTATGAAGAGGATGTAAACATCGCGAATTGGCACCGGGAACTCCCTGAGCCGCTGCGTTGTTCTGTAGAACACCTATTAGATCTGGCTCCAGCATTTGGGATGAGCCTAATGACAACACCTGCTAAGGC
>ENA-UZWU01014229-UZWU01014229.1-metagenome-genome-assembly--contig:-Day-4--1m-contig-14229_pt1 | contig 10554 bp, 10 predicted proteins | sample MGYA00260345_ERZ794905 | MGnify/ENA metagenome assembly ERZ794905
GAGCGTTGCAAGCACACGGTTAACCTGACGGCTGGTGATGAAGCTATTAATATAGAAGAAGATGATGAGGCAGAATCAAAGCTGTTGATGCATAAACATCGCTGCAAGCTGTGTAATACCTCTATGGACAGCTATCTGCTCGATGAAACGCGCAAACTGCATGTCTGTGGTAATAATCCGGACTGTATTGGTCATGAGATTGAGATTGGTCAATATGTGATCAAGGGCTATGAAGGCCCAGTGATCGAATGTGACAAATGTGGCAGTGATATGCAGCTTAAGACTGGCCGATTCGGTAAGTACTTTGGTTGTACTGGTGAAAATGCCGAGGGCGAGCCCTGTAAAAATACCCGTAAACTACTGCGCAATGGTGAAGCTGCTCCGCCTAAGGTGGATCCTATCTCTATGCCGGAACTTCGCTGTGTAAAAGTTGAAGATCACTATGTACTTCGCGATGGTGCGTCGGGGATTTTCCTCGCGGCCAGCCAGTTCCCACGTCATCGTGAGACCAGAGCGCCGACCGTAAGCGAGCTATTGCCTTATAAAGATCAGATTGATGCGAAGTATCAGTTTTTACTGACGGCACCAGTTATGGATCCCGAGGGTAAGACCACGGTGATTCGCTACAGTCGCAAGACTAAAGAGCAGTATGTGCGCAGCGAAGACAATGGCAAGCCAACGGGCTGGAGTGCTTATTACAGTGGTGGTAGCTGGAAGGCTGCTGAAAAAGGCAAGTAGAGGGCATGGCTCTCTCTGTTTATCTATCAGCGGTCAACCAGAAGTTATTGTTTGCAGCGCAGTTACTGGCCACAGATATTAAGCTATCGGTGGGCGGTCAGCAGGATAGTCATCAGGCGACCGCCATCGCCCAGTCAGTGGCACTGCAGTTGCAGAGAGCCTGGTACTGGCATCTGCAAGACGTGGCCTCTAACTATAAAATGCAGGATCCCGAGGCTGTGGTTAGCGCTGCCTCTCTGTTGGCGCTGCTTGATGCCGAAGGCAAAACCCCAGGCGAAGCCATTGAATTAAATGATCTCGAAGCAGATAAAAACTCCTGGGTGGCACAGCTGTTAAATGCTCATCGGCATCTCTACATTGTGCCGGTGGCGCGCAGAGCCGAGATGGATGCAGATCGACTGCCGATGATTGCCGTAGATATCAGTGGTGATTCTATCGATTGGGATATACAGCAGGCCCGGGCATGGCTGAGCCGGATGCAAGAATTGGTAGATCGTCAGCGGGATATGATGATCGAATTTTAATACCAGGCGATATCGAGGTTAACAGTTAGCAGTGTAGCTGTTAGACTCGCTGGTAGAAGTAAACATGATTGGAAACTAAGTATGGCTTTGACCGAATTTGAACTTATTATGCTGGATAATGGAGAAGTTGCACTGCAGCGCTCAGGCACCGATGAGCCATTAGTGCGTATTACTTTTTCACCAGAAGTTCTTGAGTATTTAGATGGCAAGCATATTGACGTCGCCAAGAGCATGATGGATGCGGGTATTCAGGCCGTGTTTGAGATCAACGAAGAGCGTTCACCTGCAACGACTGATGTGGATGAAAAGCGCCATACCCTTCATTAAGTAAAATCCCTTAGAGCAAAGTATTCAGCAACATGGACATATCCATTCTTGAAAAACTTGCCGAACAGCGCAAGGTCTCAACCTACCGACAACATTTAATGCTCTGCACTGCAGGCAAGTGTGCGCCAGAAAATCAGGCCAATGAGTCTTGGGAGTATCTTAAACGGCGTATTCGTGAGTTGGGCCTTTTGGATGTCGATTCTGGGGTCTATCGCTCTAAGGTGGACTGCCTAAGAATTTGCCGGCAGGGGCCTATCATGCTCAGTTATCCAGATGGCACCTGGTACCACAGCTGCTCCCCAGAGGTTATAGAGCGGATTCTGCAAGAGCATGTGCTTGAGGGCAATCCGGTAGCAGACTACCGGTTTGCTAATTCTTCAGTTTAGGTCAGTAGCCTAACGACTGAGCGTTAAGCCGAGTTGTTGTTAAGCGTTAAATTGCAACCCTAACTACACCAACCGCCAGACCTTCAATAGCAAATTCTTGAGCGCGCAAATCGACTATTATGGGTGAGTAATCACGATTTTCCGGCAGTAGCTGAATCTCATGTTTGCTGCGCGTGCGCTTGAGACGTTTTACCGTTACCTCACCATCGACTCGGGCAACTACAATCTGCTGATTATCAGCCGTTGGCTGCTGATGCACAGCCAGTAGATCGCCATCCATAATGCCAACATCGACCATACTCTGGCCCTGCACACGCAAAAAGTAATCGGCATGGGGATGAAAAGTACTTGATGGCACTTCTTGATAGTCTTCAATATTTTGCTCAGCCAATATTGGCTCACCAGCAGCGACTCGGCCGACAATGGGAATGCCACTGTACTGTTCGACAATACGGATACCTCGCGAGGCGCCCGGGATCATCTCGATTACGCCTTTGCGGGCCAGTGCTCGCAGATGATCTTCCGCGGCATTAGCCGAGCGAAACCCCAGTGTTTGGGCTATTTCGGCTCTGGTTGGCGGATAGCCAGTTTCATCCAGATTGTCTTTGATTAGATCAAAAATTTGTTGCTGTCGAGCTGTAAGACGTTCCATAAGAGTATCCTCGATTCGAATAGCTGTTATTATATACAGTAACCAGTCTTTGGCAAGTTCTACTATATTGAAGCAAAACGGAGGGTTAGAAATATGCTTGAAGCAAAGGTTCAAGAAGCGTGGCGCGTTCTGCGTATTCAGTCGGAATTAGTCGATGGAACAGATAGGTTACTTAAAATAGGTGCGGCAGTATCCGTCTTTGGTGGCGCCCGATTTGGGTCGCAATCAGAACCCTATCAGCAGGCACAGATTTTGGGGGAGTTGCTGGGTAACGAGGGGGTACCTGTTATTACCGGCGGTGGCCCGGGCATTATGGAGGGGGCCAACAGGGGATGTTTTTCTACCCAGGCAACGTCCGTCGGTTTAAATATTGAGTTGCCATTTGAGCAGACGAGCAATCCCTATCAGGACTTATCCCTAGATTTTCGCTACTTTTTTGTGCGCAAGTATCTTTTTATTAAGCATGCGGTGGGCTTTGTAATCTTTCCTGGTGGCTATGGCACCTTGGATGAGTTATTTGAGGCGCTGACCCTTGTGCAAACAGGCAAGGTAGAGCCATTTCCCATTGTCTTAGTAGGAGTGGCTTACTGGGAAGGGCTCGTCGATTGGATTAAGCAGCGTATGCTCGACGAAAAATGCATCTCTGAGGAAGAACTAGAGCTATTTGAGCTGGTCGACAATAGTGAACAGGCCGCCGAGGTAATACTCAGGCATATTCGCATGGGCAATTCTAATCTTGCCAGCGAGCGTTAAAGTTCATCCCAGCCAAATTGGGCGTCGGGCTCCAGACTGGATAGTGGATCGCTGGCAGAGGCGGGTATAAAAACCCCATCGACAAAAAAGCGTTCGCCGTCGCTCAGGTTCATTGAACTACGCCAGTCCTCCGGTGGATTGGCTTGTATGACGGCCATCTGCGACCAGCTGTCGAGGGTGATATCGTCATATTCGCCGTCTTCGTATCTGATATCAATGGCGGCGGTATAGTCATCGATTGCGACTATCTCAAACAGCCGGCTAACGGCGATATCTTGATACCACTTACCAATAGATGGAACATGAATTGCCATGATCTTTCTCCTGATAGTTATTGGTTACTTTTCGAGACACCTAAAAATATCACTAATCCATGCGGGTTGCATCGGGTTGTTGTTGGACTGAAAAATGTTAGTTGGCGAAGAAATGTTAAGTAGATTTTTACATAGATTACTTAACTCCTCATAAAACATAGTGTTATTTTTTTAATGCTGAAATGGAATAAACGCGTAAAATACCCGAAAGGAATAGCGGGCTTGGCTTTAACATTAAATCCGTCTAAACAATGACTCAAAACTACGATTGATTTGGAACAGTATGACGACTAAACAGCATGGACAGTACGGACGCCTAATGCTCGATCTGGTTGGCACCAGTCTCAGCGAAGTTGAGCATAATCAGTTACAGAATCCCCATGTAGGTGGCGTCATTTTATTTGCCCGCAATGTTGAAAGTCGTGAGCAGATTAGTGCTCTTGTCCGCCAGATCAGGGCTGCCTCGGCTCATGTGCTAATCGCTGTAGATCAGGAGGGCGGAAGGGTACAGCGTTTCCGCGATGGTTTTGCCCGCTTTCCGCCCATGCAGGTAATCGGTGACTTGATGGCGCAGAATTCAGAGGCTGGCCTAGCATTGAGCAGAGACGCTGGCTGGCTTATGGCGGCCGAGGTGATTGCCTGTGGTCTGGATATTAGTTTTGCGCCGGTGCTTGATGTAGATAGAGACACCAGCAGCATTATTGGCGACCGTTCTTTTTCCGATCAACCTCAAGCTGTTATCGACGTAGCTCAGGCTTTTATTGACGGTATGCATGAGGCCGGAATGGCCGCCACTGGCAAACATTTCCCTGGTCATGGCGGCATTATTGCTGACAGCCACCTTGAAGCGCCGGTTGATACCCGCGGTTGGGAAGCGCTTGAGGCACATGACTTAAAACCGTTTGATGCACTGAGCGAATCTCTGGACGGTATTATGCCAGCGCATATTACTTTCCCGACGGTTGATCCTTATTCTGTGGGCTTTTCGTTGTTCTGGTTACAAACCATACTGCGTGATAGGCTGGGATTTAAAGGGGTGATCTTTAGCGATGATCTGACCATGAAAGGCGCTGATATTGCTGGTGGCTATGTGGACAAAGCCAAGCTAGCACTGGACGCTGGATGCGATATGATTCTGGTATGTAATTGCCCAGAGGGCGTGGTTGAGGTGCTAGACTTTATGGGTAGCACCGCTGTGGATAGCTGCGATAAGATTGCTGGGATGCGCGCACGTAAATTTATGAGCTGGGACGAGCTTGAAAACCATCCGCGGCGGCTCGACACCATTAAAAAACTTAAAGAATTGGGTACTAAATAGGTCAGAATATGAATCGTCTCGAGAGTTGGTTGGTCAATTTAACCGGTGAACACTACCTGTGGGTATTTGAACTATTTGTCATAGTGCTGATTGCGCTGAGTTTGGGATTTGTGCTCAATCGGATGCTTGATAAGCTGGAAGTGCAGGCGGCCAAAACCAAAACTGTCTGGGATGATGCCCTTATAGAAGCCTGTCGCCGGCCAGCGATATGGCTAATCTGGATTCTAGGCATTAACTTTGCTGCAGGCATAGCTGCGCAAAAAATGGACTCGCCGCTGCAGGCAATGATTGATCCCATTAACCGTCTGGCGCTGATATTTCTCGGCACAATATTCCTGACTAATTTTATTAAACGCGCTGAGCGCAATCTAGTACATCCAGAGTATATGGCTCAGCCGATGGATGCCACTACAGTGCGCGCTGTGGGTAAGTTACTGCGCGCCTCGGTGATTATTACCGGCGTACTTATTGCGATGCAGCTGTTTGGTTACAGTATTTCTGGCTTGCTGGCATTTGGTGGTATAGGTGGTATTGCGGTGGGTTTTGCGGCCAAAGACCTGCTGGCTAATTTTTTTGGTGGCCTGATGATCTATCTGGATCGCCCATTTTCGGTCGGTGAGTGGATACGCTCACCGGACAAAGAGATTGAGGGTACGGTTGAAGATATTGGCTGGCGTTTGACTAGAATTCGAACCTTCGACAAGCGTCCCCTGTATATTCCAAACTCGGTATTTGCCAGTATTTCGGTTGAGAATCCCTCACGTATGAGCAATCGCCGGATCCATGAAACTGTAGGTATCCGCTATCAGGATATAAGCAGTATGGATGCCATTGTGACTCAGGTTACTTCTATGTTGATGGCGCATCCGGAGATTGATACCAACCAAACCATGATTGTGAACTTTAATAAGTTCTCGGCAAGTTCAGTGGATTTCTTTGTCTATACCTTCACTAAAACCACCAATTGGGTTGATTTTCATCAGATCAAGCAGGATGTTTTGCTGAGAGTTGCGGAGATTGTCGCCGCCAATAGCGCAGAGATTGCGTTTCCCACATCAACATTGCATATTGCCAGTGAGGGGCAATTTGATCACGGCTCGCAATAACTGTAAGCAAAAAGTAGATCGCAAGAATTGTAAAATAGTCACTACAGTAATCCAAATAACGGTAGTCGAAGCCTACCGTCGCAGTAGATCCACAGTAGTGCTGCGCTTTTAGTGAGGTCTAAGCAAAGTTAGGTTTGGGGGCTCTTTTTAGGATCTGTACCCGCTATCTACCCGACTTTTTATTACTGACATAATTCCCCTAGACGCTGCTGGCTTAAACTTAAAATGCGCATTGCTCCATTTATAGCAGTCGGGTAAGCCTGTATTAGAGTTGCTAGGTTTTTACTTTATACTGGGGTCTTTAATTTTCTGATATAGGCTTTCATCTGGTGCGTATTCCTCTTGTTATTGTATTTTGCTGTGGCCTGCTGGGCTGTCTTGGAGCCCCGGAAGGGGTTACTCCAGTAAAGGATTTTAGTATCGATCGCTATCTGGGTAAGTGGTATGAGGTGGCTCGACTCGACCATTCTTTTGAGCGCGGCCTCAGTGCGGTAACAGCAGAATATTCTCTGCGTGACGATGGTGGCGTGCGGGTTATCAACTCTGGTTTATCCGCTGAATCTGGTGAGCTTAGCGAAGCTGAGGGTAGGGCATATTTTGTTGAAGATGCCGACCAAGGTTATTTAAAAGTGTCTTTCTTTGGCCCGTTTTTTGGCTCTTATATTATTTTCGAGCTGGATACTGAAGGCTATGAATATGCTTTTGTAGCAGGGAATAATACCAACTATTTATGGCTCTTGGCGCGCACGCCTGTGGTGAGTGATAAGGTGAAGGAGCGCTTTATTGAGCAGTCAAAGGCGCTTGGCTTTGCCACCGATGAGTTGATTTTTGTTAAGCATCCTACTGGCCAATAGGCTGTGCAATAGTATCCTGCGCAAACTCTTCCACTTGCGTATCCAACGGCTGTTGGGGCGGATTTAGCAGTTCTGGCACGACGGGCTTTATGGTTAGCATAATGCCCATCTCTGGATGGTCTATGTAGTAGATGGTCTGCTCTTCGATACGCTTTGATTTATTGAGAATCCAGACTGTGTCAACAGGGTATTTTTGCGGTTGGCTATTGTCGGGTAGAGCAGGCTCGGGGTTTTCTATTCCAAGGGGCTCAGGGCCTTCTATTTCGAAACGCTCAGGGCCTTCTATTTCAAAATGCTCAAGGCTGTTTGTTCCAACAGGCTCAGGGGCGCCCATTTTTAGAGGCTCAAGGCTGTTTATTTCAGGAGTCTCAAGGTTGTCAGCGCTATCAGGTTTTTGGCTTTCGTCGATTGCTAGCATTGGTTCGGCCGCGATCTCATTGAGCGAAAATTGGTCTTCGGCAGACTCGGGCGCAGTGGGGAAGTCGGGCAACTCTATTAATGTGGCGGGGTTAGCTGTATCGATATTGGCAAATTGTAGCAGCCATAAATCTGATTCAAAATGCAAGAATCGCGACTTATAAAAGCGCAGTGAGCCCTCTAGTTGGAAGCGGTCTTCAAAGCGCTGCCCGGCCTTGATGACCACCCAGGGATCGGCAGCACCCTCATCGGCTGCGAAGCGCCAGGCCTCATGAAAAACCACATTATATTGGCGGCGATCTAGCGCTGCTGCACTTTCATTGAGCTCGCGGAACTCCTTATCCAATAGTAAAAATGGCGTCTCATACTGGGGTACATACAGTTCTTCAGGCTCTGTGGTTTGAGCAATATCCACACTCTCATTGATAAGCAGGCTGTCGACATTAAGCCCATCCTCAGTTGCCATTAGTGGATCAGCCACAGTTGCTATTAGTGGATCAGCCACAGTGACCATAGGAATCATACGCAGTGATTCATCCAGGGTCGGCTGATAGAGGAGTGATCCCTGTGCCAGGGGAAAACCATCTTGCTGCAATGGCATGTTCGGGTTTATCAACTGTAACCAGTTTTCAGGAAAGCTGAGCTGATAGTCTTGCGGGGGTGCTTCACCGCCACTATTACCATTTTGGGTGAACAGTATTACTTCGACCTGATACCAGTTATCTGGCGCCTCGATTTCGAGTGCTGGCTCTTCGGTGTTAGCGAGGCTATTTTTAAACGGAAGTAGCAACAATATCAGGGTGCACAGCGATGTTCTTGCTACCCAGTATGCTTGGTTCCTGTTTTTAGCCATCCTTTTTAAGCCTCAGTAAGCAGTTTCTGCAAAATCTCATTGACCAGATCAAAGCGTTGATCGGCCGTTTCCATAGCCATAGTGAAACTCAGTTGGTCATTGTTTTGCAAGCGGAATATGGCTGGGTTGTCTTGCACCATTTTTACAATAGTGATGGGCTCGACAACGGTATTGGCGGTAAATTGCAGACGTCCTCCATTGGGGCCCGCCTCGATCTTTTTAAGGCCAATCTGCTCACCAATCTGACGCAGCTCGGCAAGCTGGAACAGCGTCTTAACCGGATCGGGTAGCAGGCCAAAGCGATCAATCATCTCCACCTGTAGTTCATGCAGGTGCTGTTTGGTTTCGCAATTAGATAGGCGCTTGTAGAGTGTCAGACGCATATTGACATCGGGCAGATAGTCATCTGGTATTAGAGCCGGCAGATGTAGATTGACATCTATGCCAGCGTTGAGTGCAGCATCAAGATCAGGCTTGGCACCTTTGCGAATTGCATTGACAGCACGGTCGAGCATTTCTAAATACAGCGTAAAGCCAATGGCTTGAATATGACCACTTTGCTCTTCGCCAAGTAGCTCGCCAGCACCACGGATTTCAAGGTCATTGGTGGCCAGGGTAAATCCAGATCCGAGATGATCCGCTGCGGCAATAGCTTCCAGGCGCTTGATCGCATCTGCGGTAATTTTCTTTTCTTGGGGAAGCATCAGGTAGGCATAGGCCTGATGGTGCGAGCGACCGACACGGCCACGCAACTGGTGTAATTGGGCTAGACCAAATTTGTCGGCACGGTCGATAAGAATCGTGTTGGCGCTTGGAATATCAATACCAGTTTCAATAATGGTAGTACAGACCAGTACATTAAAGCGCTGGTGATAAAAGTCTGACATCACCTGTTCCAGACCGCGCTCACGCATCTGGCCATGGGCAATATTAATGCGCGCCTCTGGCACCAGTTCGGCTAACTCATCAGCGACACGCTGAATGCTTTTTACATCATTGTGCAAGAAGTAGACCTGCCCACCACGCAGTATTTCTCGCAGTATGGCCTCGCGGACCACGCGAGACTCCAGCTCGCGGACAAAGGTTTTTACCGACAGACGCTTGGCCGGAGGAGTGGCAATAATAGAGAGATCGCGAATGCTGTGCATCGACATATTTAATGTGCGCGGAATCGGCGTCGCGGTCATGGTGAGAATATCCACCTCACTGCGCAGCGATTTAATTTTTTCTTTTTGGCGCACGCCAAAACGATGCTCTTCATCAATAATCATCAGCCCTAAGCGGCCAAAGTCGATATTGGCATGCAGCAGCTTGTGGGTACTTATAAGAATGTCGACCTGACCAGCTTCGGTGGCGGCAATAACTTCATCCTGCTCCTTATTGGTACGGAAGCGCGATAGCTCTTCTACGCGCACCGGCCAGTTGGCAAAGCGATCACGGAAATTTTGCAGATGCTGATGGGCCAGCAATGTGGTCGGGACCAGAATCACCACCTGTTTGCCGCTGGATACGACGGTAAAGGCCGCGCGCATGGCGACCTCTGTTTTACCAAAGCCAACATCACCGCAGACAAGGCGATCCATGGGCTGGGTGCTCAATAGATCACTGCGAACGGCGTCGATGGCTTCTTGCTGATCGGCAGTTTCTTCAAAGGCAAAGTCACTGCTAAATTTACGGTAGTCCTCTTCATTGCTCTCGCAGGCAAAGCCTTTACGGGCCGCTCGGCGGGAGTAAATATCCAGTAATTCCACCGCCGTATCCCGCACCTGCTTGGCCGCTTTCTCTTTAGCTTTGTCCCACTTGTCGGTACCTAGCCTGTTAAGTGGTGCAGTGACCTGATCACCACCGCCAAAGCGGCTGATAAGATGCAGCGATGAGACCGGCACATAGAGCTTGGCATCGTCGGCATAGGTCAGCATTAAAAACTCTTGCTTGGATTTATCCACATCCAGTAATACCAGACCCTGATAGCGACCAACGCCATGCTCGATATGCACCACAGGCGCGCCAACTTTTAGCTCAGCCAGATTCTTAAAGATATAGTCAGGCGATTCTGACGCCTTGGAGCGGCGACGACGCTGCATGACCTGTTGGCCAAACAGCTCCCCCTCGGTGATCAGGCAGATATTGTGTCCGGGGATATAAAGGCCCTGATCAATGGGGTAGGTGGAAATGCAATGCACATGGCTGGAGTTATTAAACTGCTGCCAGCTATCGACGTCCTCTGGGAAAATATGAATGGTTTTAAGCAAATCGGTGAGAACTTCGCGGCGTCCTGCCGATTCTGCGCAAAACAGCACTCGGCAGTCACC
>ENA-UZWU01023619-UZWU01023619.1-metagenome-genome-assembly--contig:-Day-4--1m-contig-23619_pt1 | contig 10532 bp, 22 predicted proteins | sample MGYA00260345_ERZ794905 | MGnify/ENA metagenome assembly ERZ794905
GCACCGTGCTTTGTTTCTTTTAGTTGTTTTAACATAGGCAAGATAATAGGAGCAAGTGTACTGTCCATACTCCAAGTGTCCCACTTGTCTATACGCACCTTAACTTTCTGTGTACGTCTGTCGAACCATATCCAATTAAATATGTTGTAGACACTTTGTATTCCATCTTCGATAGCCTGAAATACATAGTCCTCGTGACTCCAAAGCATTTCTTCAGGCCATTTTACAAAACCGTACTTGTAGTCCATAAAACGTGTATGTATATTACACGTTAACCTGTTAGGATATTTTCCTACTTTAATCTTCATCAGTCGTTCCATTCTCCGAAGATGGAGGGAGCCATCTTCTGTGCTTCTTTCATATAGTATTCGCCTGGGTAATGCTTTAAGCAACGACCTGCTTCTTTTCTTACTGCACTTGGTACTCGTGGCGTCTTCTTTGAATCAAGCAAGTCCAACAAAAACTGGCGAGTGTTATTTACTGCATATCTTCGTTCATTCGGCATTGTCATTATGCTAGATCCGTAATTAGTTTATAGTTGTCCCACGCTTTCTGCTGTGCGGGATTGTGTTCTTCTTGTGATACAACACAGTCTAACCAATAGTACTGCATACGTTGTGGATGTTTACCAAACTGTCGTGGCTGGTGTACTTTACCATTGTTATACAGTCTAACAGCCATACGCCTAAAGTCGTTGTATTCATCTTTAAAGTCTGCCCACTCAGGATGGCTTAGGCCACCAAGTGTATAACCATCCCAAATATTATTCCAATGATCATCGTTGTGTGGGTCAAAGTCAGTACGAGCAATGATTACTAATACATCTTCTTCATTGACTTTGCCTGTGTATATATCTCGCATACAACGACTTAAACTTAATCCAATTTTCATTGTTTTCTTACCCATTTATAGAATTCATGTTCAAAGTTTTGACCTATGTGCGAGTTTTCAAAATAAAATGTATCCTCGTATACATCTGTCCATTTAGTATGATTCCATTCATGCTGTTCTAACTGCTTACACCATTTTACACCTTGCGATCTTAGATCGCTGTGTATAGGAACAGTGTAGCCAGGCATCCATCTTAGTTTGTGATCAAAAATTTCTTGTGGAGTCAATGTAGTGTTACCTCTCCTTCGCCATCGATACCAAAAAACTCTTCTGGATCAATACCGAACTGTTGTATACATAATTGTATTACTGCATCTGGAATTTCTTCTTCTCCAAATCCATCAGGAATAAACAATCCTTTTAATCGACCATTGCTGTCTATAATAAGACCCCAATCATCATCTTCTAGTGTTTCTTCAAACGTTACCTTGTCACTCATAATCCACCTCTTTCATTGCAAATAGATCTTGTACGTCTTTAGCAATAAACTTCCCGTTTATTACTCGCATGACAACATCAGTGCCACTACTTTTAATATATGCACGACCTCCGTCAATCATTTTGCCATTTTCTAATTGCTTATAGTCGTGATGTGATTTACTATAGTAGTACTTACCGTCCTGTTCGATCATACCGAACTCAAGTGACTCTATGCTGTCTGCATTAGTAATCATAAGGTGACCTTTACCATGGTCCCAATATAACCCAAAATAGCGATTACCAAACTCTGGATGTGGAGTTTCTCTATAATACACATCCATAGGGATATCGCTGGCAGAAAGATCTGTAGTACATACATATGTTACTTCAGTTTCGTCTTTCTTTGAATAATGTTCTTCTACTGCTTCAGTGTTAAATAGACTTTCATGGTTAATTTTCATTTGGTTGCATACCTTTACGTGTGAATTCTTTTGCCCTTTTTACTTGTTCTTTTGCTGACAATCGACTGTTAGCAAGATACTGCTTCCATTTTTTAAACAGTAGTGCTTTGCTCTTGTCCTTCATCCTTCCTCACCTTTTTAGCAATATTTTTATAAATGCCTGGGTTTACTTTAAGTACATGTGGCATCATTTCGTGTCTAATATAGTTACGAGTATAACACGTATCTGTGTTACTGTCATCCTCTACATAAGGTACATTCTTTAAATCTGCCCACAACTGTAATTCTCTCTTGCGGTTAAGTCTAAATGGACGGGTCACGTTCTTATTAGCAAAAGGAATAATTTTACCTGTTCCGTGCATACTTGACCATACCCATGTTTCAACACAATCATCTAAGTGGTGTGCTGTAACAATAGGAGCATTAATACTGTGTAAGAACTTGTATCGTTCTGTCCGCCAAAACTCTTCAGGACTTGTTTCTTTTGGTCGTTCTGTGTTAAGTACTCCTAACATCAGTGGAGTACTAGTTTTGTGACAGTACCAAGATATAAACTCGTGTGCTTCGTCACTAGTATCAGTACCGTGATTAAAAAAACAAATGGTTACGTTGTGATTGCGTCCAAGGAAGTCAACTGCTGCCATTGAATCTACGCCACCACTACATGCTACATAAACATCGCGAGGTAACTTACCCTGAAGTCTTATCATTGCACCACTCAGTATAACGTAAAATTTCTACATCATTTCCGGTACCTTTTGTTTTCAAATACTTTTGTTCAATAAGAGTGTCAATAGTATCTTCAACTAAGTTTTTTGTACCCATTTTCATACCTACTAATAACCCAAAGACAGTACCGATTGTATACGCTAGTAACATCCAAAGTTCCATTCTAATCTCCCATCATTTCAAATAATTCATGTTTCCATAATTGATTAAATTCACAATCACGATAATTTTCAAACCACGGACCGCCTTCTGTATAATGTATTAAGTTTGGCTTTTCTATATCATCATACACTCCTACTAAGTAGTTCCATGTATGATCTAACTTACCTATTTCACTATCTTCTAACCACTGGAACCTATGAAAGTATGCGCCATTTAATTCTAAACTGTTAATTTGATCTTGGTCAATAACTCTATTGCTAGGATGACCACAGTTCCATAACACAACACTTGACCAGTTCTTGCGTGGATAGATTGTTTGCTTCTGTCCGTCCATCTTCATGCCTTCCTTAGGTGTGTAATCATGTTGTACACACATAACAGCATACTTGTCGTCTGCTTGATCAAACAGTTCTTTAATATCTGTAGTAAGGATCATATCACAATCCATAAACAAAGCCCAGCCCTTAAAGTTAGTAAGCTCGGGTATTAAAAAACGTGTAAACGTAAATTCTGTACTAGCAAGTTTATCTTCGGGTCGCTTGTACCATCCTGCTTGTCTTAATTCTTTTTGTACTAGTGGACGTACATCTGCATCAGGCTGATGTTTTAATATGCTGTGCTTACACACTTGGTAAGCCATATCTTCTCGCGGGTCATATCCAATAAATATCTTCAAATTCTTAAACCTTATATAACTTCACGTAGTTAAGACGTGTCTCGTTTGCACTAAACATTTTATTCTTAGTATGTGCTTTTACTTTAGCTTTGATACGTTTCATATCACCTATGTTGTGTTCGAACTTGTTCATAAAGCTGATCAAGTTGCCGTCTANNCCGTCTATAACTGCTGTGTAGTTATAGCTCTCCCACTGTGTGCTGTAACGCTTGTCAAGGATCTTAGCAACTCCTTCAACAACATCTTTCTCTTTGCCTAAGTATTGTGAGTCGCGATACTCAATACGGATTTCTTTTGTAAGTCCTGTTTCGTGTTGGTCACGCTTTACAAACTCTGGTACAAATGCAACACGCCCTAGGTTATTTACTGGTACTGTGTCTTGTGAAACACTGTTAATCATATCACTCTTAAAGTTGTCCAAGTCAGCAAGTCCTAGCATCACATAACGCTTCAACCATTTGTGTATTTCTGCTACTTGAGCGTAGTCTTCTTCAGTTGGAGTAGGCTTAATATAGTCGTCCGGTGCAGGATTGTCTGTAGAAGCAAATGCAAATTTAACAATATCTTTATTGCTAAACTGTGTCTTGTTTTCTTCACAGCTAAATCTGCGAGTGTCTTTGATGTATGTGCTGTTAATACGATGTGCGGCAACTGCAATAGCAAGTGCCTCTTGTGTCGATACTGTTCTCAATGGTTTTACGTCCTTACTTACATAGCCGCCCGGAACACTTCGAAAAATTGGTTTTGTTGCGTACATGATATGCCTCTGTGTTTGCCTAATTATGCTACTATTATAGCAAACTATGATCTACTTGTCAACCATTATCTGCTATCGTTATTAATGGCTGTTTTAACCCAATGACAAAAGGTACAATACGGATTGATATTTTCAGCACTGTCATTGCCTTCGTCTGCTTTCCGCATATTATGATCGCCATGATTATAGCGCCTTTTCACTTCGTGTATTTCACGCTTAGTTAGTGTATGACCAAAGTAGTCTTGTGCTAGTTTCCATCGAGGATCATCATTAATGTCCTGTCCGCAACACTGACAAACATCTGAACGATGAAAGGTATGTTCTTTTCCGTGTCGTCCGTACCCCCCGTAGGGGATACCTTCTAGTTGATGTTCGCGACAATATAAGTCAGCACTCGGGCCTTTAAAAAACGTAATTAACTCATCACATCCTGGTATACTGCAACATATATTGTCTTTGATGATCTTAGCACGATCATGCTTAGACTTCATAACATCATTGTCGCCTAAACGATCCATTACCAAAGGTCCTTTTCATCAGGCGTAAATCCGTTATTAGCAAAAAAGTCTGGTACCTTACGACCTAAGCTCTTTGTAATTTGTGCATTTAAGAATGGTATACCATGACTTGGCATCTTTTGCATTGACGGTTCTTGCCAAGCACTCTGTGGTGTTCCTTGGTACCAGTTTTCGTATGCTGTTTCGCATTTAGCCCAAAAGCCGCCACCTGGTGCAAAGTTAGCATCAAACAAACCTAAGTTCATATCTGCAAGATCTAACAAGTAATCTTCATCAATGTTAATATTTTGCATTTCTGCAATCATCAACCAAGTCATCATCATAAAGATTTCTTTAGCATCAACTGCACGTTGTTTGCGTATTGCACTCCAGTAAATGCCAAACTGTTCAACTACTTCTGGGCTTGCTTTATCAAGCTCTGCCATACGTGAAATAGCACCTACTTCGTCTGTGTTGTCAAACTTTTCTGCTGTAGCAAACAACTTATGTCGTTCTAACATAGTTTGCTTTTTCTCTGCTATAATCCAATCATCCTTAACACTACCATCAACACGTACACCAAAGATCTTTTGCTGGAACATGTCAATTGCATCTAGTGGTAACTTGTCTTCGCCATTAAGACCAACAAAGTTTTCACGTATTTCTGCTTTAGTAGTTACGTCATAGATAGCAACTGGAATTTCTAATTCGCTTGTTGGGATTTCAAATACTAATACAGCAAGTACGTATAACAAAATTGCTGTATGTTGGCCGTCCCACGCAATATACTTACCCGGACGTTCTGGATCTTCGTATACTTGGATTGGTTGTACTTTAGTTGCTTTAAAGTTTTCTAACATGCCTAATACATGTTCTAGGTTAAGCAACCGTTGCATTGTAGTATCAATTTCAATGTCGCTTAGTTGTGCTGGCAATGCGCGAGACATACGCTTTCGTACATCTTGTATTGTTTTAAAGTTTGGATTGCGTCTACGAAACTCTCGTACCATCATACGGAATTCAATTGCTTTGCTTTCACTACAAAACGTATCAAAACGTGTTGCTAGATCTACAAAATGACTGTCGCTTTTAACGTACTGGCCGTTAAATGTATCAGCGTAGGTGTTTGTGTTACTCATATTAGTGCCTCTGTGTTTGTTTGCCTATGTATTAACAATAACATCTTTACAGTAGATGTCAACCATTGTTTTATGCGTTTTCCCAAGTCCACTTTAAGTGACCTAGATTATTTTTCTCTGCCCATTGTACGAACAGACCAGCTTCGCGGCCGTGAGCTTCAATTTCCCATGGGTGGTCCCAATAATCAAGGTTATTACTAACCCACTTACCTTGCCAACGCATTTTAGCAGTACGTGTACCTTGATATAGATCGCCTCTAGCATACTGTTTAGCATGTACCATCTCGTGCGCAACAACTTCAAGGATGCGTCTTAGTGGCTGATGTTTGTGTATTTCAAGTTTAAATGTGCGTGGACGGTCTGGATGATCTGCATCGCCTTCTGGATCTGCTTCACAAAATCCGTATGCACCTTGAGATTCAAGATCTTTGAAGTGTACTCGAATATCTAAGGTATCTTTGATTCGAGGCATGAATTTATTAATACAAAACTCTACCATGCTTGTACTGTGTTTTCTTTGACTCTTAGAACCGCCGTAAACTGTAATCATGACTTACCCTTCTGTTGCTAGTTAATATATGTATATTATACACTAGATCTACAGAATAGTCAAGTTTTTTCTAATTTTTTAAACCTAATTAAATCAATGACTTAGCTCAAAGCCGATAAGTAATTCTTCCTTTAGTTAGATCATATGGGCTCATTTCAACTCGTACCCGATCTCCTAGAATCATTCTTATCCTAAACTGACGCATTTTTCCGCCTGTGTAGGCTGTAATTTCGTGTCCGTTTTCTAACTTAACTCGAAAGTTTTGATTAGGAAGAACGTTAATGATCTCCCCTTCTATTTCTAATAATCCTTTATCTGACAATGTTAGTCCTTGTTGACCCAGTCAATATTAACACCGCGGCTGTTTAATTCATTAATGCACTTTTGCTTTAATTTTGGTGTTGTATTTGTTCTATTAATTGTTTCAAATAGTTCTTCTTTTGACACATTTTTCATGTAGTGCCTCATGATTGTTTTCTTTCCAGTAGCTCTGTCAACTGTTACTGAATCTTCTTTAAATTTTATTGGCATTATCTTGCTCTTCTCCTTTCTTTAATTCTGTTATTATTATTGAACCCAAGTCTCCGACCTCAATCTTTAGTTCGGTTCCTTCAGCCCAGCCGTTTTCATCTAATATTTCCTGCGGAATATTCATTAAAACATTTTTATCATCTTCTGGAATATCTTCAAAAATATCTTCTGCTTTGTATGTAAACGATTTACTCAATGTGTTCTCCTTTTGCTAAATATTTATATGAACGATGCATACACAACCGCGTTCTTTGACGCTGTACGTGAAACACAAAATTCATCAGGGTATGATCTACCTGAACATATTGAAGCATACATAGTTATGCTTCTAAGTGATTTTGTAGACAAAGATGATTTTCCACCTGAGTCAACATTTACGGTGCAGTACCTTAGTCTTAAAGATTCTCATCAAGCAAAAGACCTTGGCGACACTTGTTTGTTTATTAGCGGTGCATTTCCTAACTTTAAAAAACGTTACGGAATTAATAGAAGATTTTATCAAGATATTGGATCTTCATCATATGAAATGGCAAGTGCAATGAACGATACATTATTTCCTACACTTGCTAAACATTTCATATTTTTATCAAACTTTATTGACCTAACAGTTAACTCGCCCAAACATGAGCTGAGTAGCCTTTTCCGTTAGTATCTCCACCATCGTTATCAACTTCAACACCATCGTACTCAACTGATGTAACTGTATCTTCACCGTTTAAATATTCTACAGTATAAACCTTTAGTTTCTTAGCATCAAACTCACCAACAGTTTCAATAATGCCTTCAAAGAAACAACCTTTTTCACTTGAATACATTTGTGCAATGTATTCTGTACCTTCTGGTACATCGTCATAGCATTCCATGTTTACCATTTCGTGTTCGTAGTCAGATTCTTCTCCAAGTTTTTCGTTTAGCTCACTTAGAGATTGGTATGAAAACACTTCGGCAATATCATTTGCACTATAGTCATCTGAGTCAACTTCGTCTACCGATAGATTAGCACTACCATATTCAACACCATATGAGTGTTCAAACTCTGTGTGTGATTCAAACCAAGGTCGCTTGTAGCCGTCTTCGTCAGTGTCATGTAAGAACTGTGCTTCTGCTGGAACACTTTCAATATATTCAAAGTCAGGTTCGTCATCATCGTCACTTACCATATAACTAACTAGATCACAGTCGCCGCTTTCGTCACACTGTGCGTTCCAGAAATCGTGTGCTTCTTTTGAAACGCTCATGTACGCACTTTCGCCGCCATAGCCTTGTAAAAGTATACGATAGTATCGAGGACCTTTAAGGTTCTCTACTAATTCTTGCTTTTCTTCTGTTGTAGCCATTGTTAACTCCCGTATGTTTGGTTAAGATATTTAATTAAGTTTTCAGGTGATGTTTCACCATATGGGTCAAGATTATCTGCTGTTGGTTCTGGTTCAACAAAGTCTTTTACAACTACTCCGTCTTGTAATACTACTGCAAAACGTCTTGAGCGTGTGCCAAATCCAACTGAGCGCATATCAACTAACATACCTAAACTTTCTGCTAGGTCACCATTGCCATCTGGAATAACTTTAACGTTCTTGACATCTAAAAAGTCAGCCCATGCATTCATTACAAAACCATCGTTCACTGACGAAACATAAATTTCATCAACTTTAAATTTTTCGCAAATTGTATCATAGTTGTCTTCAAACCCTGGCAATTGATATGTACTACACGTTGGAGTGTATGCTCCTGGTAAACTGAATACTACTACACGCTTGCCTGCAAATAAATCTTCGGTTGTAGTAGGCACAAATTCGCCGCCTATTGGACAACCACCATCATCGGGTGCTTCATCACCTTCTCTATACATAAATGTAATCTCGGGGATTACTGTACCTTCGATCATAAGTTTCTCCTGTTTGTATTAACTAATATGTCTCATTACTAAACAAGTATAACATCTATATATCAAATGTCAACCAAAAATTAAGTTTATAGTATTGCTAAATACAATATGCTATACGAAGATCCAAAAATTGTAAGCCAGCCAAAAGATGCTGAAATTATCGAAAAATGCGTAGTGTGCGGAAACGCATGCCATTGCGGTGAAGTATCTCTTGTGGGGGACAGTAATTGTGGAGTATGTTATCATACAGTCGAAGAGGTAGATGATTATATAAAAATGGGGGACTAATGGATTTAGTGACACTCGTAAGTGATGTAGGATTTCCGATCGCGGGGGCAATAGCGGCAGGATATTTTGTTTATCTTACACTTAAATTTATTTTAGCAGGCGTTACTGATTCAGTAACAACGCTTAATAACATAATAGGGCAATTGGACAATAGAGTGCAAACAATGAACAATGACTTAGTTAAAATAGATGCATTGCTAAGTTATACACTAGGTGTAAAGCCCAACGTAGACAGAATTGCCGCTAATGAAGGCAAAGAAGACGCAAGGAGAGATTAATGTCAGAAGATCAAAGATTAAAGGATGCTCTTGCAGATGCTCGAAAAGAGACTATCCGTAAACATAAAGAATTTTTAAGAAATACAAGCCAAGAACAGTTAGACGAGTATGCTGCTCGAATTCAACCAGTTGTTAAGGTTGTTAAGTCTGGTCAATCGTAATGGAAGCAGATCTTGCAACAACAATTAAAGATTTAGGATTTCCAATTGTTGCTGCATTAGGAATGGGTTATTTCATTTTCTTTATATGGAAGTGGGTAACAGAAACTATTGACCCTGTTATTGGTGAAAGTATGGGTACTTTAATTAAACTTGTTGATCGTGTTCGTATGCTAGACAATGATATGATACGTATGAATATGAAATTATCTATGGTGTTAGAACACCGCCATCTATTAGATAAACAATTAACAGAAGAACAACAAACTGAATTAGATGAAATAATTAATAAATACCAAACAAGGAATAAACAATTTAATTCTACAGGAGAGCAACGTGCAACAGAAAAGTGAATACCTATCCCAGGAGGAAGAGAACAACGATACCGTGGATAGGATTATTAAGTTTCTATGTAAGCACGACGATTATATCCTTACTATTGGTGTTTCTGGGTGCATAATGGGAATTTTTATGCTTGTATGTGTTTGGAGATTAATTTTTTAAAAACACTTACTTAGTTGTTGCCACAAACACACCATTCCAATCTTCAGGTAGATCCTGCGTTTTTTGGAATTCACAACGTTCAATCCACATATCATAATAAGCACTCATCTTACCATCAAAATGTCCGTGCAGTGTATTACATAATTCTATAGCATCATCAAACTCTTGTGCAAGATATGCTTCATGCATTTGTTCATGTTTACGCTGTGCTACACGCCAAGCAGGACGTCTTTGATCCAACACTGTCCATATTGTTATACCAACTGTTTTACCTTTAACTGCTAAATCATCTATTTTTAAGTAGAAAAAGTCTGACTTAGTACGTTGATATGTAGCATCCCCTACTAAGAGGACACATCCGTATTCTTTGCACTTGCTTTCAATTCTTGCTGCTGTTGAAACCGAGTCGCCCAATACGTCATAGCTGTGTCTAGCTGTGCTTCCCATTTCACCCAAATATCCAAGTCCAGTATTGATCCCTGCCCCCATACCAACGGGAGGTCTTCCTTCAGAAGTGATCTTATCATTAAATTTCTCCACAGCACGTAACATATCTAATCCACATTGTACTGCTGTACGAGGGTGGTGCTTGTCCTCTATTGG
>ENA-UZWU01006282-UZWU01006282.1-metagenome-genome-assembly--contig:-Day-4--1m-contig-6282_pt1 | contig 10530 bp, 13 predicted proteins | sample MGYA00260345_ERZ794905 | MGnify/ENA metagenome assembly ERZ794905
ATTCTTCGGAGAACGACTCGACCGGCAACTGTTATACCAACAATATTTTTTGATTCAAGCTCTTCTTTAGTGTTGGATGAAAAGTCTAATGATAAGTTTTTTGCGTAATGCTCTTTATAAAAATCATTTATATATGCCTTGTTACTTAATCTTAAGGTATCAAGTTTTTTTCTTCGTTCTTCAATTATCCCTTCTTCTCCGCCAATATTATCTTCTGACATCTAAACCCCCTCGTTAAGGCTGCATTTAATAAATTCATCTATTTCACCGTTTAAAACTGCTGAGGTATTTCCAGTTTCATAGCCGGTTCTTAAATCTTTAATTCGAGACTGGTCTAAGACATAAGATCTAATTTGACTGCCCCAGCCAATATCAGATTTACTTTCTTCTAATACCTGTCTCTCTTCATTTTGTTTTTGTAATTCTAACTCGTAAAGCTTTGATTTAAGTTGTTTGAAAGCATTTTCTTTATTTTTATGTTGAGATCTATCACTTTGGCATTGGGCAACGACACCTGAAGGTTCATGAGTAAGCCTAACAGCAGAATCTGTTTTGTTTACATGCTGGCCTCCTGCACCAGATGCTCTGTATGTATCAATTCTTATATCAGACGGATTTATTTCAATCTCTATTGAATCGTCAACTTCTGGTGAAATAAAGACAGAAGCAAACGATGTATGTCTTCTATTTCCTGAATCAAACGGTGACTTGCGAACAAGCCTGTGAATCCCAGTTTCTGTTCTTAACCAGCCATATGCATGATCACCTTCTACATGCAGTGAGGCTGACTTAATACCAGCAACCTCGCCATGTGAAATTTCAGTAACTGATATTTTAAAACCCCTACTTTCCGCCCACTTAGAGTACATTCTTAAAAGCATTTCTGCCCAATCTTGCGCCTCAGTTCCTCCAGATCCAGATTGGATGTCAACATAGGCTGATGAAGGATCCATTTTGTTAGTAAACATTCTTCTAAATTCAAGATCGATTACTCCTTGCTCCATTAAACTATATTCTTGCAAAATCTCGTTTATTGCATCGTCGTCAGACTCTTCGCTCGCCATCTCAAAAAGCATTAAGTTATCAGAAACTTTTTCTTTTATATAGTTGTAGTTTTCAAGTGCCTTTTCAAGAGAGGATTTTTCTTTATTTAAGCTTTGTGATAACTCTAAATTTGACCATACAGCTTCAGTAGAAAGACTCTCTTCTATAAATTTTAATCTATTCTGTTTATCATTAAGCGCAAATGGCCCGTTGGCAATCTCTTCTAGCCTTTGGTGTAAATCGTTCAATGACGAATTGAGTTCAGCTTGATCCACTTAATTATTTTTGATTATAAATTTGAATATATCATCTTTTGAGGCTGGCATCTTGACTCCGTATTCTTTGCCTTGCATGGCATCAGATAGATTTCTTGGAATCTCAGATAACTCTAGCCCAGCTTCTTCAATAACGTCAGGAAACTTAGCAGGGTGCGCTGTTGAAAGAATAAGCGTATGTCCTTTGAGTTTTTTATTGAGATAGTCAACAGCAGAGGTTCCAACAGCCGTATGCGGATCGACAAGATAATTATATGTATTCTTTACATATCTCATATTAGCAATTGTGTCATCGTTTCTAACAGTGTGGCTTAAAAAAATATCATTGCTCTTCATCCAAATTTTTTCATCTAACTCAATTGGAGCGTTTGGAAAAGCTGTATAAAGTTTTGCGCATATTTCCGGATCTCTCTCTGCATATAGATCATAAATTAGCCTCTCAAAATTACTTGCAACACTGATATCCATACTTGGTGAAAGTGTTTCGTATACATCTTTTTTTGAATAATCATTGCTTCTAAAAAATCTATCTAAAATATTATTATCATTTACGGCAACAATTATCTTTTCTAGTGGCATACCCATTTTACTAGCTGCATAACATGCAAAAACATTACCAAAATTGCCTGTAGGTACAGCAAAATTAAGACTCTTCGAAAAATTATTAACTACCATTGAGGCATAAAAATAATAACAAATTTGACCGATAATTCTCACCCAATTAATTGAATTTACTGCTAATAAATATTGATCATCTTTAAGAAATGATCTTTCTTGGAACCCTTGCTTAACAATGTCTTGGCAGTCATCAAAACTACCATCAACAAGGATAGTAAAAACATTATCACTATTAACCGTTGTCATTTGTCTTCTTTGAATATCTGACATATTTCTATCAGGCAATAATATAAAACTTTTAATAGCATTAAATCTTTTACATGCATCAATTGCTGCGGAGCCAGTATCCCCAGAAGTTGCCCCAAGAACCACTGCAGTTTTATTATTTTTCTGAAGAGTTTTATTAAAAAAAGCTGCTGCAAGCTGTAATCCGAAATCCTTAAATGCTCCAGTAGGTCCGTGGAATAACTCTAGAATTGACTTCTCCTCATCTAATTTATAGATTGGAGCAAAATCTTCATTTAAAAAATCATGCCAAGTATCATCTAAAAGCTCCAATACTTCACTTTCCATAAATGAGGATGAGGTATAAAGCGGTACGATATGTTTGGCTACGTCTATGAATGTTTTTTGTTTTTTAAGCAAATTAAGGTCAACCTGAGGCCATTCATCGGGCATGAATAAACCTCCATCTGATGCAAGACCTTGCATAAGGATCTCTTCAAATGATTTATTTTTATCCGCGCCTCTTGTGCTATGAAAAAGCATTAATCTGTGCTTTCTATTCTAATAGTTCTAAGATTTGTAACAGAACTGAGTGAGAGAATCTTTTCTTTTATTCCCTCAAGCTTATTTTCTTTAAAAATGTCAGAAATAAGAATAATGGGGACTAAATTATTACCAAGGTCTTCTTTTTGAACCATAGACTCTATACCAATATTCGATTCAGCAAGGGCTGTAGTAATTGATGCCATAACTCCAGGGTTGTCTTCTACTTCAATATAAAAGTAGTATTGAAATGAAAATTCTTTAAACTCTTTAATTGGTTTTTCATCGCTCGAGCTAACAAAATTAAGCATATTATTGTTTGAATTTGCTAAATGAATAATATCAGATATCAATCCAGAGGCGGTTGATTCTTGGCCAGCACCAGATCCCGCAATATGAATTTTACCAACAAGGTCAGTATCAACTTCTATTCCATTTCTTACACCTTTTAAATTAGCTAGATAAGAATCCTTAGAAACTAATGCTGGATGAGCTCTAAGCTCAATACTTTCATCATTATCCATAGAAACAGCAAGGTGCTTGATCGTATAACCGAGCATTTCAGCATAAATAAAATCTTTTTTATCAATCTTAGTTATGCCTTCAATATAAAACTCTTTTGGAGGAAGTGATAACCCATATGCTATGTATGAAAGTAAGCCAATTTTGTGAGCAGCATCCACCCCATCAATGTCAAATGATGGATCTGGTTCTGCATAGCCCTCTTGCTGTGCAAGTTCCAATGTTGATTTAAATTCATTCCCTTCTTCCATATTAGATAAAATAAAATTAGACGTACCATTAAGCATTCCTGATATCTTTTTTATTTTATTTGAAGCAAGCTCTTCCTTTAACATCTTTACTATTGGAGTTCCTGCACAAACAGCAGCTTCAAATAAAACTTTTACATTATAATTATTGGCTTCTGCAAAAATTTCATCGCCGTGGTTGAAGATTACTGCTTTATTAGCTGTAATAACATGCTTACCAGCACGTATTGATTTTAAAATTAGCTCCCTTGCGACCTCTACCCCACCAATTAACTCTATTACAACATCTATATCTTGATCAGGTATTTCAAAAATATCTCTAAATACAGGAACGTTTCCTGGATTACATTTTGGGTTATCCCTTCTAGCTCCAATGCAGCTAATATCTATATTAACTCCCGATTGTTTAATAAATTTATTATTGGACTCTATTGCATTAAACATCCCAGTGGCAACATTACCCCAACCACATATTCCTACTTTCAATATTTTCATTTAATTACCTAAAATATTTTTTATTCCTCTGATTGCTTGCCTAATTCTTTGTTCATTCTCAATTAATGAAAATCGAACATAACCATCACCCTCAACTCCAAAACCTGCCCCAGGAGATACTGCTACCTTTGCTTCAGATATTAACATTTTACTAAACTCAAGAGACCCTAGATATTCAAACTTTTTAGGTATTTTTGCCCAAACAAACATAGTTGCAAGAGGTTTTTCAATACTCCATCCAACCCTGTTCAATCCATCACATAATTCATCCCTTCTAGATTTATATAAATTACGAATTTTATCCACCTCTTCATCACACTCATTTAATGCTTTTATGGCAGCAACTTGTATAGGCGTAAAAGTCCCATAATCTAAATAAGATTTCATTTTCTTCAAGGCCTCTATGAGATCTTGATTACCACAACAAAAGCCCACTCTCCAACCTGGCATATTGTAAGATTTTGACATAGTAAAAAACTCAACTGCTATATCTTTTGCTCCTTTAATTTCTAAAATTGATGGTGCTTTGTAACCATCAAATGAAATATCTGAATATGCTAAATCATGAATGATCCAAATATCATATTTTTTCCCAATAGCTACAATTTTTTCAAAGAAATCTTTATCTGCTATTTGAGTTGTTGGATTAGATGGAAAGTTAATGATGATCATTTTTGGTTTTTTTACTGACTGCAAAATACTAGCTTCTATATCATCAATAAAAGTATTTAAATCATCTTTCAACGGAACTGATTTTAAGTTAGCACCAGCAATAACTACTCCATAAGAATGTATTGGATAAGTTGGAGACTGAACAATCACGGAGTCATTTTGAGATAATGTAGCTAAAGAAAGATGTGCAATACCCTCTTTAGAACCCATGCAAGTAACCACCTCTTTATCTATACATAAGTCCACTTTATGCTTTCTTTTATACCAATTTGCAATAGCAAGTCTTAATTTTGGAATTCCTGCGGATTGAGAATATCTATGCGTTAAAGGATTCTTTACTGTTTCTGTGAGCTTATCAACAATAGCTTGAGGAGTTGGTTGGTCAGGGTTTCCCATACCAAGATCAATAATATCTTCGCCATTAGATCTAGCATTGCTTTTTAAAGCATTTATTTCAGAAAAAATATAAGGAGGTAGTTTATCTGCGTTTACAAATCTTAGGTCTGGCATAATCTACTCTGATAGTCTTTGAGCAAGTTCTAGAGGAGGGATATAACCCTTTATCTGCGAACCATTGCTTGTAAATATTGCAGGTGTTCCGGTCACCCCTAGCGTCTTACCTAGGTTATATTGTTCAGTAATAGGTTGGTTTGTACAAAAGAGTGATTCAATTTCTTTATCATCCTTAAGAGTTGATAATAACTTTTTTTTATCACTTGAGCACCATACGCTCACCATTTTTTGATATGTTTCCCCATCAATACCTGACCTTGGAAAAGCAACATAATTTACGGATATACCGAGTTCGTTATAGTCACTAATTTGGCTATGGAATTTTCTACAGTAACCGCAATCTACATCAGTAAATACGAATATATTATGTTTTTCATTATCAGATGTGAATTGGATTAGGTCTTTGTCAGGAATGGCATCTAAGAGAGTTTTTCTTCTTTTATCTAGATCTAATGTACTTAAATTTTTAACACTATCTTGCTCGATTTGATAAAGATCGCCATATATAAAATAGTTACCGTTTTTAGATACATATAGTGGCTGCAAATCACCAAAATAAACCTTATAAAGGCCATCAATCACTGATTCTTCTATTGACTCTATTTTTGATTCAGGAGGCAGAACAGCTAAAACTTTTTCCTCTATGATATTGGAGAAAGAAAATGATGAAAAAAATAAGGTAGAAATAAGAATGGATTTATTCATTTTAGCCTCGTGGATGATGTTTTTTTAAAATATCACTTAATCTTTGTTTTGCGATATGAGTATATATTTGAGTTGTCGATAAGTCACTATGGCCAAGTAACATTTGAACAGATCTTAAATCAGCACCTCTATTTAATAAATGTGTTGCAAATGCATGCCTTAAAGTATGAGGTGAGATATTTGATTTGAGATTGCATCTTATTAAATAAACCTTAACCCTATTCCAAAAGCTAACTCTACTTAAAATCTTACCTCTGTTGCTTAAAAACAACTCTTTTGATTGGCTCTTTCCTCTAATTTGTAGGTATTTAATAATAGAATCATGAGCTTGATCGCCAAAAGGGATTAAGCGTTCTTTGGAGCCCTTCCCTAAAACTCTTACAACATTCCTATTCATATCGATATTACTGAACTTTATATTTATTAATTCAGAGACCCTTACTCCAGTTGCATAAAGAAGCTCAACCATTGCCCTATCTCGTATTTCAATATCTTTTTTTGAATTTATACAGGATAAAAGAGTTTCAACATCTTTCTCTGACATGGAATTTGGTAGGTTTTTATTCTGCTTTGGAATTGGTATATCTTCAGTAGGAATAACGTCTATATATTTCTTTTTCTTAAGAAATATAAAATAGGCTTTAATCGATGATATTTTTCTATTAACCGATGAGCTTTTAAAATCTTGATCAAATAAATATTTGATATATTTATTTATATCTTGGGAGGTTGTTAATTTAGCTGGTATTTTTAACGCCTGTACCGACCATTCCATAAAATGGAGCAGATCAGATTGGTATGATTTAACTGAATTTTGAGATAAGCCCTTTTCAATGTACAGGTAATCTATAAAGGACCTAGTAATGGGATCCTTTAAGAGATACCTTCTCATTAACTAATCTAATCTTTCTTTGATTCTTGCAGACTTACCAGAACGATCTCTTAAATAGAAAAGTTTAGCTTGCCTTACATCACCCTTTCTCTTAACTTCAATTGAATCTATCATCGGGCTATGAGTTTGAAAGGTTCTTTCAACGCCTATGCCACTAGAAATTTTTCTGACAATAAAAGAAGAGTTGAGACCACCCTTTTTATAGCCCATCACAACACCTTCAAATGCTTGTAGTCTTGATCGCTCGCCTTCTTTTACTTTAACAGAAACAACAACTGTATCTCCAGGTCTAAAAGATGGGATATCTGTTTTTAACTGTTTTTTTTCAAACTGTTGTACTATTTGAGCAGGTGATTTTTCTTCCAATGATACAGCTGGGGCTTGATCTTGTTCTTCAGTTACTGCATCGGTTGATTCTAAAGTAGCTTCTTCAGTTACAGAGCTAGTGTCATCACTGATTTCGGGAGCAGTAGAGGTATCTTCGTTATTTATATTATCTTTATCTGTCATTTTTATTCACCTAAAAAGTGCTATAGGATATCCTTTGTTAGCAATTCTTCCAAGAGTTTTTTTTGATTATTTGTTAATTTTACATCATTTAATAGTTCGGGTCTTCTTAAATAAGTTTGAATTAAAGAATTTTTTGCCTTCCACTCCTTAATTTCATTATGATTTCCAGATAAAAGGACGTCTGGAACAGTCATGCTTTCAAATACCTCAGGTCTTGTGTATGAATGCCCTTTCAAAAAACCATTTGAAAATGTATCTTTGGTCAATGAATTCTTATTACCTACCGTTCCAGGAATTACTCTTATAATTGCATCTATGGCGCACAAAGCAGCTGCCTCACCACCATTAAGAATAAAATCACCTAAAGAAATTTCTTCATCTACATATTTATCAATAAATCTTTGGTCAATACCCTCATATCTTCCACATATAAATGTAATATTTTCTTCCTTAGCTAAATTTTCAACTTTTTTTTGATTTAGCTTTGATCCTTGAGGTGAAAAATTAATCACACGACCTCTTTTTTTCTTTGGTATTTCTTTAAGGGTTTTTGCTAATGGTTCCGCCATCATCAGCATTCCTTCGCCTCCCCCGTATGGCTTGGCATCAATTTGTCTATGCTTGTTAATTGAATTTTTTCTAATGTCTAGGGCATTCAAATTAACGTTGCCGTTTGAGATTGATTGACCTGCAAGACCATGATCAAAAAAAGAAAAGATCTCGGGAAAAATAGTTAATACATTAATATTCATGGCATCAAAAATCTTTTGGCCAGTCGACCAAGATTTTTTTATTTTCTGGGTCAATTTCAATTATAAAAATTTTTTTAACAAATGGTATTTGCCTTTTCTTAGAATCAACTGAAGAGCCTGATGGTGATATTTCCAACAAATCATTTGAACCATAGTTCGAAATTTCTGCAACCTCGCCAAGTTCATCATTGTTATTGCAATCTATAACACGCATACCGATGAGATCATGCCAGTAAAAATCATTTTTTTCTAAGCTGGGAAGTTCAGATTTGTTTATGAATAGTTTTAAATTGGTATAGCCCTTTAACAAATCAATATTATCTATGGATCTTATCTTGGATAAGAATTTGTTATTGAATTTTTTTATGTAAGCTAATTGAAGGTCTTCATGCCCTTCAATTAAAACTGTAGTGTAATTGAGAATATTATCTTGAGGATCGCAAAAAGAGTTTAAAAAAAACTCTCCAACCAACCCCCTAGATTTACCAATAGAGCCAACACAAACTAGATTAGTATCTAATTTATTTACTTTCATCATCTGAAGAATCTNNNNCCTTAGCCTCTTCCTCTGCTTTAGCCTCTTCTTCTGCAGCTTTAGCTTCAGCTTCAGCTGCTTCTTTAGCTGCTTTTTCTACCAATGCTTTTTTTGCATCAATCTTTTCCTTTTTGGCATCAAGCTTAGCTTGAAGCTCTTCAGGTGAAAGTTTTGCCTCTTTGACTAGTTTTTTTACTCTGTCGCTTAACTGTGCGCCTTTTGAAACCCAGACATCAAGCTTCTCAAGATCTACTCTTAAACGCTCTTCCTGCCCACGCGCAGATGGATTAAAAAACCCAAGCCTTTCAATAAAAGAACCATCTCTAGGCTTTCTTTCGTCTGCTACTGTTACAAAATAATAAGGGTTCTTTTTTGCCCCGCTTCTTGCCAATCTAATTATTACCATATTTGTGTATTTATTCTTAATGTTAAAAAAGATGTGTATTTTAGGGCAACCTTGCTCATATTGATAGTATTAATAAAAAACTTTTGCTTTTATAATACAAATTATGAATTTTATTACGCAAGTTACTGTTTCAGTAATCATATATTTTCTTTTAAGAATTTTTTTAAAAGATCGAAGATCTGTTTATATATCATCTGCTGCATCATCATTTTCGTATATTTTTCTTTACTCATTAGCCTATGGAATAATTTCCAATACTCCCGATATCCATTTTGTTGTTACTGGGCTGAGTTTGATATTTATTTTTATAGCTTTTTATGAAATGGTTGTTCTTGAAAAAACAATGTTAAATTTAAAAAATGGTGATTTTAATGATATGCCTAAATTCTCAATAGAAAAAAGCTATAAAATAGTTTTTAAGATATTGGGCATAGGTTTGCTGTTTTTAATACTTTCTTTTTTATCTGGCTTTGTGATCCAGTCAATTTTTACTACTAATTTAATTATTAAAGTTACTTTTGCTTCTATTGCTCTTGTTATCTACTTGATTACTCTTATAGGTATTAAGAAGTTTAATCTTACAATTAAAAGTTCTGTAAGAAATTTGTTTATTGCCTTGTGTGCAGTTTGGATCGCATATATTGGAAACGTTATATTCATTTACAATTAGTTTATGATTGAAAATCCTTCTTTAATATACTTACTTACAACTTTATTCAGCCTTTTAGTACTGAGCGGATTTTTTTCTGGCTCTGAAACAGGAATGATGGCATCAAATAAAGTTAAACTAAAAAATTTATCTAAGAAGCCTCACAAGGGTGCTAAAAGAGCGCTTGAGTTGCTCAAAAGGCCTGATCAATTACTATCAACCATTCTTGTAGGAAATAACTTTGCAAATATTCTTGCATCTGCAATTGTTACGTTAATAATGATTGAATATTTTGATGGCAATGTATTCCTTGGGTCAATTCTCCTCACAATAGTAATACTCATATTTTCTGAAATAACACCAAAAACTATTGCTGCAATAAAGCCTGAGGTATTTGCAACAAAGTCATCATTCCTTCTTAAAGGTCTGCTATATATATTTAGGCCCCTCATTATTCTTATCAACAAGGTTAGTTCGATTTTTTTAAAACTGTTTAATGTCAGTCTTAAAGATGCTAACGATAATGACAATTTAAATACGGAAGAGTTAAAAACACTTTTAGACGATTCTGGGGATCTTATACCAAAAAGTTATAGATATATTCTTTCCTCTGTTTTAGGAATGGAAGAGCTGGTAGTTGAAGACATCATGGTTCCAATTTCCGAAATAATAGGAATAGATTTATCTAAAAACAAGGAAGCTGCAAAAACAATAATTGAATCTGCTGAATATACAAGACTGCCAATATATGAAGAAGATATTGACAATATTGTTGGTATTCTGCACCTCAAAGATTCAAATGAATTCTTGAATAGATATGATGAAGATGTAAAAGATAAACTATTAAAATCATATTTTGTTGCTCAATCTACTGCATTAATGAAGCAATTAAAAGAATTTCAAATACATGATAGAAATATGGGTCT
>ENA-UZWU01032622-UZWU01032622.1-metagenome-genome-assembly--contig:-Day-4--1m-contig-32622_pt1 | contig 10529 bp, 6 predicted proteins | sample MGYA00260345_ERZ794905 | MGnify/ENA metagenome assembly ERZ794905
TAAGCGTATGTTTGCAGCGTACATGAAATTTGAAGAGTATAGACTGTCTAAAGAAGTAAAAAGAAATCTGGCTGAAATGGGATTTAAACGTCCGACAGATATACAATTCAAGTGTATACCACGTATTCAGCGAGGAGAGGATTTACTGGCAATAGCTCAAACAGGAACAGGAAAGACGGCAGCTTTTGCTATTCCACTCATAGACAAACTTCAACAGATAAAATATAAAGCCTACGAAAAAGGGAGTGCAGTCAGAGCGATTGTAATGGCTCCTACACGTGAATTAGCTCAGCAAATCACAAGAGTATTCAATCAGATAGGGAAAGGAACCAGTATCAAGACTGTGTGCATATATGGTGGTGTAGAGCAAGATTATCAAGTAAAAAAGCTCCTAGAGGGTATGGACGTAGTGGTAAGTACCCCTGGAAGGATGTTTGACCTGCAAGCACAAGGTCATCTGAAACTTGATAAAGTAAGTGTACTTGTATTAGACGAGGCAGATCACATGCTGGACTTAGGTTTTGAGAAGGATATCAATGACCTCTTACAGCGATTACCTCGAAGACGACAAACCTTATTCTTTTCGGCTACCATAGGCAAAAAGATAAAACAGCAGGCGTATAAGATGGTGAATAGTAATGCGATTCGTATTCAGATTTCACCAAAAGATCCAGTGAGTAAGAATGTTGACCATCAGATTGTATCGGTAAAGATGGATGATAAACGCTTTTTTTTACAACGATTGCTTGAAGAAAATAAAGGAAAGAAGTTTTTGGTATTCGTACGTACCAAGGTGCGTGCAGAACGTGTGAAGGCGGCTATGGAACGGGTTAATATAGATACCCTTTCCATACACGGCGATAAAGAGCAGGAAGATAGAGAAGTAGCTTTACTAGCTTTCAGAACAGGAGCATGCCAAGTGCTTATAGCTACGGATTTGACCGCTCGAGGGATAGACATAGAAGGAGTAGAGTATGTGGTAAACTATGATTTGCCAGATGTAGCAGAAAACTATGTGCACCGTGTAGGCAGAACAGGTAGGGGTAGAGCTAAGGGAAAAGCCGTTTCGTTTTGTGCTCCCAATGAGCAAGAACTCCAAAAAGAAATCGAGGAATACATCACTGTACCGATTGCTAGAGCTACTGTGACCAAGCGAGATTATCAAGAAACGATAGAATTTGCCAATGAAGATATGAGCGACTGGAAAAGTCTGATGGCAAATGCAGGAAAGAAAGGGAAGAAGTAGGAAGGTTCTTAATTTGAACTACGTTTCGCATTAGCGTGTAAGTCAGCCTGAGCGGCAGTCGAAGGGTACAACCTATGCAACATTCTCTAATTCTTAACGAAAATTGAAGGAATATCTCATATATCTCTTAGCTTACAAATCCCAGTTACAAACTGGTACTAGCAAGGTTAGTCTAGTTAAATCTTATACCATATCTGATTAATAATGGCTACAAGCCATAGCACCCCAGCAAGTAAGGTTAGTACAGAATAAATCCTTAATGGCAGATTTTTGAAAAGAAAAAAACCAGCCAACCCTGAAAATATCAGAATTAACCAACCAATAAAAAAAAACTATCCCATAAACATTTTTATGAAATTTTGCAGATTCTACAGCTTCTGGATAGAACCAACCTGCAAACAGATATGCTCCTGCAACAATAGTTATAGTAATATAAACTAGATAAATAATTAACCTGCTATTGATCATCGCTTTTAATTGTATTAATTATTTCTACCCCTAGCTCGTGCCAGCTTATAGCTGGTATTCACGATTATAAAGGGGCTAGTACTCATATTCATTGTCTAGTCTAAATTCATCAATTTGCACATCACTCAATTATACAATTATAAGACTTAAGTGATAGCTGTAAGCAATCACTTAAGAGAGTGCAAAGTGCCACTGCATTTACAAAAAAACGCCCTACTTGCATCGCAAGTAGGGCGTCTGAAATATGATTTATAGTAAGACCTATGGTCCTACATCGTGATTCGCAGATTCTAGTACGTAAGGGTGATTTACTGGGTAAAGGTTCGCTTTACTCAATGAATGCAATACGATATATATGAATAATCCTGCAAATGCCATTGTAGTTCCGACTTCAAGCATTCCTATACCCGCTTTGTCCCCAAGTGTTCCGGGCATAATGAGGAGGTAAGTATCTACCCAGTGACCTACTACGATGATTAATGCTGCAGAAAGAAGTACCCATGAGTGTCTTTTAGCGTTACGCATCATCAGTCCTAAGAATGGAAGAATAAAGCACATCGCTAAATTCAAGAAGAATAATGGCTTGAAGTGTTCGTTTAATCGTGTATCAAAGTATACAGTCTCCTCAGGTAGGTTTGTGTACCAAATAAGCAACCACTGAGATAAGAAGATGTATGTCCAGAAGATACAGAAAGCAAACATAAACTTACCAAGGTCGTGTACTACTTCGTCAGATACCATTTCCATATACCCTTTTGACTTCAAGTATTGAAGAATAAGCATCATAACAGATAGTGCCGTTACGAAGGATATAGCAAAATTATATACCGAGAACATTGTAGAATACCAATGTGAATCAATACTCATAATCACCAACCAAGAGATAGCTGAGAATGAGAACGCGAAGAAGAATATAAACCCTGCAGACCATCCTGTAGAGTTTTTAAACATACTTAGTCCTGGGTTATCATCTTCAGCGATACTGTTTTTACGCAATTTGAATCTTATTCCGTACCATACAATGAGTACGAAAGGAATAAAGAAAAAGATTGAAGAGTTATTCAGTAACCAATGCTTACTATCTAAGATAGCATCACCTGTAGCAGGTCCATCAAAGTATTGTACCCAATGATATAGGTCGTGTCTACCTAGTAGAATTACAACAAACAAAATAATAGATCCTATGCCTAAATATGCTGTTTGAGCTTCCATTATACGTTTTAGCATTACTGCCCAACCTGCGTTAGCAACGTAGTTTACTGCTATAAAGAAAAGTGCTCCTACGGCAAATAACCAAAAGTAGTAACTGTTCAACAGTAGATTAGCCCATACTCTTGTCATCCAACTTGGACCGTGGTGGTCTGATGCGTGAGCTTCTTCACCGTGAGCAGCACCTTCTCCATGACCTTCTTTAGCCGATAATGTCGAATGATGATCTCCGTGATCTTCAGCGTGTTCATCTGTTGCTTCGTGAGATTCTACGTGTTCAGTAGCCACATCATCCCAGTGGCTTTGTACGTTCATAGCTCCTACACCTGCGAGTATAGCTCCTACTACAAAAAGTAAGATAACAATCATTTTAGCTCTACCTGTGAACTCAAATTTTTCTTGCTGTACTTCATTAATTATATGGTGTCCCATTGTCTTAAGTTTAGTTTACTTGTAAATTTCTATTTCCACTCTTCTATTTGCTTGTCTATCTTCTGTAGAAGTGACATCACCTTCCATAGTAGCATCTGTATCTGCTTTTGCAGAGATACTTGAAGGGTTCACTCCTTTTGAGATGAGATAAGCTTTTACGCTATTTGCTATGTCCATACCAAGATTCTCAGCACCTTCATCAGTAAGGGTAAGACCTGTATGTCCTATAACTACAGCTTTATCAGCACCGCTTCCAGGGAATGTATGAGAACTTTTACCGTTGTCATGACCTCCATTATCGTGATTATTCTTACCGTCATTGTCACGATTCACAATGCCATAAGGACTATAATATTCTCTGTTTTCTAGATGAGCATTTGAGGTACTTTCAGGAGCATAGTCAAAATCATCACCGTGAGCTAGTGCTTTTACATAGTGTATTACTTTCCATCTTTCATCAGGAGTAAGTAAGAAACTATGTGGTCCCATTAGGCCCTTACCATAAGTGATCGTGTGATAAGCTTTACCGTCTGGCAATTCTTTTATATAATCACTTTGGTATCCTTGCCAAGCAGGTGCTGGCATCTTCTTATCCTTAAATATAGGTCCATCATTTTTGCCTTTTTTACCGTGACAGTGCCAGCAGTAAGTATTGTAAAGTACTTCCCCTTGTTCTACATTACTCTTACTTGGACTTACCCAAGAAGTGTAATTTGCACTGTTGGCGTAGCCATCAGCATCATCCGAATGAGGATAAGCAAAAATAGATTGTCCTCTAGCTACAGTTCCGTTAACAGGTAGCCTCATGGTCATACCATTTGGATTGTAGTCATATTTTTTATCTTGAGAAAACGGTTCATATGCATCAGAAACATACATCTGTGGTGCGTATTCTATACCTGGATTATTTCCAGAACTTGTACAGGAAACTAATCCTATGACCGGTATTCCTAAAATGAATCCTACTTTGATTAAGTTGTTNNGCTTCAGGAGTCATTTTAGATACTTGATCAAAATTATAAATACCGATAGCATTTAGGGTCTGTTCATATTTAGGACCAACTCCACTAATTAGTTTCAAATCATCTTTTGAATCTTCATTAGCTTCACCTATTATACTTTTGATAACATCTAGTCTTGCAGATTTTTCATCTTCACTAAGAGTCACTTTCTCCTTTACAGGTTCTGTTTTAGGCTCTTCTATGGTTCCTACTACGCTGTCTTCAATAGAACTATTAGCTGTCACCATATTAGCTAAATCTTCTTCAGATGTGAGAGAAGTGTTAAATGGCTCACTAGAACCATCTACTTGCACAGCACCTTCACTTTTGAGGATACCTTGAATCTCCGAAGTAGATATAGATTGCTCTTCAGCATTGTCTATCGCTATAAGTAGGTGATCATCCGTTTGTCTTCTATCTAAAAGATCTTCTTTAATACCGTGTACTAAGCGACTTCTACCAAAAAACATGATTACCATTCCAAATGCAGTAAATAGAATTGTAAGTTCAAACATTACAGGTATAAAACTTGTAAATAGTGTGATATCCTGAGGCTTACCACCGATAATCATAGGCCAATCTACTACGTTCATAGAATAGGCTAATGTGAAACCAGTAAGGGTTCCCATTAGACCGCATATAAAAGCACCAATAGTTAAGTTCGTTCTGTCATATCCAAGTTTTTTGTCCAAGTGGTGTACTGGGAAAGGAGTGTAGCAATCAAAGATCTTAACACCTTTAGCTTTTAATTTATCTACAGCATGAAGAAGTTTATCCGGGTCAGTGAATGTCCCAACAGTAAACTTCTTATCATCTAATAATATACTCTTGTCAATCATATTACTCTTTGTCTTTTAGTATAGTTTTAACTTCAGCCATATTGATAACAGGCATAAATTTAGCAAATAGGAAGAAACATGTGAAGAAGAGTCCAAATGTTCCTAGGAAAATGCCAACCTCTACCCAAGTTGCGTGGTACATAACCCAGCTACTTGGTAAAAAGTCTCTGTGAAGTGAAGTAACGATAATTACGAATCGCTCAAACCACATTCCGATATTTACGATAATGGAAACTACAAATATGAACCAAGGTGTGGTTCTAGCCCATTTACTCCAGAATACTTGTGGAGCCATAAGGTTACAGAACATCATCGTCCAATAAGCCCAAGCATAAGGACCAAACATTCTATTTGCAAACGCATATTGCTCATATTCATAACCTGAATATGCGGCAATAACAAATTCTGTAATATATGCTACACCTACAATAGATCCTGTGAGAAGAATAACCTTGGTCATAGCTTCTAAGTGTTCTGGTGTAATGTAGTTTTCATAGTTCATTACTTTTCTTACTATAAGAAGAAGAGTAAGTACCATTCCAAATCCAGAGAATATCGCTCCAGCAACGAAGTATGGAGGGAATATCGTGGTGTGCCATCCGGGGATAACCGAGGTAGCAAAGTCCATAGATACAATGGTGTGTACAGAAAGTACAAGAGGAGTAGATATACCTGCTAGGATAAGAGCAACTACTTCATAGCGTGCCCAAGACTTTGCAGAACCATTCCAACCCATTGCAAAAAATCCGTACCAAAACTTACGTGCTTTTGTGGTAGCTCTATCTCTTATAGTAGCAATATCAGGGATAAGACCTAAATACCAGAATACAAGAGAAACAGATAAGTAAGTTGATATTGCAAAAACATCCCATAATAGAGGAGAGTTAAAGTTTACCCAAAGTGAACCAAATGCGTTTGGCAATGGCAATGGCCAGAAGCCTAACCATACACGACCCATGTGAAACAAAGGAAATATTGCAGCACAGAAAACGGCAAAGATTGTCATCGCCTCTGCAGATCTGTTGATACTCATTCTCCACTTCTGTCTAAATAGTAATAAGATAGCAGAAATCAATGTTCCTGCGTGTCCTATACCTACCCAAAATACGAAGTTGGTAATATCCCACCCCCACATAACAGATTTATTTACGTTCCAGGTACCTAATCCTTCCCACACAGTCCAAGTAAGCGTACCTACAAGTATGAGTAACAAGAAAAGAGCAATTGTAAAACCTAATTTCCAAGCACTAGTTGCTTTATTTTCAATAGGTCTACAGATGTCTGCTGTAACATCTGAGTAAGTTTTTCCGCCGGTTACGAGCGGTTTTCTTATGTCTGCTGAATACATGCTGTTTTATTAATGAGCGTTTTGGTTAGAAGTTTCTTTATTATTTCGAATCTTAGTCATATACTGAACACTTGGTTTTACACCTAGCTCTTCAAGTACATGGTAAGATCTTTCATTTGTATATAACTTAGATATATCACTATTCTTATCATTTAAATCACCAAATACAATTGCATTTGAAGGACAAGTCTGAGCACAAGCAGTAGTAAACTCATCTTTACCAAGTTTTCTGTTTTCCCTTTTAGCTGATAGCTTAGCAGTTTGTATACGCTGTACACAGAAACTACATTTTTCCATCACACCTCTTGATCTTACAGTTACATCTGGATTGATGACCATTTTACCTAAGTCATTGCTGAAGTGGTAATCGAATTTAGAATTGTTGTTATACTTAAACCAGTTGAATCTACGTACTTTATAAGGACAGTTATTACCACAATACTTTGTACCTATACATCTGTTGTAGGTCATTTGATTAAGACCTTCACTGCTGTGTGTTGTTGCAAGTACTGGACAAACAGTCTCACAAGGAGCGTTATCACAGTGCTGGCACATCATAGGCTGGTGAGCCACTCTTACATTTTGATAGTAGTCGTATGCTGTTGATTCGTCCTCAGATGCGTTAGAGTAAGCCTCCATCACCTTTTCTTTAGACATTTGTTCTCCTGCTTCTACTGTCTGATCTCCACCGTGCACAATGCTTAGACTTAGATCCTTCTTGGCAGGAGCTTCGAAACTGTAGTATCTATCGATACGCAACCAGTGCATCTCTCGTCTTCTTCTTATCTCATCACGCCCTACAATAGGAACATTATTTTCTATGCTACAACTTACGATACAAGCACTACATCCCGTACAAGCATTTAAGTCTATAGCCATAGCCCAGTGATGACCTTTACTATAATCATAGTCATCCCATAATGAAATAGGTTTTGGTTTATGCACATATGACCCAGCTTTTGGATCTTTTCTATAATCTTCTAAGCTTGCTTCTCTGATGATGTCTCTACCTTCTATAGAGTAGTGCGTTTGAGTGATTCCAAATTCGTGTTGTCTTGCACCAGCAACTTTTTCTATTGTTACATCCCCAAGAACATAATTGTTGAATCCTTTAGAATTATCTACTAGTGGGTAGGCATTTTTACCTAAATCTTTAAGGTCGTTTTCAACCTCTGAAGGCAATAGTCTACCATATCCTAGTGCGATACCAAAAGTGCTCTTAGTTTGTCCTGGTTGTATAAGTACTGGCAATTCTATAGAACCGTTAATACTTACGATATCTCCATTTTCCCACCCATTTGTTTTAGCATCTGGCATAGAAACACTCAAGTAATTATCCCAAGTAACTTTTGATACAGGATCTGGCATTTCGTGGGCCCAAGGTGTGTTGCCATAAGCTCCATCTCTTACTCCTACTTTTTGATATAGAATAAGTTCAGTTTCAGTTCCTTTTTTGCTTGCTAATTTATTTGCAGCATCGTTACCAGAAGTACTAAAAGAAGGAACACTTGAAGAGGTAGTCTTGTCAGCTACACCTTTTTCAATGGTTTTATTAAAATCTCCACCGATTTGTGAAGAGAATATACTTTTAGCATAGTTGTATGCGTGTGAAAGGTCTTTCTTCTCAGAAACATCTCCTCCAGACCAAGCTACTAGTGAGCTAGCAGAATGTCTTCCATCAAATACTGGAGAGATTGTAGGCTGAGAGAACACAAATCTTCCATTGTATGGCTCTTTAATGTCCCAGCTTTCTAATGGATGAAGTCCAGTTGCCATATGAGTAGATACTGAAGTAGTCTCATCTTTAGTGATAGCAGTACTAATTCTTACAGGTATCTTAGCCATAGCATCAGATGCTGCCTTACTAGAATAAGCAGGATTAGTATCTAACGTAATTACAGCACCATATTTCCCGCCTTTAGCATTTGAAATGAAAGAGTTAAACTCAGCTTCATCTGAGTTTTGCCCTTTGTAGTAGTTTGTAGTATCGATAGTGGTTCCGTAAGCACCGAGCATCATATTGATCGCGTTTACAAGTGCTTGGTCATGTTCATCATTGCTACCACATACTACTAAAGCTTTATTTCCTACAGCTTTAAGGTCTGCAGCAGCTTGTTTAATATTGTTGCCTGCCACTTCCATTCCTTTGTGAGGAGTAGATCCGCCTAACTCTCTGTATAGAGCTATAAGGTGTTGTCCTACATTGGACATCTTTATTGGAACTCGAATGTCTGCGTTAGCACCAGTTATAGACATTAGTGACTCAAACTGGTAGTGTCTAGACATCTTACCTTCTTTAGGCACTCTATTTTGTGCGTAGTCTGAGTGAAACTTGATAGGGCTTATCCAAGTACCTAGGAAGTCTGCACCAAAACTTACGATTACATCAGCTTTGTCAAAATTATAAGCTGGGATAATGGCTTTACCAATTCCTCGCTCATTTGCTCGTTTGATACCTGAGTAAGTTATTGGTTCATACGATATAACATCTGTAGAAGTATACTTTGCCTTAAAGTCTTCTATTGCTTTACCAGTAAGTAAACTAGTGTTTCCACTTTTTACTATAGCTATTGATTTGCCAGAAGATGCTGTTTTATCAAGAGCTGCAGTTACTTCGGCATCTAGTTTTTTCCAGGTAATTGGTTTGCGACTCTCTGAAGTCATTGGACCTTTAAGACGATTGACGTCATAGAGGGATAAAATAGCAGAGTGACCAAGGCCATCTAAGCCACCTCCAAAGTATGAAGCCTCTTTGTTTGGTTCAAATTTTATTGGTCTACCTTCACGTACTTTAACAAGTACGGGAAAACCTTCTCCATTGCTTACAGAACTGCTTGCATAATAGAGAGGAACACCCGGTGTTACGTTATCTGGTTTTTCTGCGTAAGGAATTGCTTTCTTCACGGAAGCTCTATTACACGCAGCTAGTGTGACAGCACCCAAGCCAAAACCAAAATATTTTAAAAAGTCTCTTCTATTAGCTCTAGTTGAGTCATCGTTTGAAAAAACCTGCTCTAGTGGTAACCCCTCAGAGAACTCATTGGTATTTGAAGATACAAACTCTTGTGTTTGATCTAACTCTTCTACACCTTTCCAATATTTATTTGAAGACATAATTTTCTTTTCTCTAATTTAATTAATAATGACACTTACTACACTCTAGACCTCCGTTTTCCGCAACGGTTAAATAATCCTTACCTTCAGCTAGCATATTCTTGTGTGCTTCTTCATAGTACTCATTATTCTCTACATCTATACCTCTCTCTCTGTGACAGTCAATACACCATCCCATTTGGAGAGTTGAATACTGCTCTACTTTTTCCATTTCTTCAATAGGACCGTGACAAGTTTGACATTCAACCTTTCCTACTACTACGTGTTGTGAGTGGTTGAAATAGGCCAAATCAGGTAGGTTGTGAATCCTTACCCATTCGATAGGTTTTTGTTCGTAACCTTCCATATACTCCATATTGTCACCGTCAAATCCAATTGCATTGTAGATTTTCTGTATCTCCGGAGATGTATTTCCATCATACTTTTCAGCAGCTTTCACATACTTATGGCAGTTCATACACGTATTCAAAGAGGGTATACTCGCTGACTTAGATTTGTCTGCTGTACTATGGCAGTACTTGCAGTCTATTTCATATTGCCCTGCGTGAATTTTGTGTGAGAAATTGATAGGCTGAGTAGGAGCGTATCCTTGCTGAACACCAACTTCTTCCATTCCAAACTTATATCCAAAAGCACCGAGAACTACAAGGATTAAACTAGAGATAACCAAAGTAGCGATAGTCGGATTCCAACTATCAATGACAGGTTTTACCTTGGATTGATAAAATGACGGTTCAACTTCTTGAGGATATTTATCCTTATTAAGTTCTGATAGGTGTCTTTTGATTCCAAACAGTAGCGCTGCAATAGCTAAAAGAACCACTGAGAGAATGACTAACGCTAGAAACGTAGATTCTGAATAAAATGATGAC